>ERZ778018.2178-NODE-2178-length-13115-cov-3.605360_pt1 | contig 13115 bp, 7 predicted proteins | sample MGYA00375748_ERZ778018 | MGnify/ENA primary metagenome ERZ778018 (study PRJEB29350, sample SAMN05509839) | bioreactor metagenome | biome: bioreactor; material: wastewater | place: South Africa: University of Cape Town | collected 2014-04-22 ... | reverse complement strand
CTTTAGTGACCGACCATCAACGTAAACTTCGCATGAAGCCAAAAAAGGATGCACGGATTGTCGCGTATTTGGATCCCGGCGTCATCGTTAAAGTTAAAAAATGTGAGAAAGAATGGTGTCAGGTCGAGGCGAATAATTATTCTGGATGGATTCGTAAAAAAGCGATCTGGGGTGTCTATCCGCACGAAGAAAAGGTCTAAATTGTGGATCTAATTAAATTTACAGATGTCAGTTACAAAATGACGTCCGGTGCTCCCATTCTTAATGATATTAACTTAACCATTTCAAAAGGTAAAATTACCACCATTATTGGTCCAAATGGGGCAGGGAAGACGACACTCTTAAAGTTGATGCTAGGGCTTGTTAAACCTGTTTCCGGGAAAATTCAGCGCTTAGCTAAGATGCGGGTAGGCTATGTTCCCCAAAAAATGAAATTAAACCCTTTACTCCCTGTTACGGTAGAACGATTTTTACAATTAGCGTCTCCTATGAACAACAAGATTCTGACAAAGAAAATTGATCGAGTACTGCATGAGGTGGGGGCTTGTCATTTAAAGCAACGATGGATGCGGGAGTTATCAGGCGGTGAAACCCAGCGTATTCTTCTAGTGAGAGCCTTAATGCAGGATCCAGATTTATTGGTTTTGGATGAGCCTACCCAAGGGGTGGATATTATGGGACAGACTGACCTTTATCAACTTATAGCTCGCTTACGTGATCAAATTGGGTGTGGCGTTGTTTTGGTGTCTCATGATTTGCACCTGGTTATGGCAGCTAGTGATAATGTTATTTGCCTTAATCAGCATGTTTGTTGCTCTGGCACTCCGTCGGATGTTCAAAATCATCCCTCTTATGCCCAACTCTTTGGAACAAGGGCAGAGGCAGCCACATTTGCGATTTATACTCATCATCATACCCATCGGCATGATGGGTCGTGCACGGAAGGCCATGAGGATGCTTGAATTATTGAAGCAAGAGTTTGTGCAGCGTGCTCTGATTGCCGGCGTTGGTCTTGCTATTCCATTAGGTGTGCTTGGATGTTTTATGCTATGGCGTCGCATGTCTTTTTTTAGTGATGCAATGGGGCATGCGGCAATTTTAGGGGTTATCGGTGGACTTATACTGCATATTCATCCGCAATTAGCGGTGGGAGGGATTGCTTTGCTGGCAGCTCTAATCCTATCACGCCATCGCCATAGCTCCCGTTTGCCACTAGATACATGGCTGGGAGCGGTATCTTATGGGGGGCTAGCGTTAGGATTATGTTTAATGGCCCTTAATCCCTCAGTGCGAGTTAGCCCCGAGGCTATCTTGTTTGGTGAGATTTTAAGTGTTACATGGACTGATGTTGTTTGGGTGCTGGCTGTTGCGATCTTTACGCCTTTGCTGTTTTGGAAGATTTGGCGAGTGGTAATACTTATTACAATGGATGAAGATTGGGCGGCAACCAATAACATTCCTGTTTATTCTATACAAATGATTTTCTTGACAACCATTGCTTTGGTGACAGCTGTCGGATTAAAAATTACAGGAGCACTACTTTTACCGGCTTTGATGGTTTTTCCGGCGGCCACTTCATCTTATTTTGCTCGCTCTCCAGAGAAGATGGTCATAATAAGTAGTTTAATAGCAATGGTAGCCTTTGTAATAGGGGCCTTGACCTCGTTCTGGTTTGATTTACCTACTGGCCCCGCGATTGTGGTTATCTCTTTGGTATTTATGGTGATAGGATCCATTGGGAAAAAATTTTGAAAAAATATGTTGCAAATTTTCCGCGGATGCGCAATAAAGAATACACATAGTTTGAAAGAACTTTCCCCCATAAAGCGGGCGTAGCTCAGGGGTAGAGTACAACCTTGCCAAGGTTGGTGTCGAGGGTTCGAATCCCTTCGCCCGCTCCAAAAAATCTTCCAAAAATATCCTTCAATATCCTTGTTCATTCGTTAAGAAATATCTGTTACAGTAGGCCTAACTGTTACCATGGAGAGGCATTTATAATGGTAAAAATAAGGGATGATAACATGTTTAATAAAGCAAGAAATCAGATTACAGATCATCTGTGTAGACAATTAGCTGCTCCTGAGCAGGTGGATTATAAAGCGTTTATTCGTTTATTCATGGAACGATTTCCAGTCGGGTATATTGAAAAGTTAGCTGAGGAAGATCTGGGGTGCTTTATCAGTTCGGTATGGGATCATTTTAAACAGTATGATCGGACAGACTCCTTTAAAGTAATCAAGACCGGAAAAATTTCCCTCCATCGTACTGAACGTATTTTTTTGACATTAATCAATATTGATCGTCCTTATCTGATCGAAAGCCTTTTGACCTTTTTCCAAAAATGGAATTTAAAGCCTCAACTTCTCATTCATCCGGTCATTGCTGTTGAACGAGATCCACAAGGACTAATTAAGAAAATTTACGAAGATATCCATAAGCCGGGCAATGGAGCAGGTTTAGGATTTGAATCTGTTATTTTTGTCCAGGCAAAGAATCGGTTTACTGCTAGAACTCTGGAGCAATTTAGTCAGGAACTGGATGAATTACTAAGAAAGATTTGTTTGACTGTTGATGATATCCCAACCATCCTTCAAGATATTGCCCATCTTAGAAAGAGATTACCCCCGAGTATTGAGAATCAATACAGTGCTGCTGATGGTGGAGAAGTAAAAGACTTTTTAGGATGGTTGAATGAGCGCTATTTTGTTCCTTTAGGGGGCCGCTATTTTGAGACTAAAAATCAGGCAGCTAAGACAGAATTTTACTGTTTAGAAGAGAAGGTTAAAAGTCGGAAGGGACTATTCTTGTATGAAGATTTCTCTCAGCTTGATGATATGGTGCCTAGTCTTAATCGGGCTAAAATTATACCTGAGACTATGGTTCAAAAAGTCGGAATCTCTCAACTTATGAATGTGGTGAAAACTAATCAGCGATCTCCTATTCATCGCCCCTCGCGTATTGATTCTATTGAAATTATGGATTGGGATGACACTGGAAAAATTAAGGGCGTTTATCAACTTATTGGTGTTTTTACGAAGGAAATCTTTACCATTCGAGCATTCGAGGTTCCTTATTTGCGTCGAAAAGTTGAAATTGTTTTCAATCAATTCAATTTAAATCCGACGTGGTATGATGGTAAGTCTTTATTAGCAATCTTGGACAGCATACCCCGAGATGAAATGTTCTATCATTCAACTGAACAGCTTTTTAATATTTGTGATAATGTTTTAGAATTACGAGATCACGCAGGACTTTCTGTTTTCTGTCGTCCAGATGTGTATGGACGGTATGTGACAGTAATGGTCTTTATGACGCGTGAACGGTATAGCTATACATTGAAAGAACGTCTTGGTCAATTAATTGCAAAACAATTCAAAGGAAGAATTGGTTCTAGTGTGGCTCAAGTCGGGGATTTGCCATTTGCTCGTGTTATCTATGTGGTGGAGTTTGTAGAGCCCACAACGGGAATGGTTCCGGAAAGGGATTTACAAGCAATCTTAGATGAGGCCTCTCTCGGATGGTTTGACCGCTTAGAAATATTCCTGGATCAGCAAACGACCATTAGCAATACGTCTGATTTTTTGGCGCCTTATCGAGGAAGTTTTCAAGCATCCTATCAAGAGGCTTTTACTCCTCAAGAAGTTTATGATGACATTGTTTATATAGAAAAATTATCCAATGATTCACCGATAGATATTAATATTTATAGATATAAAGAGGGTGCTGTTCGGGTTAAGATTTATTTTAAAGGACAGGCGTTATCTTTGTCTGCTTTATTACCACTGTTAAATAATTTTGGTTTAAAAGTTCTCTCAGAAACAACCTATCTAATTGATCGTGCGGGTGTGGACTACCATATCCATGATTTTGAGGTGGAAATTGATAGCTGGGTTAATTGGCAAGACCATGAAGTTTATTTACGTCCAGCTTTCCAAAGGGTTTATGCTGGTCGAATTGAGAATGATGGATTTAACCAACTGATTTTACAGGCTGGATTAACTGTTAAGCAAACGAATATGCTCCGAGCCTATGTTAAATTCTTACTACAGGCAAAATTGCCTTACTCTCAATCGTATGTTGAGCAAACGCTTGCAACCTATCCCACCATTTGCCTCTGTTTTGCTGAATTTTTTGAACAGAAGTTCAATCCAGTTATAAAGCATCCTGTCTCCACTGAGGCTATCGAGGAGAAAATTTTAGGATTGTTGCAGAATGTATCCCGCTTAGATCACGACCGGATTCTGCGCCGTATTTTTAATGCTCTACAGTCAACGCTGCGGACAAATTATTATCAACTAACTGTTGATCAATCTGACAAGGAATACTTATCTTTTAAATTTGATTCCTCAAAGCTTCAAGATTTGCAACAACCGCGGCCAATGTTTGAGATTTTTGTTTATTCATCAACCATGGAAGCCATCCATCTTAGAGGAGGAAAGGTTGCACGGGGGGGGGTACGTTGGTCTGACCGATTCGAAGATTATCGTTCTGAGGTTTTAGGATTAATGAAGGCCCAGATGGTTAAAAATTCAGTGATTGTACCATTAGGATCCAAGGGCGGCTTTGTGGTTAAACGCCAGAATGACTATACGGATCGCACACAGCTAATGGAAGAAGTTGTGCGATGTTATCAGACCATGATCCGTGGCTTACTTGATCTCACAGATAATCTCATCAATGGAGAGGTGGTGCCACCGCCTCAGGTCGTGCGTTATGATGACGATGATCCTTATTTAGTAGTGGCGGCTGATAAAGGAACAGCGGCATTTTCTGATATTGCCAATGCTCTCTCAATGGAATATGGATTCTGGCTGGATGATGCTTTTGCATCGGGTGGGTCAGCAGGTTACGATCATAAGAAAATGGCGATCACCTCACGGGGCGCTTGGGAATCGGTTAAGCGTCATTTCAGGGAAATAGGGATTGATGTACAAAAACAGCCGTTTACAGTCGTGGGTGTGGGCGATATGTCAGGCGATGTTTTCGGAAATGGGTTATTGCGCTCAGATAAAACGCGCCTCTTGGCAGCCTTTGACCATAGTCATATTTTTATTGATCCCAATCCAGATGCAGGAATTTCTTATCAGGAGCGTCAGCGTTTATTTAATTTACCGCGGTCATCTTGGGATGATTATGATAAGAATTTGATTTCTCAAGGAGGTGGGGTTTATCCCAGAACCTTAAAGTCAATCCACTTAAGTGAAGAAGCCTTGGCTCTGCTAGGGTTGCCTTCCACAGCCCACAGCCCCGATGATATTATGAGGGCCATTCTGCAGGCACCGGTTGATTTATTATGGTTTGGTGGTATTGGGACCTATGTTAAGAGCCAAAGCGAGTCGAATGCTGAGGTAGGCGACAACATTAATGCATCCTTACGTATTGATGGTCGCCAGATACGGGCCAGCGTTATCGGGGAGGGAGCCAATTTAGGCATGACTCAGTTGGCTCGCATCGAATTTTCCTTAAAAGGAGGACGTATTAATACCGATGCTATTGATAACTCAGCTGGGGTAGATTGTTCGGATCATGAAGTTAATATCAAAGTTTTATTCTCATCCATGAAGCAGAAAATAGATCGAGATATGAGAAATAAATTGTTGATAGAGATGACAGACAATGTGGCTGAGCTTGTCCTGCGAGACAATTATCAACAAACCAAAATCCTCTCTGTTATGCAGCTCTCTGGAAAAGAAGGACTGACAAATTATCAGAACTTGATCAAGATTCTGGAAAGTGAAATTCATCTCAATAGAAGTATTGAATTCTTACCGGATGATGAGGTTTTTGAGCGACGACGTTCGAAAGGGCAGGGGTTAACACGGCCAGAGTTAGCTGTGTTATTAGCATATTCTAAGATTTCGCTTTACAATCAGATCATTTCTTCTAATTTGATTGACTTGCCATTTTATCAAGATCATTTGGTTCAGTATTTTCCATCCTTGCTGCAAGAAAAGTTTAAAGAGGATATACTTGAGCATCCTCTGCGGCGCGAAATAATTGCCACTGTTTTAGCAAATACTCTCGTTAACCGGGTTGGTCCTACCTTTGTCTATGAAATGGCCCAAGCGACAAATTGTTCTGTATCTGAGGTCGTTCATGCTTTCTTTATCGCAGTGGAGTCGTTGGGGCTCAATAAATGGTGGGATGATATTGATCAAATTGATGGATTAATGTGTGCTGAATTACAAAATAAAGCTTATGAAAGAATTTCTTTTGCTCTTAAGATTGCTGTGATGCGTATTCTTGGAACAGGGTATAATAATTCCGCCAAAATTACTGAAATTATGGAACATTTACCAAGTTTAATTGCCACGGCCGATCAGCAAAAATTTGCTCAACATATTGTCACTTATTTAGGTCAAAATATTCCCCAATCTGTTGCTGAAAAATTAGGACTTATTCCCTTCTTGGGCTCAATCCTGGATGTAGCAACGTTGCAGCTAGAAGATTATAGTTTAATGGATGCAGGACGTATCTATTTTGCTGTTCGGTCTTTGTTTGGGCTTGATTGGTTGCAAGACCAAGCTATAGATTTTGATGCTGGTAATGATTGGCAACAGAGTGCGCAGCTGGGGTTAATTGATGACGTGGGGCAAACAATTAGGGCATTGACCCAGCAAGTGATCAACTCTGGATATGTCAATAATATCGATAAATGGATTGATAATCAGCAGAGCTATATTCGCCAAGCAAAATCTGTTTTGACGCCGCTTCGCGCTACAAATCGGCCTGATCTAGGTATGCTAACTTTTGCAGTTCGCCAAATCCAACGCATGCCGCAGCTGAAGAAATTTTTGTGCTCACTGTAAAAAAGACTTAAGAGAGGGATTTATAAAATCCCTTTTGATACATTTATTATTTATAGAAGCATTTCTTTCTGGCCTTATCCCGAGAACTTGAGCTAGCAAGGGTGATCTTTATGATAGTAAGGCCCCTGCTCAAGGCAGAGGATGCAATTATTATTTATGCCTGTGATAGTAAGATTGCAGGTCACACTATGCTTTGCCTCGAAAAAGGAAGGGGAAGGATGTCACCACTTTTCCTCATTCCGGCCTTGAGCCGGAATCCATGCCTGTGCCTTAGTGCTGGCAAGATCTAGAAAACCATAGCTGTGATAAAAAATAGAGGAATGGTTTTCGGATCATACTACGTTTGCCCGGAAAGAGGGGAGATATTAAAAACCAACCCTTCCCCGCCTCCAAGCGAGAATCTTGAGCTGCTAATGGTGTCTCTGTGATAGCGAGCCTCCAGACCAAGACGGGGGAAGAGTGCTTTTGTATACTGCTGCTTGTACTACTCTCTTGCTTTTCCTGACTTCTTTCTTCTTTCCCTTACTCCGAGAATAGGACTTGAACGGATAGTAGACTTCTACTTCTCATTCAATTGAATTAGCTGATACTACGGAGAAAGTCTAAGGTCGATCACTTAACGCTTGATAGGCTTAATGGTTATGAAGATGATCTTTTAAAAGCAGAATTAAAAAATAATACAATTTGGAAATTAATAGTATCCTAGAGGATACTTAAGTATATTTTACGGATGAGAAAAAATAAGCTTATCCATTACTGTTACCTCGTTCTCAAGTTAAAACATCAGATTAAAACAGAGAGGTAAACATGAACGAAATAAAAGAAAGCTTATATAAAGAAATATTAGGAAGAATAAAGAAGTTTGAGGTAAGGAAGCATTTGTTAAAAATTTTAGGATTGCTGCTAATTTTTAATGCTTTATATCTTGAGCCAGCAAATTCTTCAAGCAGGGTATCGCATGAGGAATTAATAAGATGGAAATGTGCTGCACCTATAACTGTTTATACTGAGGTACAAATTTCGGCACAAGATAAGGAGAAACAAGAATTATCCGATCTTTTTGAAGAAGAAGCACATGCTATTCAACGAGACCCTCAAGGTGCCAAAAGAATCCAAAGGAGTTATAATACTAAGTATGGTAGATGGGCGGAAAAATGCTCCCACTCATGGTTTACAGAAGCTAACTTTAAGGCATATATGGGAAAAACCAAGGGAGACCAAGGGTTTGATGGATTCTATATTGTGAACTATTCTCCCGATGAGGACTTTGTAGTTATTAATGAAGTCAAGTTCAATAAAGCCAAGTTAACAAGAGCCCAATGTTCTAAGCTTGCAAAATGTCACTGCGGGCAAATGTCACGCAACTGGATAGAAAATAATGTAGATAAGTTAACGAACAAAAATATTCAATACTATAAGGAGATACAATATGCGATCCGCCAAGGAAATTATTCTAGAAGCTTAATTAATGTAGATATGGAAGGAAATCTATATCTCTTTGAGCTTAAGGATCAATACTGTCTGGGGACTCGCTTATGCAATCAACTTCAAGATAAAGAATCGGGATATTTTGAAGTGGTTAAGAATGCTTTAGCTTCAGTACCACTTAGCGATGTTTAGCGTGTTAATAGAAATTGTAGATTTTCTATAAAATCCCAAAATGGTCTCATGTTATCAATAATTCAAGGCGGAAGTATACTAAATTATCTTCCGTCTTCTAGAAAATCTTACTAGAAAGGCCACAAATTAAAGTAATTTTATTTCTTGAGATTTAATGTAAACCATCAAGGTTTACCCATTCATTTCCTCCAACTACTTTAATGTGTGTGCTATCCATGGCAAAGTTAGCAGCTTTATTCATTCTTTCTAACTGGCATCCGGTTAAAGGGGGACTTCTGCGAGGTTATAAGATTCCTCTTTTAGTACATTTATTATTTATAAAAGCATTTTTTCCCAGCCTTGTTCTCGGAAATCAAGCTACTAAGACTGATCTTTATGATAGTAAGACCCCTACTCAAGGCAGAGTATGCAATTATTTTTACATCTGGTATATCGGCATTCCTGGTGGAGCTCACGCTTGCCCTGAAAAAGGAAGGGGAAGGATGTCACCACTTTTCCTCATTCCGGTCTTGAGCCGGAATCCACGCCGGGGTCGTGAAGCCGGCAAGGGTTAGGAAAATATAGCTATGATAGAAAATAGAGGAATGGTTTCCGGGTCGCACTACGTTTGCCCGGAAAGAGGGGGGATATTATAAGAAATATGTCTCCGCCTCCAAGCGGGGAAATCGAGCTGACAGACGATAGCCCTTATGATAGCGAGCGCCCGACTTAAGGCCGAGGAGAAAATCATTTTTTACGCCTATACTATCAGCATTCTGCTCTGACTCACATGGACCCAGAAAAAGGATGATAAGATTAGAACTCTGCCTATTAAGCGTCTAAATTCACAACTTTTAAGGCATTCGCTTGAATGAATTCGCGGCGCGGCTCCACCACATCTCCCATTAAGGTTGAGAAAATCTCTTCAGCCTCCTCCATATGATCCAGCTTAACTTGTAATAAGGTCCGGGCTTCAGGATCTAAAGTGGTTTCCCACAACTGTTCAGCATTCATTTCGCCAAGTCCCTTAAATCGGCTCATGGTAATTCCTTTGCGCCCCTGTTCTAGAAGGGCATTTCCTAAATCGGTTGGACCTAAAATAGGAGTATGATTTTCTTTAACGCTAAGCTGGCCCGGATTTTGGAAGAAATCGATGAGCTCTGATTTTAGATTTAATAGAGCCTTTATTTCTGGAGCGCGTAGAGCGTTCTCATCCAGGCGCCAACTCTCTGAAACACCTGCAACCGTATGGGTAAAGACAATATCTTGGCCGTCGCGTAAGGCAGACCATTTCTGGCGATAAGCGGGTTTGCTGGCTACTTGTAAGGCTGCAGAGGCTTGATCTAATTTATTAACAATAATTTCTAAATCCATGGAGGGGTTTTCAAACAATCCAGTAAATAGGGCTTGTTCAATCAGGACCGGATTTGTAATCCGTCGTGTTAATCCAATTACGTTGTGATAGGCTTTCATAATCAATTCTGAAAGGCTTCTCAGGGCTACGCCTGAAATAGGGGCACCATTGGCAGGTGTAAAGCTAGCTTCATTACACGCCGCATCCAATAGATAGTTTTCCATGGCACGCTCATCTTTTAGATAAACTTCCGATTGTCCGCGCTTTACCTTATAAAGAGGAGGCTGAGCGATATACAGATACCCACGATCAATTAAAGGCCGCATTTGACGATAGAAGAACGTTAATAGCAAGGTGCGAATATGACTGCCATCCACATCCGCGTCAGTCATAATAATAATCTTGTGGTATCTCAATTTATCTGGGTTAAATTCTTCAGCCCCAATTCCTGTGCCCAAAGCTGTAATTAACGTCCCAATTTCCGCAGAGCCAAGCATTTTATCAAAGCGGGCTCGTTCCACGTTCAAAATTTTACCTTTGAGAGGTAAAATAGCTTGGAAATGACGATTGCGACCTTGTTTTGCTGAGCCACCCGCAGAATCTCCCTCAACAATAAAGATTTCACTTTTAGAAGGGTCCCTTTCTTGACAGTCAGCCAATTTGCCTGGCAGTGAAGCTAAGTCTAAGGCGCCCTTACGGCGAGTCAATTCACGCGCCCGACGCGCGGCTTCTCGAGCCGCGGCCGCTTCAATAACTTTACCAATAATACTTTTGGCATCAGCTGGATTTTCTTCAAACCATTGGTCTAAGGCTTCTGCAACAATACTCTCAACTGCTGGCCGTACTTCCGAAGAAACCAGTTTATCTTTTGTTTGGGAGGAGAATTTTGGGTCTGGTACTTTAACAGAAAGAACGCAGATCAATCCCTCACGTGCATCTTCACCGCTGACGACTGTTTTGTCTTTCTTTCCCATAGGCGTATTAGCCATATAATTGCTAACGGTTCGGGTTAAAGCGGCGCGAAAGCCAGCTAAGTGAGTTCCACCATCCCGCTGGGGAATATTGTTGGTAAAACAGAGCATCGTTTCATGATAACTGTCTGTCCATTCTAAGGCGATCTCAACAGTAACCCTGTCTTTTGTCCCTTCGGCTACAACGGATTTATTTTGTAGGGAAGTTTTACCTCTTTTCAGATAATTGACAAATTCTGCTATTCCCCCTTCATAGTGAAGCTGAATTTCATACGGTTCATCACCACGCTCATCACGCAAAATAATATTAACGCCAGAATTTAGAAAGGCCAACTCTCGAAGGCGGTGTTCAATTGTGGCTCGATCGAATTCGGTGATCGCAAATGTTTCTTTAGAAGGTAAAAAGCGAACTTCGGTTCCGGTAGCGGTTGCTTTATCGACTGCTGTTAAAGGTGCTTCGGCTACACCATGCTTAAAACGCATAAAATGCTTTTGACCATTCCGCCAAATTGTTAGTTCTAAGACTTCTGATAGGGCATTAACAACCGACACACCAACACCATGCAATCCACCAGAAACCTTATAAGAATTCTGATCAAATTTTCCGCCAGCGTGTAATTGCGTCATAATTACTTCAGCAGCAGAAATTCCCATTTCTGGGTGAATATCGGCTGGAATACCACGACCATTGTCGCGGACTGTTACTGAGTTATCTTCATTAATAATGTCATCAATCCGATCGCAATGGCCTGCAAGAGCTTCGTCAATTGCATTGTCGACCACTTCATAGACCATATGATGCAACCCGGTACCATCATCTGTATCACCAATATACATTCCTGGACGTTTACGGACAGCATCAAGTCCTTTCAAGATTTTAATGGAATCGGCAGTATATCCCTCACCATTTTCGGAGGTTGGTTCAAGGATTTCTTCGTGTTGTTGCGTTGTCATTGTCTTTACTACCATAGATATAATTTGATGCCATTGTTAAGTTACTCTATGTTAACTCAACTATCCAAAGAATCATAGTTAAAAACAGGTCTATTGTTAGAAGCAAACACGTGCTTTTTGGTTAGATTCCTTGTACACTCTTTAAAAAATAGCAAAAAAAACTGATGATGCAAAATTATGATGTGGTCGTGATCGGTGGCGGTGCAGCCGGTTTAATGGCAGCCGTCCAGGCTGGTCGTCGCAATCGCCGCGTTCTTCTGATTGAACATACAGCTAAGATTGGGGAAAAGATTCGCATTTCTGGCGGGGGACGTTGTAACTTCACAAATCTGGGAGCCAGTCCTGCCAACTATTTATGTTCTAACCCTCACTTTGTTAAATCAGCTTTAGCCGGTTTTACTCAGCATGATTTTATTAAAATGGTTCAGGATCATGGGATTCCGTATCATGAAAAGACGCTGGGACAGCTTTTTTGTGATGGGTCTTCTAAGCAAATTATTCAAATGTTGTTGGATGAATGTGCTAAAGCCCAGGTAAAAATTCTTTTATCGTGCCGTGTCAATGATATAGCTAAGTCTGATCAATTTTCTGTTGTATCGGATAAAGGAACATTTGTGGCTGAGTCAGTGGTGATCGCCACCGGTGGTCTATCGATCCCGCAAATCGGTGCTAGTGACTTTGGCTATCGAATTGCCAAAAAGTTTGATATTCCTATCCGCGCGACCTCGCCTGCTCTCGTGCCTTTGATAGTAGGGGCTAATGATTTGCAGCACTTCAAAGCCATCAGCGGTATTTCTAATGCTTCTATTGTCTCCTATGAAAAAACTAAATTTCCTGAAAATATCCTCTTTACCCATCGCGGTTTAAGTGGTCCGGCCATTTTGCAAATATCCTCTTATTTACCCTCTTTTACAGGGGAAATGATCTCAATTAATTTCTTACCTAATCTCGATTTAGGGCAGGTCATCAATCAATACAAAGACTCTAAGAAAACTTTATGTAATTTCTTAAAGCAATACTTGAGTGACCGACTCGTTGATTTTATGGTGGACGATCCTTTTTGGCATCGACCTATGACAGAAGTTAAGAAGATCAACCTTCTGACCGTTGCTCATAGGCTTCATAATTTTCCTATTCAAATTCAGGGGAGTGAGGGGTATCAAAAAGCAGAAGTGACGCGGGGTGGAGTTGATACAGATTATCTGTCTTCAAAAACCATGATGGTCAAGCAGGTGCCGGGGTATGACACCGCCCCGCGATCTGATGACGAGGTCGGGGACGTGGTGCAGAAGACCACGACCGGGTGGCGGTTCAGCGAGTATTCGGCGATGGCGGGTGCGTTGGTCGATCGGTTGGCGGGTGCGGTGTCGATCGCGCAGGACGAGGTGTCGTGTGTGCCGTCGCCGGCGCAGCAGGCGGCGACGGGGT
>ERZ778018.2176-NODE-2176-length-13133-cov-4.759214_pt1 | contig 13133 bp, 12 predicted proteins | sample MGYA00375748_ERZ778018 | MGnify/ENA primary metagenome ERZ778018 (study PRJEB29350, sample SAMN05509839) | bioreactor metagenome | biome: bioreactor; material: wastewater | place: South Africa: University of Cape Town | collected 2014-04-22 ... | reverse complement strand
CATCGACACGATCGCCGCCAACGTCGCGGCGTAAATCTGCCCCGGATTTGCGTCGCGCAACCGCCTCGTCTATGCTGCCTGTCGCGAACCTTTGCCCTGGCCCATCAGAAAGGCACCACGATGCAATCCGACGAACTCCGCGCGCTCCAGGCGCCGCTCAAGGCGCAATACCGCGAGCAGCCCGAGAGCTCCCTCTACACCCTCACGGCACGCGGCACGCTCGACCTGGAGCAGATCGCCTGCCGTATCGATACGCGCGATGAACGCATCGTTGCCGGATTGCATCGCGCCACCGGCGGCGACGGGAGCTTGCTCTGCTCCGGCGACATGCTCCTCGAGGCGCTCGTCGCCTGCGCCGGGGTAACGCTCGCCTCGGTCGCGACCGCCATCAGCCTACCGATCGCCCACGGTACGATCAGCGCCGAAGGCGATCTCGATTTTCGGGGTACGCTCGGCGTTAGCCGCGACGTACCGGTCGGGTTCCGCGACATCCGTCTCCATTTCGATCTGCAAACTGACGCCTCCGACGAGCAGGTCGCCAAGCTCATCCAACTGACCGAGCGCTACTGTGTCGTCTTCCAAACGCTCAACACGCGCCCGAACCTGAGCGTGACGCATGGCATCACGAACGATTCCAATTGAGTGGTGCGCTCCTCCGCCTCACGGCAATCTCGATAGCCCGTGCCACCGCGAATCGGCGCTATACTGGGACGAAATCCACCATTGAGCAGCAGTCCGTGAGGAGGACAGGGCACCATGAGCAAACGTGTCGTTATCGTCGGGCAGTTCATGGAGGGGATCGAGATCGAGCGGGCGATCCTGGAGCCGATCGGGGCTGACGTCATCGACACGCGCGCTTTCAGCGATGCGGAGATCGAGGCCGTGCTGCGCACGGCTGACGCCGTCCTCTTTCGCAAGCTGCTCATCACCCGCGACCTGATCGAAACGCTCGAGCAGTGCAAGATCATCTGCACCTATGCCGCGGGCTACGACGCGATCGACGTCGCGGCGGCGACCGCTCGCGGCATCATGGTGGCGAACACGCCAGGCTACGGCAACGACGAAGTCGCCGACCATACGTTGATGCTCCTCTTCGCCCTCACGCGCCGCCTCATCCCGCAGGTCGATTCGTTGCGCGCGGCGGCCAGCGACGCCGACGTGCGCGCCGCCTGGACGCACCAGCCGTATATGCCGATCCGGCGTATTCGCGGCCAGACGCTCGGCATCATCGGGCTCGGCCGCATCGGCAAAACGGTTGCCTGGAAAGCCCAAGGGATTGGGTTGAACGTCATCGCGACCGACCCGTACGTGCCCGCGGAAACCGCGGCTGCGTTCAACGTGCCCCTCGTATCGCTCGATGAACTCTTGACGATATCGGATTATATCACACTGCATACGCCGCTCACCGCTGAAACGCTGAAAATCATCGCTGCCCGCGAACTGGCGTTGATGAAGCCGAGCGCCTATCTGATCAATTGCGCCCGCGGTAAGGTCGTCGATCACGCCTCGCTCGTTGCCGCGCTGCACGCCGGACAGATCGCCGGAGCCGCACTGGATGTGCTTGAAGCCGAGCCGCCGCCGCTCGCCATGCTGCGCGAACTGCTCGCCTTCCCCAACGTCATCGTCACGCCGCACAACGCCTGGTATTCCGACAACTCGGTCGACGATCGCCAGCGCATCGCCGCCGAAACGGTGCGCGATGCCCTACTGGGCAAGGTCCCGGACGCAGTCGTCAATCGCGCCGCCCTCACCTGAATAATCACTGGCGACGACTCGACGTAGATGCGAAACTGTCGACATTGAACGTTTGCAGAACGTTGGACAACCGGGAGGTTGGAGATGGCAGAACGCGAGGAGCTACGGCGGCGCATCATCGACGCGATCGACGCCAATCGCGACAAGATTATCGAAGTCGACGAGACGATCCGCACCAATCCGGAACTTGGCTATGAAGAGGTGATGGCGTCACAGTTGATCGCGTCGAACATTCGGGAGCAAGGGTACGAGGTCGAGAAGCCGCTGGCCGGTATCGAAACCGCCTTCCGCGCCTCGAAGCACGGCCGCAAAGACGGCCCGATCGTCGCGGTGCTGGCCGAATACGACGCGCTGGCCGGCATCGGCCACGGCTGCGGGCATAATCTGATCGGGGCCTCCGGCCTGGCCGCCGCCATCGGCATGGCGACGGTCATGGATGATGTGCCGGGCATGTTCGAGGTGATCGGCACACCGGCCGAAGAGGGTGGCGCCGGGAAGATCAAGCTCGAAGCGGCCGGGATTTTCGACGATGTCGACGCCGCACTCATGATCCACCACGCCGGGCACCAGAGCTTCGCCGCGACCGACTACCCAAGCGGCACCTGCCTCGCCGTGAACAGCTTTGTCATTGAGTATTTCGGCAAGCCGGCCCACGCCGGAGCCGATCCGTACAACGGTGTCAACGCGCTCAATGCGGTGATCGAGTTCTTCAAGGGCGTTGATGCGCTACGCCAGCACGTCACGATGGAGACGCGCCTGCACGGCATCATCACCAACGGCGGCGAGGCGACCAATGTCGTGCCGAAGTACACGCGCGCCCAGTTCTCAATGCGCGCACCGACGGTCGACTACCTGCGGGAAGTGATGGAGAAGGTGCGCAACGTCGCCCAGGGCGCCGCGCTCATGACCGGCTGTGAGGTAAAGATTACCGAGGGCGAACTGCACTACGACATGCGCCCAAGCTACCGCATCGGCAAGACCTATAACGAGAACATGGCGGCGATGGGGATCGAGATCAACCCCGATCCGGAGCGCGGCATGTACTCCACCGACTTCGGCAACACCAGTTACAAGCTCCCGGCCGCGACCGGCAGCTTCGCGATCAGCCACGAGCCGATTCCTGGCCACTCGCAGCAAGTCGTCGATGCCTCCGGCTCGGAGTTCGGCTACGATCAGCTCATCAAGGTCTCTAAGGCAATGGCGCTCACCGCCCTCGACCTTCTCCTCGACGAGCAGTTCCTGGCCGAGGCGAAGGAAGAGCACGCAAAGTGGGGCGCGCTGTACAACGGGTAGACGGCCCGGCCCTCACCCCCGGCCGGGGGTGAGGGCCGCTCCCTACCCGACTACCATGCTTCCCGACTTCACCAGGCCGATGACATTGCCGGCGGGGTCGGCGAACTGCGCCATTGAGACGGCGCCGGGGATGTCCATCGGCGGCATGATCGTTTTGCCGCCCAGGCTTTCGGCCTTGTCGAGCGCCGCTTGCAGGTCTTCAACTTCGACGTAGATGGTGACGAGGTTACCGGACGGGGAACCGCTGATACCACCGTTGACACCGCCCGCGACCTTTGTATCGACCATGCCGTAGTCGTACTCGTTGTTCGTGTCGATATTCCAGTCAAACATCTGGCCGTAGAAGTCGTGCAACGGCTTCCCATCGGAACTTGTGATCTCCCAGTGCACGATCGGGTTTGCCATCGTCTTTTCCTCCGGTTCACTCGTAATGCGAGTTGACGATTAACGTACGTACAGAACGCATGTTCGCACACTCGTGTCGCGATGTCAAGACGACAAGCGCGCCGCGAATCGGTCGTTAATCATCGGGCTTCAGGTAGGTGACCCACCAGTACATCCAGACATCGGCCTCCGGCACCTCAAGGCCGTTGGCGCCAAGAATCGAGCAGATATGGGTCCGGTGGTCGTTGCCGTGATGAAGGGCCTGGGCGAGCAGCAGGTTCCGCGCGTGCGGCACCTCGACGCTCCTGTCGTCTTTGGGAAGCGTCGGATCATAGTCATCAAGGTGCGCGAGGACGTACTGCCAGGCGTCATTCAGTGCCACGAAGTATGCACGCAGATCCGCAAGCTGATAACGGATCGTGTTGTCGACGTGCACCGGCGCCTGGCCGGTCATGAGCAAGAGGTACCAGGCTTCGGCCCGTGCCAGATGCACGAAGGTATCGTGAATTGTGCCCATCGTGCCGGGGGCGGTGTAGTCCAGCGCTTTCGCCGTCAACCCACCGCAGTGGTCAAGCAAGTGCAATGTTGCCCACGAGTGATATTGGAACTGCTCCTCAAGTGGGGCCAGCATGCGTCCCTCTCTTCGGATGGGATCACCTCATGGCAAACCATAAGGTGATCCAATCATCGGCGTTTCGCTCATATACGTACAGAACACATGTTCCCATGATTCTGTCTGCCTGTCAAGAGAGGTGGCATACGCAACCGGCCTAGCTCGTCAGCGGGATGTTCCGCGTCTCGAACCAGTACATCCAGGCGTCGATCTCGGGCACGTCGAGTCCGTGGGCGCCGAGCACCGAGCAGATGTGCGTGCGGTGGTCGTTCCCATGATGGAGCGCCTGGGTCAGCAGGAGATCGCGGACATGCGGGACGTCCGGATGATCGTCGCCAGCTTCCAGCAGCGGATCGAAATCGTCGAGACGGCTGAGCGCCTCTTCCCAGCCCTGGCTACTTTCCACAAAGGAATCGCGTAGCTCAGCCAGCGGGCGCTCATAGGCGTTCGCGATACGCAGTGAATCGTCGCCGCGCAAGCGCGCCTGATACCCGGCGTCGGAGCTGATCAGATGGGCGAAGGTATCGCGAATCGAGCCCATTGTGCCGGGCGTCGATTGATCAAGCTGCTCGGGAGGCAGCCCCATGCAGTGATCGAGCAGTTTCAACGTCGCCCAGGTGTGATAGCGGAACATTTCGCGCAAGGTCTCGTTCATGGTTGTCCTTCGTTTCTGGCATTGCACGGTGCGACCGACGACGCACCAAGGTGCGTTCGTCCTCCCAACACCGTTCTCGAATCGTGTGCAGAGTAGGCGGCTACCGGCCGGTCACGAAGGACGGCCGAGAACCGATCGCCACGGGATGTGCTACATCACGACGAAGAAAACCGGAGAACGCATGCGAGCCCCCTTTTCGCGCTTCAGTCGAGGCCGAAGAGTCGCGGCAGATCAGCGACACTCGGCAGCAGATGCGTATGTGGTGTCGCGCCGAGCGTTTCGAGCTGATGCGCGCCGCTCAACACGCCGATGACCCAACCTGCCTGGGCGTTCATGCCCGATTGCAGATCGAGCGGGGTATCACCGAGTACCGCAACCTGCCGCGCATCGCCGACGTTCAGATCGATCATCGCGCGGTAGATCAGAAACGGGGCCGGCCGGCCGGCTGGTGCGTCGCTACTCGCCAGGGTCAGGTCAAAGAGTGTCCCCCAGCCCAGCCGGCCAACGAGCAGATCGAGCAATCCGCGATCGAAGCCGGTCGTCAACGCGAGCTTCACGCCCGACCGCTTGAGTCGATCGAGCGCGTTCCGCGCGCCCGGAATCTCGGCGACCTCGCCCGTCTCATACTCCTGGCGCAGCGCCTGCTCGAAACGCGTCAGCGCCTGCTCGGCCACCGCGTTCACATCGTCCGGCCCGTGCACGCGCGCCGCCAGTTCGCGAAAGACGGCCCGCTTGCTCGCGCCGCGCCGCGCAGCCAAATCGTCCTTGCTGAACGGAATCTCGAACGCCTTGAGCGCGACGCGATAGGCGGCCAGCACCGTGCCGTCATCACGCATCGTCGTACCCGCGAAATCGGTCACCAGCAGCGCTGGCCACATCAGTCGCTCCGCCTCAGCCTTCATCGGCATCCAATCGTTCGTCAATGCGCAACAAGGCGGCGAGCAGCACTCGCGCGCCGTTGATGCACTGTTCATCGGAGGTAAATTCGTCGGGAGAATGCGATACGCCACCACGACTCGGCACGAAGAGCATCGCTTCACGCGTGATCCCGGCCATACACATCGCATCATGCCCGGCGCCGCTACTCATCCGCTGATACGGCAGCCCGAGCGACTCGCTGGCCGCTTCGAGTTGCGCCACCAGCCACGGATCGGACGCCACGGCTGGTTTGGCGGAGATCGGCGTGAAGTCGCCTCCGCTCCCCTGAGCGAGCGTCCGCAGTTCAAGTTCAACCGCATCGAGCACGCCGTCATCTTGTCCACGGATCTCGAGCGAAAGGTCGACCCGACCGGGGATGACGTTCGAAGCACCCGGTTCGATGCGCAGCGTGCCGACCGTCCCGACGACCTCATGAACGATCGCCGTCGAACGCACGGCCAGAATAAAGGGAGCCGCCACGACCAGGGCATCGCGCCGCTGCTCCATTGGGGTCGTCCCGGCATGATTGGCGTAGCCGTGGAACGTCACGACGAAGCGCCGGATCGCCACGATCGCTTCGACCACGCCGATCGGGCTTCGGGCTGCCTCCAGTCGCCCGCCTTGCTCCGGGTGCAATTCCAGATACGCGGCCAGGCTTCCTTCGGGGCGCGCCGCCGTCACGATCTTCTCCGGATCGACCCCGGCGTCCCGCACAATATCGGCGATCAGACGTCCATCCGCCGTCGTCTGCTGCAAGATGGTGGGATCAAACTGGCCGGCCATGGCGCGACTGCCGAAGGTGCCGCCAGCGACCGCCGCCTCCTCGGAGTTGAAATTGATCACCTCGACCGGATGCCGCAGCCTGACACCATCCCGCGCCAGCGCCTCGACGCAGGCGAGCGCCGCCAGCACGCCGAGCGCGCCATCATACTTGCCGCCATCCGGCACCGTATCGGTGTGGGAACCGAGCGCGATCGGCAGCAGCCCCGGCTCCCGACCGGCATAATGCCCGATCGTGTTGCCGGCCGGATCAACACGCACATCCATCACGGCGTGCATCCGCTCGCGCACCCAGGCACGGCCCTCGAGATCCGCCTGGCTGAACGCGACGCGCATCAGGCCACCCCGCTCAGTCAGGCCGATCTGTCCCAATTCGTTCAGGCTCCCGATCAGCCGCGCTGTATCAATCTCCACGCCTATCGACCCTTCCGTTACCCCAGTCTCGTCGCTCGCTCTCGCCAGTCTTGGAGAAGCGTCGGCCCGTGTCAAGATGCGACGTAGCCGGGCGAGGGCTACGCCACAACCAGATTGAAGACCAGCCGACGATCAAGAGATCCGTCGCTGCGGCTCAGGATGACAGAGATAACAGCCGCTTTTTCACGTCATCCTGAGCCGCAGCGACGGATCTCCCCAGCCACTCCCTATTACGTACTCACCAAGACGCAGTTCCAGCCGGTCCCTTTCTCAATCGAGACTGAACGGCGGATAGCGGTCGGTCACGAGCAGGAAGGCGTAGGCGTTGACGCGCAGGCCCCAGCGGCCGACACCGACGACGAAATCAAATAGTCCGCGGGGGTATTGTCCGGTAATCAGGATCGCGAACCAGGCGATGATGACCACGATGACCGCGGCGATCCCGAGAAAGAAGAGGACAATGTAATGTGGGATCGCCAGGAACCACTTCACCAACGGCATCCAGCGCGTCAGATCGCGCTCCACATCGGGATAGTCGATATCGAGATGCACCGACTGCTCCTCAACGGTCGACGGATAGCGGTCGGTCAGTAGCGCCAGGTAGGCGCTGACCCGCGCCTCGAAGCGGGTCAACTCCAGGGCGAAATCGAACCACCAGCGTGGATAGCGCTGACGGAAAAGGATCATCAGGAGCGTCGCCAGGAAAATTCCACCGAGAACGCCGCCGCCGGTTTCGCGCACGTGTCGCCCTGACTCGGTTACGAACCATCCGCCGCTACTGTCGGTTAGCGCACCCAGAACGATGGCGATCGGGATGATCCAGATGAGCCGCAGCAGCGTCGTTAGCCGATCGAGCTGCTCAGAGTAGTCAATATTAAGACGGGCGGCATAGGGTTCAACGTTTGTAGCCACGGTCTGCGCTCCCTTCCCTGATGCTGTTTCGGTGCCGATCGTTCCGTCACCGTTCACACGCTGTCATGTCCCTGGAAGTGATACACGTTAACGTAATTCCGGTGAACCGTCAATTGATTCGGAGAAAACAGTGCCAGCAGGCAACGACATCGTCGCTGGTAGGAGTCTCAGACAATCCCGTGACGGTAAGCATACGCGGCCGCCTGGGTGCGTGATTGGCAGTCGATCTTGGCGAAGATGTTGGTCAGGTGCCGGGCGACGGTCTTTTCGCTGATGAAGAGGGTGTCGGCGATGTCGCGGTTGGTCTTGCCGGCCGAGACGAGCCGCAGCACTTCCGATTCGCGCCGTGTGAGCGGCACCGTGTCATCGATCTCGACAGGGGCCGGCATCTGCGGCGACCAGAGGTCGGCGGCTTCGGCCGCCTCGCGGATCGCGCGCTGCAGGGTGACGTCTTCCAGGTAGCCCCGGCGCAGTTCGCTATCGTGGATCCAGCTGGCAACGCGGCTCAGCTCCTCCACGGCGAGCTTGAGTTCAGCCTTCGCTTCGTGATCGAGTCCGGCGGCGGTATAGGCCCGATAGCGCATGAACGGCACGGCGATCTTCAGCCTGCGCAATGAGATCTCGCGTTGCTGCATCCAGCTCGAGGCCGCTGTGGCACTGGCGACCGCCGACGGTACGTCACCCTGCCGCAGGAAGATTTCGACGTGCACCAGCAGTCCATGGACGCCCCAGGGGATACTCCCTTGCATTCCCACCGAGAGGTTGATGGCACGTCGCGCCAGCTCGAACGCTTCGCGCTCGCTCGCAGCATCGGTACGCGTCGCGAGGAAGGCAGCCAGCGCGGCGCTCGCCTCGGCGATTTCGGTCGTCAAGCCGCGCGCTTCGGCCATCGCCAACTGCGCGCGCAGGTGTTGTGTGGCGCGGTCGAGATCACCGACCGCGAAACAAGCCAATCCGAGCCATTCCTGCGCCCGTTGCGCCGGCAGCGCGGTGTCGCTCGTCGTGGCGATGGCAGCCGCACGCTCGGCGTACTCCAACGCCCGCGTGGCGCGCCCCAATTCGCGCTCGGTCTCGCTCAACCCGCCGAGGCAATAGAACTCGACCCGTGGGTCGCCCGCACGACCCGCCCAGGCGAGCGCCTCGCGCCCGCGCTCGAGCGCCGTCTGGTAGACGCCGAACTCCCGACAATGGACGTGCACCGAAAGCAATGCCAACGCCTGGGCTCGGGGCTTCAGACTCTCACGCACCAGATGTCGTTCCTCTGTACGCAGCCGCCGGATCTCCTCCAGAAAACCGACGAACCCGCGTTCGGCCGGCGCCACTCCGGCGACCGCGCTCTCGTAGGAACGCCGGTAGGCGAGCGCGATGAGGGCGGTGATCTCGCCGCGCGCGTCGCCGATCGCACGCCAGTGATCGAGCGCATCGAGCAGCCAGCCGCGCGCCGCCGCCCGTGCCTCGAGATCGTCCTCGTCGGTCAGCGCCCAATCGACGACGCCGATCTCTTGTGACAGGCGCGCCAGCCAACGGCTATCATTCGCCTCGCGCGCCAGTTTCAGTGCCGCCCGATAGCGACTGGCGGCGGCAACGAGGCCGTCGCGATCGCGCAGCAGCCGCGACGGTTCGCCGAGCAGCCGGCCGGCGTGCGCCTCAGCCCAGCGCGCCATCGCCGCGATTCGCTGATCCATGTCGCCCACAATACCGGCCAGCCGCACCGCCTCCGTCGCCATGCGCAACGATTCGGTACGGTCGCCGCTGAGCACCGCCAGCCGGGCCGAGCGCATCGCCACCACGAGCCGCTCCGCGTCGTCGTCATTCCGTTCGGCCATCTCGCCCATCAAACCCAAGTCGCGTCGCTGTCGTTCGTTCTGACCGAGTTCGGCCAGCGTCGTTTCGCGCGCTGCGAGCAGATCGAAATAGTCATGCAGCGTCGTCACATCCGTCTCCGGATGATTCGCCCGCGTTTCAAGAATATCGATCGCCTCGCTGAAATGACGTTCAGCATCTTCGAAGGCGTGCAATTCCAGCGCACGACGCCCCGCCAGCGCCGAAAAGTGCGCGGCGCGCCCGAGATCTTCACCGGCGCCATAATGCAGAGCGAGTGCCGCGAACTGGCTCGGTTCACGTTCGCCGTAGGTCGCTTCAAGCGTTTCAGCCACCGCCTGATGGAGCAGGCGCCGCCGGATCTGACCGAGGTTGAGATAGAGCACATCGCGAATCTGATCGTGCGCGAAGGCGTATGTCGCGTCACGCCCGGCCTGTGGAAGCGGTGCACGTTCGAGAATCAGCCGTCGGTCCAGCGCCGCCTCGATGTCGCGTTGCACCTCGGCCCGCGAAAGCCCGCTCCGCCGCTCAACCACATCCCGCAGCAGATCGAAGGAGAACTCAGTGCCAATGACCGCCGCGATGCCGAGCGTTTCGACCGCCCGCGGCTCGAGGTGCGAGAGCCGGTGGCCGACGACGCTGCGCACGCTCTGTGGAATGAGCGGTCCGGCATTTTCGGCCAACCGCCAGCCATTCGGGCCGTGCTGCAACAGACCTTCTTCGCGCAGATGGAGGACCAACTCTTCGGCGAAAAACGGCACCCCTTCGGCCTCGGACTGGATCGCTTGCGCCAGACCGACCTCGACCTCACGTGACGAGACATCCAGCAGTCCGGCGATTAGTTCGATGACATCAACCAACTCCAGCCGGCGCATCGAGAGCCGCGTTGCCCGTCGCTCGCGATAGAGATCGACGATCGCCGCTTCGAGCGGATGGCGTGGATCGAGATCGGTATCCCGATAGATGCCGACGATGAGCAGCGCCGAATGCCCGATGACGCGCACGACATGCCGCAAGAGATGCACGCTCGGCTCATCGGCCAGATGCAGATCGTCGAGAAAGAGCACCAGCGGGCGTGACTCACTCAGCCGGGTCAGCACCAGCACCACGGCATCGAAGAAACGCGCGCGCTCCTCAGCGCCGGTCAGCGTGATACGCGGCGCGATCGCTGCCGGATCGGCGTCCTCCCCGGCCGCGACGAGCATTTTGAGATCGGGACTCGGACTATCCTGCAGCGCCCGCTGCAACGCGGCTGGATCTTCGCGCGCCAGTTCGCGCAGCGCCAGCATGAACGGTGCGAAGGGCGGGTCGGCGTCATCAGAGCGGGCGCTCAGCACCAGCGCGCCCGAGTCCGCCAGTTCAGCGGCAAACGCCTCGATCAGACGTGACTTGCCGATCCCAGGCTCACCGCTGATGAGCACCAGCGAACTCTGCGCGGCACGAGCGGCGTCGAAGCCGGCGCGCAGCATATCCAGCTCGCGCTCGCGACCGACCAGCGGCGTCGCATGCCGCTCGGGGAACCAGTTCATCCAGGGAAGAACTGATTACCGGCGTCGTCTTCCAGGACGATCGCTTCGGTCGGGCAGATCTCGGCGACCAGTCGCAGCGTCTCGATATCGACCGTCGACGGATCGAGCAGCACCGCTTTCCCTTCGGCGTCGAGTCGAAAGACCGATGGCGCGCTCGCCACGCAATTCTCCGAGCCGATACAGCGCTCACGATCGATGACGACACGCAGCGGCCGGGCGACGCGACGCGAATCAAGCATGCGACGACCTCCTCACAACCACGATGGTGACGGAACTGCGCGAATTGTGCCAGATGAGCCGGAGATTACGGTACGTCCGATGTCGCGGTCGGCGCCAGCGGAGCATCGCCCGTTCCCGCCGCCGCCGAATCGAACGTTGTGGTGCGATGCGTCGTCTGGAACAGCGTCCTACGAAGCTCGGTTTCCCGCACAAAGTAGACCGCAACGCACGTCAATACTGCCATAACGCCACCACCGACCAGGAACGGCACCACCGGCCCGATGCCGTACAGCACCGAACCGAGCAACGCGCTGATGGCCGCCCCGGCCATACCGATCGTCACAAAAGCACCCTGGACGCGTCCCTGCACGCGTGGATCAGCGACCGAAGCCAGATAGGCGTCAGCCACCGGTTGGGTGAAGGAGACGATCCCCCCTTCGACCAATCCGAGGATCAGGATGAACGGCACGTTCTCGATCAATCCGTAGAGCGCGACGACCACCGCATAGGCGAGATTAGCGATCAGGATGCGCCGCCAGCGTTCAGAACTATCGGCCAACCGGCCGGTGAACGGTGCCAGCACCATGAAGGTCACCGAAAAGGTGCTGAAGGAGAGTCCGATCTGGAAATCGCTCGCCTTCAAGTCCGCCATATAGATGCTCCAGATGCCGGAAAACAGGCCAAACTGAAACTGCCCGGCGAAGCTGAGAATGAAGGCTCCGGCGAGTGGCCGCGAAATCAACTCGCTGAACGGCACATGCTCTTTCGTCAGAGTGACGTGTTCTCGCGGCACGGCACGCCGCATATAGAAGAACGTCGAGACCGCAACGATCACTTCGAGCCCACCGGCGGTCAGGAAGAGCCAGTTGACGCCGACGATCGTGGCCACGAGGCCGCCGATCGGCGGGCCGAAGAGCATGCCGCCGCTGAACGCCGCACCCACCACGGCGAACGCCTGTCCGCGCCGGTTCGCCGGGGTGACGTCGGCCACCAGCGCGCGGAATGAGGGATACAGAATCGAGACACCAACACCCTGGCCAACCCGCACCAGGATGAACGTCAGCGAGCTGTCGGCAAAGGTAAACCCGGCGGTGGCGATCGCCTCGACCAGCAGGCCGAGCGCCAGTGGTCCGACCCGCCCAACGCGATCGGAGAGCGCGCCCATCGGCAGCTGCAAGAGCATCTGCGCGACGAGATAGCTCGACGCCATCACGCCGATGGCGCTCAACGACACGCCGCGATCGCGCGCCGTCAGCGTCAGGAAGGGAATGACCAGTCCGACCGAAATGCCGGCGAACGAAGCGACAATGAGGACCGCCCGCAGCACGCGGTTTTGGAGATACCAGGGAAGTGCCACGAAACACTCGCCTTTCCGCGCGCCGCGCACATCATGATGCCAACATCAAGCACGTCACGCACCCAGACAGCGAAGAATAGCATGTTGTGCGGGCAGCGAGGAGTGCAGCTACGAACGGGGAAACGGATTGGGCGAGCCGCAACGGATCATCGCCGGAGGCCCGCCCGGGGATTGAATAGTAGGACCCCGAACGTGGCATCGCCCCGACCCCGCGCGGGGGGAACGGATCGTCAGATCCCGAGCCGGTCGTCACTCGGTGCTCGCCCGGGGGGAGCGGGTCGTCGGACCCCGAACGTGGCATCGCCCCGACCCCGCCTAGGGGAACGGATCGTGGGATCCCGAGCAGGTCGTCGCCCCGACCCCGCCTAGGGGAACGGGTCGTCGGACCCCGAGCAGGTCGTCGCCCCGACCCCGCCCGGGGATAAATGCCGGGCGGGGTGGACTGAGCGAACGTCCAACGCTTGGCCATGGTGTTCCCCCGGG
>ERZ778018.2175-NODE-2175-length-13135-cov-4.929205_pt1 | contig 13135 bp, 13 predicted proteins | sample MGYA00375748_ERZ778018 | MGnify/ENA primary metagenome ERZ778018 (study PRJEB29350, sample SAMN05509839) | bioreactor metagenome | biome: bioreactor; material: wastewater | place: South Africa: University of Cape Town | collected 2014-04-22 ... | reverse complement strand
CGAACGGCAATCGCTCGGGGTGCGGCACCGGCTGAAAGCGCTCTTCACGCATCAGCGGGATGAGCAACGCAGCGAGCAGCACGACGCCGATGCCCGAGACGACGAGCGGCAGGCTGATGCGGATCGAGGCGAGCGCCACGCTGATCAGCATGCCGACGATCGAGGCCGCTTGTGCCAGTTGTGCCCCACGCAGGTAGGTGCGTCCGGCCAGCGCCTCGTCGTCCAGTTCATCGGCTAGCCAGGCCTGACGCGCGCCGCTGGTGAAGGTGTAGCCGATCCCCCAGAGCACCTGCGCCGCCAGAATCGCCGCGACAGTGGCGAACGAGCCTTCCAGCACAAACCCGGCACCGATTAGAAAGAAGCCGATGATGACCGAGGTGCGACGGCTCTGAACATCGGCCACCACCCCGGTCGGGATCTCGAAGAGGAAAATCGAGCCTTCGAGCACCGTTCCGACCAGCAACAGTTCGAACGGGCTCAGCCCCGCCACGGCGAAGCGATAGACGGCCGTGTAGGTGCCGTACATGGCGAAGAAGAGCGAAAAGGCCGCCGACATGAAGAGATAGACGCGGACCGGCGAGTACGAACGCGACAACATCCTCTACCACCATCGTCCGAGCAGTCCATGGCGTCATACCATAGCCTGCACCGCATCCCGCTATGCATGAAGCAGCGAAGCAGCGACGACACCGCGCAGACGCGCTGCAACGCCATCCGCTCAGGTGGCCTGTCGTTCCAGAAACAGTGGAACCGACGGAATTAGAGGATTAACACGCGCTCCACAAACCCATCGCGCGAAACTGTCGGACGTTAACGCGCACTATACACGAAGAGCACGGAGCGCGTGCAGAGATTCGTTGCCTATTTCCATGTCGAGTTTCGGTTCTTCTACACCGATTTCGGGTTAGAATCGTGCGAAGAACGATGGGGAGGGACTGATGACGGAACGATGCCCGGTCTGTGGGCAGGTGGCGGAGATGATCTGGATACGGGCCCATTATCAGTGCGCGGCGTGTGGCCAGGTCGTCTTGGCTTGCTGCAACGGCGAGACGGCGTTCGCGTGTCCGCTGGAAGCGGACGGATCGCCGCCGGATGCAACGCTGGTGTCGTTCAAGGCAGAGCAACCGGCCGAGCGGATAGGGAAGGAAAACTGAGATGTTTCGCGGCGTCATCCTGACGGCCACGACCAACCCTGGTGTCTCCCGTTTTGTACGCAGCTACGGCATGCGTATGGGCGCGGCGCGCTTTGTCGCGGGGGAAACGCTCGATGAGGCGGTGCTTTCACTGCGGAAGCTGAACGAGCAGGGCCTGGTCACCAACACGACGCTCCTTGGCGAGGGCGTACGGGACGAATCAACCGCCATGGTGGTCGTCGATGAATACGAGAAGATTCTCGATCGCATCGCCGCGGAAAAGCTCCAGACGAACATCGCGCTGAAGCTCACGCACCTGGGTCTCGATGTCAGCGAAGAACTCGCCTTTCGCAACCTGACGCGGCTCGTCGAGCACGCGCAGGGACTCGGCAACTTCATCCGGATCGATATGGAGGAGTCGGCGCGGGTTGATACGACGCTGCGCATCTATCGCCGGATGCTCGCCGAAGGCCATGAAAACGTCGGCACGGTCTTGCAAGCCTATCTCTATCGCACCGAACGCGATCTGGACGAACTGCTGCCGCTCAAGCCCAACCTGCGCCTGGTCAAGGGCGCCTATCTTGAGCCGCAAAACATCGCCTATCCCCAGAAAGCGGATGTCGATCGGAATTATCTGCGCCTCGCCGAACGCATGCTGAGCAGCGACGGCTACACGGCGATCGCTACCCACGACGAGCAGATCATCGATTACGTCGTCAACTACACGCATAGTCTCGGTATCGAGCGCGACCGTTTCGAGTTCCAGATGCTCTATGGCATCCGCCCGCAGTTGCAACTCGAACTGGTTCAGCAGGGGTACAAGGTGCTGGTAGCGACGCCGTTCGGCCGCGAGTGGTATTTCTATCTGATGCGCCGTCTGGCCGAACGTCCGGCCAATGCGTTCTTCCTCATACGCAATCTCATCCTCAAATAACCTGCCGTTGCATCGCGTCAACATCTTCGGTAGACTCGTGCTCTTCACGGCGCCTACGTCGCGTGTTGGAGTGATGAACGAGTGAATCGCCAGGACAAAGAGTTGATCGTCTGGATGCTCGAAGTTCCGTTGTCCTAAGAAATGGCGCAGAGGACAACGGAGGCGGGCGCTCACGTGACCCCCTCCTCGATCGTTCGGGGGTTCTACGTTCATGCTCAGATTGGCTCGATTTCGCTCGGTAATCGCACGATTTCGCGACGGTTTACCACCGACAACTGATCTCAACGACGGCGGACCGCCGGGCCTGGCCGCACGGCTCGGGCTCTCCGGGCTCTGGCGTCACACCGACTTCCTGCATTTCTGGGCGGCTGATGCCGTCTCGGAAACTGGTTCGCAAATCACACTGCTGGCGCTCCCGTTGCTGGCGGCCGTGGCGCTGCACGCCTCACCGGGGCAGATGGGTCTGCTCACGGCGGCCGGCACCGCGCCGAGCCTCCTCTTCGGTCTCATCGCCGGAGTGTGGGTCGATCGGCTACGCCGCCGTCGCTTGATGGTAACCGCCGACATCGCCCGCTTCCTCATCTTGCTTTCCATCCCGATCGTCTGGGTCTTCGGCGAGATGCGCTTTGATCTGCTCTACGTCGTCACCTTTCTGAATGGCACGCTCCGCGTCTTCTTCAACGTCTCGTACATGTCGTACGTGCCGGATCTGGTCGGGCGCGAGCACCTGCTGGAAGCCAACGGCAAACTGGGATCGACCGCCTCACTCGCCCAGGTAACCGGGCCGGCGCTTGGCGGGCTACTGGTCGGTCTGCTGGGTGCGGCCTATGCCATTCTGCTCGATGCCCTCAGTTTCCTGGTATCGGCCGGTTTCCTGAAACGCATTCGCAAACCGGAAGCGGCACCGAATGCTCACGGTGAGCATCCATCCATCGTGCGCGGTATCGGCGAAGGGCTTCATCTTGTCTATCGCAACGCGACGCTGCGCGCACTCTTGCTCAGCGCCAGCTGCACGTCGCTGGCCGGCTATATCTTTATGGCTGTGTACATCCTCTACATGGTCGATGATCTGCATCTCAGTTCCGGTGCGGTCGGCCTCGTCTTCGGTCTGGGCGGGCTTGGTGCGCTGATCGGCTCGCTGCTGGCGGCACCGGTGGCACGGCGCGTCGGCGTCGGCCCGGCGGTTATCTGGGGACGCGTACTGTTCGGTTTGTGTGGAGCGCCAGTGCCGCTGGCGGTGCTGGTACCGTCGATCGCCTTGCCGATGGTGCTGGCTGCCGAGTTCAGCCAGTGGCTGATGCTGCTGATTGTCGATGTCAACTCGATGAGCCTGCGCCAGGCGATCACACCCGACCGGCTGCTTGGCCGAGTGAACGCGACCTCGACCTTCCTGGTCGGCGGTGCTGTGCCGATCGGCTCGCTGCTCGGTGGCGCGCTCGGTGAACTCATCGGAATCAAGGCGACGTTGGTTGTCGGCATCGTCGGCTTCATGTTCGCCGCCGTCTGGGTCATCTTCTCGCCACTCCGCACCCTGCACGAGCAGCCGGAGCCAGTCGAGATCGATGAACCTGCCGTGGTCGCTGCCAGCGTCTAAGCGAGAGAAGGCGAATATCGCTCGCGGAGGACGCAGAGTTCATGGATAAAGACTCTGCGTCCTCTGCGAGAGAAATTCGTTCTCACCCCCTACACCAGCCAGTGCTCCAGCAACGAGGCGAGCCAGAGGAAGACGGCGAAGCCGATGACGTCCTGAAACGCCGTTTCGAACGGCCCGGCGGTCGTCGCCGGGTCGAAGCCGAAGCGCTTCGAGAACATCGGAATGAGCGTCCCCATCAGCCCGGCGGTCAACATCGAGCAGGTCATGGCGACACCGATGACGATACCGAAGGTCGGGTGCCGCGACCAGATAACACCAACCGTCCCGAGCACGATGCCACAGGCGAGCGCCATCAGGAGCGTCGTCGTCAGCTCCTTGCTCACCTGACGGCTCCAGCGCGACAAGCTGACGTGACCGGTATCGAGGCCACGGACGACGATCGCGGCCGCTTGCAACCCAACGTTGCCGGAGACGGCCGAAATGACCGGCATAAACGAGGCAAGCAGAATCACACGTTGCAGGACCTCGTTGAAGTTAGCGATCACCAGCCCGGCGCCGAGCTCGATTCCCATCGTGCCGAGCAGCCAGGGCAGACGAAGCCGGGCAACCTGCACCGCCGTCCGCTGGTCCATCTCCTCGGCATCGGTCCCGGCCATGCGCAGATAATCTTCGGTGAACTCCTCGATCAGCACGTCGAGCACATCGTCGACCGTGATGATGCCGAGCAAGTGCCCCGGTTCATCGATCACTGGGATGGTCAGGAGATCGTAGAGCGAGATGCGCCGTGCCACCTCCTCCTGATCGGTCTCCGGCGCCACGCTGACGAGGCCTTGCGTCATGAAGGTCGCGATCGTCTCCCCGGCTGGTGCCGTCACCAATTCACGGATCGAGCAGACGCCGAGCAATACACCGTCCGCATCGAGCACGAAGATGTCGTTGAACGTCTCCAATGGCGCGGCGTCAGCGCTGCGCAGATAGGCGAGAACCTCGGCAGCAGTCAGCGACGGCTTGACGGCGGCGTACTTGTCGGTCATCAAGCGACCCGCCGTACGCTCGGGATAGGTCAGCGCCAGGCGCACCGCCTCGGCCTCGTCCGGGGCATGCTGCTCCAGATCGGCCAGTAGCTGCGTCGCGCGGTCGGCCGTCGCCTCGGACACCACCTCGGCGGCGTCATCGACCGGCAAGGTGCCGAGCAGCTTCGCCGTGCGGACGGCGGGGATGCGCTCAAGAATATACCCGGCCAGCTCCGGATCGAGCTCGTCCAGCACCTCGGCGGCCGATCGATTGTCGAGCCGGCCGAAGATGGAGAGCGCCTCGTCCGGGTCAAGCTCCCGCAACGCGGCGGCAATATCCGCCGGATGTTCATCCGCCAGCAAACGCTGCAGTGACACATGAGCATCGTTCGTGGCTGCCTCGAGCGCCGAACGCAGGCGCTCCAGTAGGCTATCCTGAGTGGGTACACTCATCGGCATGTCCTTCCCTCTGCCCGGCAACGGGCGAGACCCCGTATCCGGCGAAAGCCGAAGCCGGATCACGGGTTATGGTGAATGCGCCGGGAGGAAAGGACCGCGTTCGTGTGAGCGAGATTCGAGAAGCGAACGCCCTTTATCGGGCGATAAGGGGCGAGCAGGCGATCTCCGAAACGGACATCCGGTTGCTCATGACACCTTATCGCCGTGGTCCCGGCGCTTCAGCTTATGACTGGATCGTTTCACGAAATCGCTACTCCTACGAGAACGATGGCGTCGTGTGCGACGCCGTAGCCGCGTAATCATACGGCGGTCGCGGAATACTCGGCAATTCTGACGCCATGGCGCATTGACGCTGCCTGAACACGCTGCTACCGTGATCCGTGTTATCGATCGTCAATAACCGCGTAATTCCCGCTTACCAGGATGGAGTCGGCCATGGAACTGACGCGTACGTTGTGGGACGAACGGGATGGGGTTGGCATCATCACACTCAATCGCCCCGAGCGGCTCAACGCGATTGACACCCAGACGATCGCCGAACTCGATACGCTGGTCGAGCGCTGCTGGAATCGTGAATCGGTGCGGGCCGTCATCATCACCGGCAGCGGGCGCGGCTTTTCGGCCGGAGCCGACGTCAAGGAGTGGTCTGGCCCAACCGGCAGCGAATCCGTTGAAGACAGCGACGGCTGGGCGCTGCGCATGCACCGGCTGATGTCACGGCTCTATCGCATCCCGAAGCCGGTGATCGCGGCGGTCAACGGCGTCGCCGTCGGCGGCGGTTGCGACCTGACGCTCGTCGCCGACTTCCGCATCGCGTCCACCGCCGCGCGCTTCGGTGAGGTCTACATCCGGGTCGGCTTCTCGCCCGATGCCGGTGGCACCTTCCTCCTGCCGCGCATCATCGGCCCCTCACGCGCCGCCGAGATGATCTACACCGGCCGCATCATCGACGCCCAGGAAGCGGAAAAGATCGGCCTCATCAACGCGCTCGTCGAGCCGGACGAGCTGATGCCGACCTCCATGGAATGGGCGACCCGGCTCGCCTCCGGACCGACCGTCGCCATCGGCCTCGCCAAGGAGTTAATCCGCCAGAACGCCGAACTCGCCTTCGAGGATGCCCTGCGCAACGAACGCCGCGCCGGCCAGATCTGCGGCGACACCGAAGACCACAAAGAGGGCCTGCGGGCCACCGTCGAAAAGCGCCAGGCGGTGTTTAAAGGGCGGTAAGACGCGTCACCTTCACCCCCGACCCCTCGGGGGTCGGGAGAGGGTCCGGGGGTGGGGGCGGCTTCTCGCCTTACTTCGCGCCGATGCCGCGCATGAAGCGGTCTTTGAGGATGACCGGGTCGAATTCGGGGTGCGAATTGCTGGGTGTCGGCAGCACGCCCGCGCCGATGAAGGACGGGCCTTTCGACCAGAGCGCCTGCTGGACGAGGCGCTCGAAGTGCTGCTCATCCTGTGCCCACTGGCTGTTGGCGATCCCGGCAGCCTGCGCCACCTGGACCAGATCGGTCGTGGCGGCCGTCGGTGTCGGCTGGCCGCCGGTCATCTGATAGGCGCCGTTGTCCCAGACGATGACGGTCAGATTCGGCGGTGCCACCATGCCGATGGTGCTGAGGCTGCCGAGGTTCATCAGGAGCGAGCCGTCGCCTTCGAGCACGATCACCTGGCGTTCCGGTTGCGCCACGGCGACGCCGAGGCCGATCGGTACCGCCATGCCCATGCTGCCGAGCATGTAGAAATTTTCCGGCCGATCACCAGCGCCGAAGAGGTCGAAGTTTGCGTTCCCAATGCCACCGACGATCGCCTCGCCCTCGTGGAGCAGGTCGACCAGTCGTCGGGTTAGCCCGAAGCGATCCATCAACGTCGCTTTGGTCGCTGTGGCCTCTAGAATCTGCATCTCCAGGGTTCCTTTCGCTGACGTGCGCGCAACTTCGTGCTAGGCCGCTCGCCTGGATGGTGCCGAACCCGGCGCCGTCTTGCCGCCGGTGAGCATCGGCGAAACGATCAAGGCGGCCGGCTGCTGAGCGTTGAAGCATTGCGCCGCCATGCGGTCAACCAAGAATTCCACCTTGTTGAGATCGTCCAGGGTCACGTGGGGGATATTGAGTCCATCGAGCGTGGAACGGAGAACTCGGGTAATCGGCGTCTGTACCGGGTTAAATTCGCCGAGAATCCCGCGCTCGGTGATTATCATCAGCACCGGGATCTGGTATGGCGTCGCCAGCGAGGCGAGCGCGTTCGCGATATTGCCGAAGCCGCTGCTCTGCATCAGCGTGACCGAGCGGACCCCTCCCATCGCGCCGCCGCAGGCGATCGAAACCGCTTCATCTTCGCGCGTGGCGGTGAAGCAATTGATCCCGGAATCGGCTTCAAATCCTTGAATCAGCTTGGAAAGCGCCCCGTCGGGGACATAGGTGACGAGCCGGACATCTTGCCGCCGCAGGCGGTCAAGTGTGATTTCGGCCCAGTCCATGCGTTCCTCCATTCACTTCCCGGGTTCGTGCTCGCGCGCTAAACGTAACGCGCTCGCTGTCACGCAGCCTAACAGCGGTCTGTAACAGCGGCGTAAACTGCCGTACGATGCCGGCGTTGATTCCCCGAGTCGTGCCAATCGGCTATCGGATGCGGCTCACGGGCGATCGACGGTATCGTGAACCACCGGGAAGTCAACGCAAGCCGCGTTCCAGATGGCAGTTTCTGTGTATTCACGCGGAAAATGAGGATCGGTCATTTGTGTTGTGCGAAGAGCCAGGCAAAGAAATCGGGGGTTGGTGAGGGGTGCCCAAGCAGGGTGTATGGATTGACCCAAACCCCATGCTCTTCGCCGGGGTACTCCGTGTAGCGTGGATGACCACCGGCCGCCTCGATCGCCGCGATCATGTCGCGCGAACCGGAAACCGGCACCGTGCTGTCGGCACTGCCATGAAAAGCCCAGATCGGCAGGTTGACCAGATCGGCCGCTTTCGACGGGTCGCCTGCTCCGGCGATCGGCGCGGCCGCCGCGAAATAGTCGGGCCAGCGCTCGATCGCCTCCCACGTGCCGTAGCCACCCATCGACAGGCCGGTGACATAGCGCCGCTTCGGGTCGATATTGGTGTACAGCAGCTGGAGTGAATCAACGATCTCCTTGCTCATACGCAGGGCGTCATTCGGCTCCGGGGCCAGATGGTATGAACCGGCACCGGGCAGCTGATCGACGAAGCGGTTCGGCTTGACCACCTGTGGAATGACGACGAAACTCGGCCAGTTCCCCTGCACGTCGGTGCTATCCGGCGTCGTCACACCCGGTCCCCAGATCGCGGCATAGGGATCGCTGAGCATCGCGGTCCGATTCTGCTTCGCCGACTTGTCCGAATCAGCCCGCTGCCCGCCACCCGAGAGCAGCAGCACGAGCGGATAGCTGATGCGCGGGTTGTAACCGCGTGGCAGGAAGAGATAGAAGATCATGGCGAAGCCGCCCGGCTCGGTCGCGCGACACGTCTCGAACTGATCCGGCGGCGCCGGTGCGCAGTCGATCGCCACCGACGGAGTCGCGGTCGGGCTGGCGGCGGGCGTTGCGAGGCCGGGAGGCGAAGGCGTGCTGCTCTGCGTCGCGGTCGGTGCGGGCGGCGTTGCCGGCGGCTGCGCCGGCACGGCACTGGGAACCGGGGTGAGGTGCTGAGCCGACTGCACATGCGAGCCGCAGGCTGCGCTGCTTGCGATGAGCACCAGCCCGGCCAGCAACATTGAACCGATCTCCCGCTTCATGCCGGTGTTCAAACCAACGAGTCCCATCGCCGGACATCCTTCTCAGCCCCGAAGAGACGCTGGGCGGCACGGCCGTTCGCCACCATGGATGGTCGACTCATGCTACCGGTGCTGGGCATAGAGCCAGGAGAAGAAATCCGGGGTCGGCGATGGCTTGCCGAGAATCGTGTACGGGATCTCCCAGACACCATGTTCCTGCCCCGCATACTCGGTATAGCGTGGATGGCCGCCCGCCTTACGGATCGCGTTGATCATGTCGCGCGAGCCGGACGGCGGCACGGCGGTGTCGGCGCCGCCATGGAAGGCCCAAATCGGCAGGTTAACCAGCCGCACGGCCTTCGTGGGATCACCCGCTCCAGCGATCGGCGCCGCCGCAGCAAAATAGTTTGGCCAGCGTTCGACCATCTCCCAGGCCCCATAACCGCCCATCGAGAGCCCGGTCACATAGCGCCGGTTCGGGTCGATGTTCGGATACATGAGCTGTACCGTATCGACGATCTCTTTGGTCAGACGAAGCGTGGCGTTCGGCTGCGGCGCCAGCGTGTAGGAGCCATTGCCGGCCGGTTGATCGACAAAGCGATTTGGCGCCGTCACCTGGGGCAGCACGATGAAGCTCGGCCATTTCCCCTGCACATCGGTGCTATCCGGCTCGTGGAAACCGGGTCCCCAGACCTGTGCATAGGGGTCTTCGACCAGCGTCTTCTTGTTATCGTCCGCCGACTTGTTCGCTTGCCAGACCTCGCCGCCGCCATGCAGCAAGAGGACGAGTGGATAGGTTTTCTGCTGATCGTAGTGCTCCGGCAGGTAGAGATAGAACGTCATGGCAAAGCCGTCCGGCTCTTGCGCACGACAGGTTCGATACTCATCCGGCGGGCCGGATTCACAGCCGATGCGAATGCCGTTCGACATCGTGGTCATGGCAATGGCCGTGGATACCGGGCTTGGCGTCGGGGTGGGCGTCGCGGTCGGGCTTGGCGTCGGGCTCGGCACCGCCGTCGGAATGGCGGTCGGCACCAGCGTCGGCGTAGCGCTCGGGGGCGTTGTGGCGAGGGCGAGCCTCGACGGCGTCGCGACGATCTGGGCATGCGCCTGCTTCGCCAATTTCGATCGGGGATGCCAGGCGGAAAACGGTCCAGGCAGAAACGGCGAGGCGGCAACCAGCACGAGCAGCAGGACCGCGATGATCCCGATGCTCCAGGCAATCAATCGTTTCACGATTGTTCCGTTCGGTCGACGATGAAATCAACATAACGAGTCGCGCACGCGGCGCGATTATGCCGCGTGGGACCCTTCGGGCGCCAACGGGTGATCATGCCTGAGCGGCTAACTCAATCATCACCCCGCCCAACCTCATCCAGCGTCTTGACGCCGCCGCGAACCGCTGCGCGTGGCGGCGTTTGTTCTTCGCGCCGTCCTACCAACAGCGCGATACCCGACGTAAGCGCCTCACCCTGCTGTCGCAGCCAACGCCACGGGCCGAAGGTGGGCGGCAACTGGCAGGGCCGGCCGATGAGGCGGCTGAGTCCCGGCGTGTAGAGCATCAGACTACAAAGTGTGCAGGTGATCAACGCCACGATAAACCAGACGCTAAACACGCGCAACGCCGCCGGCCAGGCACCAGGCAGTCGCGGCCCGATGTGCAGGAGGACGTCGTTCAAAATAAAGGCATGGATGAGATAGATGCCGAACGAGCCGTCCGAGAGGAGCTTCGATAACGTATGACCACGGGGTTTACCCGTTTTCGTGGGGTGCGTCGCCCAGGTAACGCCCAGCCAGTAGAGAAAGAGCGTCGTCGTGGCGGCATAGATCACCATCACCGGCTGGAAGACCTGTGTCGCGTAGGCGATGCTCTGATGATCGAGCCAGATCGCCTTCGCATAGCGCAGCCAGAGCAGCCCGATCCCGCTCACCGCTCCGAGTACGACGAGCTTGCCACGCCGTTGCACGAATTCGCGCAACGGGTGAAGGTAGAGCGCACCATAGGCGCCCAGGAAGATATAGAACTGATAGGCCGGCAACATGCGCCAGGAATAATCGTTGATCCAGTTCGCCAGTCCGTTGGCACCAAAGGCGTTCGTCTCCAGATAGTTGAAGTCGAAGTACATCATCGCCATCTGGAGGACAAAGCTGATCGAAAGCACCTGCCACGGATAGTTCTTGTACTTCACGACGAACCAGAGAAGCAGCGGCAAGACGATGTAAAACTCGATCGTCAGCAGGATGTAATAGAGCTGATACGACGCATTCCCGCTGAGGATGTCCGCCAGCGCCGTATGAATCCAGGCGCCGGCCGGGTGCCGCGGATAGTTGAACCAGACGTAAAAGAGGCTCCAGACGATATAGGGCACCACAACGCCGAGCCCACGTCGCCGCCAGAAGACCGCGAGCTTCAACGGCCGCTGGGTATAGTTGTGCACCATGACGAATGCGGTCAGAACGATGAAGACCTCGCGCGTGAAGTGCAACGCCACGACGGCGCCGTTTTGCAGTTGCACTCCGAGGTTGGTCGAGTTGTACACCGCGGTGAAGGCGACGACGTGCACCGCGATAACCGCCAACGCGGTAACCACTCGCACCATATCGACTTCGTGCAGGTACATCCGCGACGTACGTGTAACCGTGGCCCCAACTGACATCCCGCGTGATTCCTTCCGAGACGGCGCGAACGCGTTACGCTACGCCGTAGCGCATATTCCGCGCGCGCGGCACCTCGGTGGACATTCCCACCAGATGTCGTTGAATCTTGCCGGTCCGGGTTCGTGGCAATTCCTTCACCGTAATGAACTTCGATGGAATCTTGTAACTGCTCAGCTTGCGCGCGCAATGCTCGTGCAGGCCGGCGTACGATCCGCCACCAGTGTTTTCGTGGTAGACGATATAGGCAATCGCCTGCTGCCCGTAGATCGGGTCCGGCGCGGGAACGACGGCGACATCCTTCACCAGCGGGTGCTCCAGCAGGATCTCCTCGACCTCACGCGGCGCGATCTTTTCGCCGCCGCGATTGATGACATCTTTCATGCGGCCGGTAATGAAGAGATAGCCGTCCTCATCCAGACGTCCGAGGTCACCGGTGCGGAACCATTCGCCGCAGAATGAGGTCGCGCTGGCACCGTTGTCGTACTGTGCGATGACACTCGGCCCGGTGATACAAATCTCGCCCTCTTCACCCTCCGGCACATCGAGCAGCAGGCTCGGCTGCGCTTCGTCCAGCGGGAAGCAGACGCGCAGTTCGACGCCGAGCGGCAAGCCGACCGAACCCGGCTTGTAGATCTCGGGCGGCACCGGATTGGCGGCCACGGTCGCCGCCGCTTCCGACAAACCATACGTCTCGATGACCGGAATGCCGAAGCGCTTCTCGAACGCCTTCAGCTGCACCAGCGGCAGCGGCGCCGACGCCGTGCGCACGAAGCGGAGACGGCCCGGCAGCCAGGCCGGCCGCTCGGTTTGCAGGAGCACCGCCAGAATCGTCGGAACGATGCTCGCCCATGTGATCTGTTCGTGTTCGATCCAGTTCCAGAAGCGACTGCGGCTGAAGCGCGGCGCCACGATGACCGTGCCACCCGCCATCAGCGTCGTGCACAGACTCACGACCGGCGCGTTTATATGGAAGAAGGGCAACACGCACAGCCCACGATCGGCTTGCGTCAACTGATGACGCATCCGGATCTGATCGGCCGTCCAGGCGACCTGATCGGCGCGCAGCCGAACGCCTTTCGGCGTACCGGTCGTGCCCGACGTTGTGAGGCAGACGAAGCCCGCCGCTTCCGGGCCCATGCCATCGGGCGTCTGTTCGGCCCAGTCCGCGAGCGACGCGTTCAACTCTTCGGCGGTGATCGTCTGCTCGATCGTCCCACCAAAACCGCGCGCCGCCTCGGTATTGGGAACGATGGCGATGTTCGGCTGGTAGCTCGCTGCCAGCCGCGCCTTTTCATCATCGGTCGCTTCGGGGGGGCACGGAATGAGCAGGTGCCCGCCGGTAAGCGCGGCGATCCAGGCCACGGCCGCACCACTGCTGCCCAGCTGAGCGAGCGCCACCGTCCGAGGCTCGTCGCCAAGCCGGTGCTTCAGGCCATGCACGGCGTTGCGAAATTGCTGGTAGGTGAGTGTATCGCCCGTTTCGAGATCTTTTAAGAAGAGCGCATCCGGTTGAACATCGGCCCAGTGATCGAGACGCTCAGTGATCGAGGGGACGTGCATGCTCCCCTTCCTTCCTACGATTGCTGGCTACGTGATTCACGTTTGGGGAGAAAAC
>ERZ778018.2170-NODE-2170-length-13162-cov-9.708095_pt1 | contig 13162 bp, 12 predicted proteins | sample MGYA00375748_ERZ778018 | MGnify/ENA primary metagenome ERZ778018 (study PRJEB29350, sample SAMN05509839) | bioreactor metagenome | biome: bioreactor; material: wastewater | place: South Africa: University of Cape Town | collected 2014-04-22 ... | reverse complement strand
TCTCGCGCATCCGGCGGTAGTTGATGTTCCGGGGGTAGGCGCTGAAGCCGGCCAGAAGGATCAGGGGCTTGAGCTCGACGGCCTGGCGTTCGATGGCGTCGTAGTCCAAAAGCGAGGTCTCGCGGTCGACGGCGTAGCCGTGGGCCTCGAACATCCGGCCGGAGACGTTGAGCCGGTAGCCGTGGGTCAGGTGGCCGCCGGAGGAAAGGTCCAGGCCCAAAAGGCGCTGGTTCCCCAGGGCGTGGCGGACCTGGTTCCACGTCTCGATCGGCATGTCGGTCCAGGCGCTGGGGGCGATCTTGGAGGGGTCGTCGACGCCCAGGACCCTGGCCATTTCGGAGAGTTCGACGCGGGCGCGGAGGATGGCCCAGAAGGCGACCATGTTGGCGTCGGCGCCGCTGTGGGGCTGGGAGTAGGCGTGCTCGGCGCCGAAGAGTTCGCGGGCGCGGGCGTCGGCCAGGTCCTCGACGTCGTCGACGTTGTCGCAGCCGGCGTAGAAGCGGCGGTGGGGGACGCCCTCGGCGTACTTGTCGGTCAGGAGGTTGCCCATGGCCAGTTGGACGGCCGGTGAGCAGTAGTTCTCGCTGGCGATCATCTTGACGTTGCCGCGCTGGTCGGCCAGTTCGGCGACGACGGCGCGGGCGACCTCGGGGGCGACGTCGGCGACGGTCTCCAGGCTCGCGAGGTAGGCCAGGAACGCGGGGGAGACGTCGCCGGCCGACTTGCCGGCAAGGTAGTTCTGGATGGCTGAAGGTCGCATGTCGTCCCTTGCAATCGTCGTTGAGGAGGGGCCGCGTCGTCCGGGGTCGGTGTCGGGGCGGTATAATTCGGCGGTCTGGAGAGAGGATTGTATCGGCCGCCCCGGCGGGGGCTCAAGGCCGCGGGACGCGGAGGGGGGACGGCATGGGGCTCGCGATCGAACCGGGGAAGACGCGGATCGGCTGGATCGGGACGGGGGTGATGGGCTCGTCGATGTGCGGCCGGCTGATCGAGGCCGGGTACTCGGCGACGGTCCACAACCGGACCAAGGAGAAGGCCGACGACCTGGTCGCCGCGGGGGCGAGGCGCGTCGGCTCGCCGGCGGAGGTGGCCGCGGCCTCGGACGTGGTCTTCACGATCGTCGGCTATCCCAGGGACGTCCGCGAGGTGGTCCTGGGCCCTCGCGGGGTCCTCTCGACCGCCGCGGCCGGCTCGGTGCTGGTGGACATGACCACCAGCGAGCCGACCCTGGCCGTGGAGATCGCCGAGAAGGCCGGCGCGAAAGGCGTCGCCGCCCTCGACGCGCCGGTCTCCGGCGGCGACGTGGGCGCGCGCGAGGGGGGGCTGTCGATCATGATCGGCGGCGACGAGGCGGTCGCCGATTCGCTTCGACCGCTGTTCGAGGCCCTCGGCCGGACGATCGCCTTCCAGGGGCCGCCGGGCTCCGGCCAGCACACCAAGATGGTCAACCAGACGTTGATCGCCTCCGGCATCGTCGGCGTCTGCGAGGCGCTTCTGTACGCCCACAAGGCGGGGCTGGACCCGGAGACGGTCCTCAAGAGCGTCGGCTCCGGCGCGGCCGGGTCGTGGGCCCTGAGCCACCTGGGCCCTCGGATCATCGCCGGCGACTACGAGGCGGGCTTCTTCGTGGAGCACTTCCTGAAGGACCTGGGGATCGCGCTTTCGGAGTCGCGACGGATGGGGCTGGTCATGCCGGGGCTGGCCCTGGCCGAGCAGCTTTACCGGGCGGTCGCGGCCCAGGGGATGGCGAGGAAGGGGCACCAGGCGCTGATCCTGGCGTTGGCCGAGCTGTCGCGGGTCGACTGGAAGGGCGGGAAGGGCGCTTGAGCCCTGGGCGTCGCCGCGGTATACAATAAAGGGATAAGGTCGAGTTCGCGCGGCCGCGGGACCGCCGCGTCCGCGTCGAATTCATGGAATCCGAAGGAGAGCGCATGGCAAGTCGTCGTCGAGGCAAGGGTCGCCGGAAGGTCGGTCGCAAGAAGCGCCGGATGCGCAGCAAGATCCGCCACCGCAAGAAGTAAACCGCCGCGGAGGTCCGACCGCGCCGCGCCGATCCCGGCGGCCTCGCTTCCGAGTCGAGTCGGCGGCGAGGCCGTTCGCGTTCGGGGGAGGCCGGCCTGCGCCGGGTTTCCGATCCGGCGCGTCAGGGCGTATGATTCAGGGTGATCCGTTCCAAGGAGCAGCCGCGACGGCCCATTTCCGGGAGGAAGCCATGGACCATCATCCCGACCATCGGCCCTCGGTCGACCTGCTGGAATCGACCCACCCGTTCCCCGGCGCCTACACGATCAAGGCGATCGGGATCGCGGAAGGCGGGTTCGAACGACGAGTCGTGGACGCGGCCGCGGCGCAACTGCCGTCGGCGTCCGATCTGGATTACTCGGTTCGAGCCACGAGGAAGGGACGGCACGTCGCCGTCACGCTTCACGTCACAGTCCAGAACGCGGAGCAGGTCCGCGCGATCTACGCGGCGCTTCAGGCCGTCGACGGCCTGACGCTGCTGCTCTGATCCGCACCTCGCCCCGCGCCGGACCCATCGGAACGCCATGACGGCCAACCCCGCCCCCTCCCATCCCCAGTGGATCGACCTGTCGGAATGCGACGATCCGCGCGACGTGGTGCATCGGGTCGCGGCGTGCCTGGCGCAAGGAGGCGTCGTCGGGCTGGCCGCGGAGACGGTCTACCGCCTGGCGTGCAGCGCCTTGAATCCCGACGGAGTCGCTCGGCTCCGCGGCCGGGCGGGCGTCGCCGAGCCGGAGCCCTTGACGATCGTCGTGAAGGGGCCCGGCGAGGTCGCCGATTGGGTCCCCGAGGCCTCGGAGACGGCCGAGCGGCTGGCGCGGCGGTCGTGGCCGGGGCCGGTCGCCTTGCATTTCCCCAGGCCGTCGCGCGGCGGTCTTTTCGACCGCCTCCCGGCCGAGGTCCAGGCGCTGATCGCGCCCGGCGGCGAGATCGCCCTGGGCTGTCCGGAGGCCCCGCTGCTCCGCCAGGCGGCGCGGTTCTGCCCGGCGCCGCTGGTCCTGGGGCCGGTTAGGAACCCGGACGGCTCGCCCGCCACGACCGCCGATCCCCTGCGCGTCGCGGCCGACGTCGCGATGACGGTCGATTCCGGTCCCGCCCGCCCGGGCCGGGCCGCCACGGCGGTTCGAGTCGAGGAAGACCGATGGGCGATCGTCCGCCCCGGCGCCGTCGACGCCGAGACGCTCGCCGCCCGCGCCGGGCGGATCCTGGCGTTCGTCTGCACGGGCAACACCTGCCGCAGCCCCATGGCCGAGGCCGTCTGCAAGCTCATGCTGGCCCGCCGGCTCGACTGCCGCCCCGACGAACTCCCCGGCCGAGGCTACACCGTCGTCTCCGCCGGGGTGGCCGCGGCCCAGGGGGCTCCCGCGGCGCCCTTCGCCGTGGAGGTCGTTCGCTCCCTGGGGGGGTCGCTGGAGCGGCACCGCGGCCGCGCCCTCGACTCGGACCTGCTCCGCCAGGCCGACCGCCTCTTCGTCATGACCGCCGACCACCTGGACCTGCTCCTGGAACTGGCGCCGGAGTCCCGGTCGTCCGTCTCCCTTCTCGACCCCGACGGTCGCGACGTCCCCGACCCCGTCGGGTCCGACCTGCCCACCTACCGCCGCGCCGCCGAGACGATCCAACGAATGCTCGCCCGTCGCCTCGACGAAATGGGCGTCGCCGAGCGCGCCCCTTCCTCCTGAATCGCCCCCCTCGATCTGGAAAATTCCTCGCCGTCAATGGAAATTTCCCGTTCGAATCCTTGGAGGCGTGCGTTATAGTAAGACTTGATCCCACCGTCCGTGCATTGATGGGTCGGATGGTCGGACGCGGATTCGATGAGGAATCGGAGGCGCCGGCGGGCCCGCTTCGCCGATCCGGCGCCGCCGGGTCGAGTTCGGTTCGTGTCAACCTCTTGATCGCGAAGAGTTTCGGATTTTGGAATCCGGGCCTTGCCGGCCTCGCGAACCGTCGCGCCGGATTGAGCGCGACGGTGGGGGGCTCAGGCGCGCGCGGGCATTCCCCGACGGATTCGCGGAACCCCGCGACCTCGGCAAACCTAGGACGCTCAAGCCATGTTCGACCAGTTTCGCGTCGATTCGCTTCCGAGCCTTCGGCCGCCGTCCCTTGAGCGATCCTCGGGGCGAACGGTGTCGGAGTTGCTGTTGGATTTGCTCAAGGGGTTGTCGGCGCTTGAGGTGACCAGGACGTTGACGCGGGGCCGGCGGACGGTGCGGCGGTATCGCGACGCCCAGTTCCAGTACATCGAGGCGGCCGTGCCGGAGTTGGCGGGGGTGGAGGCCGACATCTGCATCCACGACGGCCGGATCTACGTCCGCGTCGCCCGCTGACGCCCTCCTCGCGATCGGGTCCGCCGCGGCGATCGACCTTGCCAACGGCCGGGAAATGGCCAAGATGGCCGGATCGTCGCGATTCAGACCGCTTGCGAGGGAGACGCCGGCATGGCCGCGGGGGCGATCGAGGTTGGAGACGACGCGGCGGGCGGCGGCGGGGGGGAAACCGCCGTCCATCGCCTCGGCAAACTGGTCTTCGAGCGCGTGGCCGAAATCGGCGACGTGAGCCTTTTCTCCCTGCGCGCCCTGGGCTGGATCGCGCGACGGCGGTCGCGGGGGTCGGTCCTGGTGCCGATCTTCTACGCGATCGGCGTGCGGAGCGTCTCGGTCGTCGCGATCACCGGGACGTTCATCGGCATGGTGCTGGCCGTGCAGACCTACCACGAGTTCCAGGCGATGGGCCTGGAGACCAAGCTCGGCTCGGTCATCAACCTCTCGCTGGTCAAGGAGTTGGGCCCGGTCCTGGCCGCCACGATGCTCGCCGGCCGGGTCGGCTCGTCGATGGCCGCCGAACTGGGGACGATGCGCGTCACCGAGCAGATCGACGCCCTGACCGCGCTGGGGACCGACCCGATCCACCACCTGGTCGTCCCCCGGTTCCTCGCCTGCCTCTTGTTGATTCCGCTTTTGACCCTGATGGCCGATTTCATGGGGGTCATCGGCGGGGCGGTCGTCTGCACCCAGGTCCTGGGGATCGATTCCTACGCCTACTGGAAGCACTCGCGCGATTTCGTCGAGAGCATCGACATCCTCGTCGGCGTGGTCAAGAGCCTGTTCTTCGGCGCGGCGATCGCCCTGGTCAGTTGCCATCGCGGGTTCAAGTCGGGCGCCGGGGCCGAGGGGGTCGGCAAGGCGGCCACCGAGGCGTTCGTCTTCTCGTTCGTGGGGATCCTCTTTCTGGACTTCGTCCTGGGTCTGTTCTGGAACACCGTGTACCGCCTCTACTGGCCCCACACGCCGGGGTTGCTATGAGCGCCGGGGGCGCGACGGCGGGGGACGACCTGATCGAGTTCCGCGACGTCTCCATCCAGTTCCGTCGCCACAAGGTGCTTCGCGGGCTGAACCTGACGATCCGGCGCGGCCAGACCCTTTGCGTCATCGGCGAGAGCGGCTGCGGCAAGACGGTCCTCCTGAAGCTGGTCGTCGGCCTGCTCAAGCCGACCTCCGGCCAGATCTTCTTCGAGGGGGAGGACGTCGCCCGGATGAGCGCCAGGGCGCTCGTGAAGCTGCGGCTTCGGTTCGGCTTTTTGTTCCAGATGGCGGCCCTCTTCGACAGCATGGACGTCTACGACAACGTCGCCTTCGGCCCGCGGGAGCATCGGATTTGCGGCGAGGACCAGATCGCCGGGATCGTCGCCCGCCGCCTCCGCGACGTTGGGCTCCCGCCGGGGCTGGAGCGGAAGAAGCCGGCGGAACTCTCCGGCGGCCAACGCAAGCGGGTCGGGCTGGCGCGGGCCCTGGCGCTGGACCCGGAGGTCATGCTCTACGACGAGCCGACCACCGGGCTGGACCCGATCATGACCGACGTCATCAACGAGTTGATCCTGCAGACCCAGCGCCAGGGGGGCAAGACGGGGATCGTGGTGACTCACGAGATGCGGACGGTGGCCAAGGCGGCCGACCGGGTGGTGATGCTCTTTCCGCTGGCTCGGGTCGGCCGCGACGACCCCCAGGTGATCTACGACGGGCCCGCCGCCGGCCTGGAGGACGCCGCCGATCCGCGGGTCCGTCAATTCGTCCGCGGCGAGGCCGGCGACCGCCTCCGCGAGCCGACCGCCGCGGACGCGCCGTGAACGAGCCGGACGCCATGACCGCGACCGCGACGAGGCGAGGAGAGTCAAGCCATGAATGAACGGGTCATGCAGTTCCGGCTCGGCATGTTCGTGATCGTCGCCGGGCTGGTCCTGACGATGCTCGTCGTCTGGTTCGGCGAGTCCCCCCAACTCCTCCGCGACCGCGGCTTCGTCAAGGTCCACTTCGCCGAGGCCCCCGACGTCTTCACGGGGGTCTCGGTGCGCAAAAGCGGGATCCACGTCGGCGAGGTCGTCGCCGTCGACTTCGACGACCGTCCCGGTCAGCCCGACGGCGTCTTGATCACGCTGGCGATCGAGGGCCGGTACAAGATCCGCGAGGGCTCCATCCCCCGCCTGAACCGCTCGATCATCGGCGACGTCTCCATCGACCTCTTGCCCGGCGACGGCGAGGGCCCACTCCCCACCGGGCCGACCCCCGCGGACGCCCCCGTCATCGAGGGCCAGACCGCCGTCGACCCGTCCAAGACCCTCGCCACCGCCACCGAGGTGCTGGAAAACGCCGGCGACATCCTCAAGACCATCCAGGACGCCGCCAGCGGGTTGGCCCGGATCTCCAAGCTCGCCGGCCGCCTGGAGGGCTTCCTGGCCACCTGGGAGCAGACCGGCAAGGACATCTCCAACGTCTCGGTGCAGGCCGGCGCGTTCATCGACGACAACCAGGCGACCGTCAAGAGCGTCATCGCCGAGATCGAGGTGGCGGTGAAGCAGTTGAACGCCACCCTCGACCCCGACACCCGCGACTCGCTCAAGACCGCCATCGCCAAGCTCGCCACCACCGCCGGCCGGGTCGAGTCGGCGGTCGCCGACGCCTCGCCGCTTCTGAAGGACCTCGGCGGCGCGGTCGGCCGTCAGCCGACCACCGACGTCGGCCAGGCCGCGCGACGGCTCAACCGGGTCGTCTCCGACCTGGAACTGCTCACCAACACCCTCCGCGACGAGCGCGGCGGCCTGAACTCCTCCGGCACGATCCAACGGCTCTTGACCCAGACCGAACTGTACGACAACGCCAACGCCGCGTCCGTCTCCGCCAACCAGGCCCTCGCCCAACTCCGCGGAGCCCTGAACGCCTTCCGCGACTTCGCCGAGAAGGTCGCCCGCGACCCCGGCCTCATCTCCCGCGGCGCGCTGGGACGGTAAGCGGGGACCGTCTTGGTTACGCTGTAATCGGTCGGGAATCGAGATTCCGTGACTCGCGACTGGAGGACCGATGAGCCAGACGTTCGCCGAACGATGGGCGGCCAAGGAGCGGGAATGCGGTTACGATGAAGCCATCTTCTCGAAGATGACCGCGTGCGGCGAATCGACCCTGCCGCGCTCCGCGGCACCCTTCGTGACCTTCGACTACGCGGAGCGGTCGCCGCGGGTATGGGAGGTCTTCGGCTGTTCGGCGGACTGGTCGGACGCGGATCGGACGCGACTGGCGTCGTACCGGATGATCGGCACGGACGGGGCGGGGAGTCCCTTCTGTCTCGATCAAACGACCGGGGCGGTGTGGCTGCTCGAACACGAGGATTTTTTCGAGACGCGCCAGTTCGTCAACAGCGGCGTCCCGCAACTCGCGGAATGCCTGTTGACCTACATGGGCGAGCGGGACGTCGAGCGGCTCCGCTCGGCGATCGGCGCCATCGACCCTCCCGCGATGGCCGAGGAGTCGTTCTGGTGGTATGAGGCGGAGGACTTAGAGGCCAATTTGGAGGCCGACCGCGATTGACTTTCCGATTCGATCGGCGCGAGTTCTCGTTCCCTCCGGGACGTTTCACGACTACAATTCCTTGGGTCGCGAGAGGCCGTTTCTCCCTTTTCAAACTCGAGGAGGCGTTCGCATGCAAGAGCGTCATTCCTTTCGACTATCGCTCCGAATCGTCTTCTACCGCGAGGACGACGCCTGGATCGCGCATTGCCTGGAGACGGACGTCGCGGGCGACGGCCAGACCAAGCGGGAGGCCCTCGATTCGCTCTGGGACGCGACCGTCATCCAGTTCGAGGCGTCGCCGCGCTGGAAGAACCCGGCCAACTTCTTCACGCCCGCGCCGGGACGGTATTTCGAGATGTACGCGCTGGGCGCGGACGTGGCCCGCGCCGACATGGACGTCTCCGCCGAGCGGCTGACGGAGGTCGACGGCGACCTCGATGAGATCGCGGGGCGAGTGTACGTGGACGGTGGCCTCGCGGTCGTCTGAAAGGCCGACGGCGTCTCGGATCGCGAGTTCCGCGACGGCTGAGCGCTACTAGACCATCTCACTTAAGAATGTGAGTATCCTTGTAGGCTGGGTCTGGACCCAGCCCTCGCGTGCCGACGCTTTCTCCAAGCTGGGTCACGACCCAGCCTACAAAGACCGGGAGACCGACCCACCGGAGTAGGCGCGGCGGCCTACCACTCCCACTCGGCCGCCGACTCCCCCGCCAGGCGGCCGGCGCTCCAGGCGGCCTGGAAGTTGTAGCCGCCGATCGGGCCGTCCAGGTCGAGCACCTCGCCGGCGAGGAAGAAGCCGGGGGCGAGACGGCTTTGCAACGTCTTCGGATCAACCTCCCCCAGCGCGACGCCGCCGCTGGTGACCTCGGCCTTCTCGAAGCCGAGCGTCCCCGTGATCGCCAGGGTCAGGGATTTGAGCGCGGCGACCAGCCGGAGCCGCTCCGCCCGCGACAGGTCCGGGCCCGATCGCGCGCGCGGGACGTCGCAATGGTCGAGAAGGCGCTCGGCCAGCCGTCGCGGCAGGTCGGCCGCGAGGATCGCGGCGACGGCCGTCTTGCCGCGGCGCGCCTCGGCCTGGAGCCTTCGGTCCAACTCCTCGCGAGATACGTCGGGGTGGAAGTCGATCCAAAGCTCCAGGCGGTCGCCGACGTCGCGGCGGGCCGAGGCGCTGCTGACGTCCAGGATCGCCGGGCCGCTCAGCCCCGCGTGCGTGAACAGGACCGCCTCGCGACGTTTCGCCAGCGTCGCCCCCGTCGCGTCGTGGACCGAGACGACCCCGTCCGGGACGCTCAGCCCCCGGAGCGTCACGACCCACTCCGTCGCCACCCTCAGCGGCACGAGCGCGGGACGTGGATCGACGATCGTATGACCAAATGATCTCGCGATCGCGTAGCCGTCGCCCGTCGTCCCGCAGCCGGGGTACGATCGTCCGCCGACGGCCAGCACGATTCGACGCGCATGGATCGCGGCTTCGGGAAGCTCGACGCGGAAGCCGTCGCCGTCGCGGGTCACGCCTCGCGCCGGGGCGAGGTATCGAGTCTCCGCGCCGGAGCGTTGCAGCCGTTGCGTCAACGCGGCGAGGACGTCCACGGCCGAGTTCGAGACGGGGAAGACCTTGCCGCCGGCCTCGACCTTCAGCGCCGTCCCCTCGTCCTGGAACATCGCGACCGTCGCGTCGACGTCCAGGTTCCGCAGGGCGGGGCCCAGGAACCGGCCGCCGTCGGGGCCGAACGCCTCCTGGATGGCGCGGGCGCCGCGGACGAGCCTGGGGTCGAAGGCCGGATCGACGGGGCCGGCGATCGATTCCAGCCGCCGCAGGCCGCGGGCGTTGGTGACGTTGCAGCGCGTGCCGCCGGACATCAGGATCTTCACGCCCGGCTTGCGGTTCTTCTCCAGCAGGACGACGCGCGCGCCCAGTTCGGCCGCCCGCGTCGCGGCGACGAGCCCGGCGGCGCCGGCGCCCAGCACGGCTACGTCGTAAAGCTCGGCGGGGTCGCTCATCGCGATCGTTTCGGCGGGGTTTCCGCCGGTCGATGGGCGCGGAGGGCCTCCAGCGTCCGGGCCATGTCCGCGGGGATCGGGGCCGTCAATTCCAAAGGTTCCTCCGTGATCGGATGAGTGAACTTGAGTTTATGGGCGTGCAGCGCCTGGCGTTCGATCAGGACGCCGGCGGGATCGTCGGGCGAGGCGCCGGGGGCTTCCAGGTCGGCCAGGGTCAGGCGGTCGCGGCCGGAGTACGGTTTGTCGGCGACGATCGGCGCGCCGATGCTCAGCAGGTGGACGCGGATCTGGTGGGTGCGCCCGGTCCTGGGCTTGCAGCGGACCAGGGCGAAGCCGCGGAACCGCTCGACGACCTCGTAGAAGGTGGATGCCTCGCGACCGCCGTCGACCGGCTCGCGCACGGCCATCTTCTCGCGGACCAGGGGGTGGAAGCCAATGGGCTTCTCGATGTAGTCGGAGTCGCGGTCGGGGACGCCGTACACGATCGCCAGGTATTCCTTGTGGACCTGTCGATATTCGAATTGCAGGCCGAGGCGACGGTGGGCCAGGTCGTCCTTGACGATCGCGATCAGGCCGCTGGTGTCGCGGTCGAGGCGGTGGACGATCCCCGGCCGATCCTCGCCGGCGACGGTGGAGAGCTTGTCGAAATGGAACTGGACGGCGTTGGCGAGCGTCCCGCCCCAGTTGCCGCGCGAGGGGTGCGTGACCATGCCGGCCGGCTTGTTCACGACCGTCAGATATTCATCCTCGTACACGACCTCGATCGGGATGTCCTCGGGCTTGGGGGTGGGGTCGTGCAACGGCGGCAGCGCGATCCGCACCGTGTCGCCGGCGCGGATCTTGTACGAGGCCCGAACCGCGCGGCCGTTGACCTCGACCCCGCCGGCCTCGATGACCTTTTGGAGTACGCTTCGGGAGTAGTCGACGAACCGGCTCGCCAGGTAGGCGTCGAGCCGCTTGCCGTCGGTGCGCGGCTTGACTTCGAACTCCTGGGGCGTCTCCGAAAGCGGCGTCTCCGACATGGCCGGGCCGTGGGGGTGGGGTGTGGGAGAGATAAGGCGGCGTCCCCTCTCCCACCGGGAGAGGGTGGCCCGAAGGGCCGGGCGGGGGTCGTCGCGCTTCGGAGCGAGTGTCGGTTTACGTTCCGCGCGGCCAGCGGCGCTCGCGAAGCGCCGCGACCCTCACCCGCCGCTTGCGCGGCCGCCCTCTCCCGGTGGTAGAGGGGACGTTTTTATATCCGCCCATGCCCGATTGTTTTTCACGAAAGGATCTCGACTCAATAATCCGTCACCGCCCCCTCGCTGGCGGAGACGACCTCGCGGGCGTACTTGCGGAGCACGCCGCGGTACTTCATCGGCGGCGGGGTCCAGGCGGCGAGCCGCTGGGCGATCTCCTCGTCGGTGAGTTTGACGGAGAGTTCCTGGCGGTCGGCGTCGATGGTGATGACGTCTCCCTCGCGAAGCGCGGCCATGGGGCCGCCCGTCTGGGCCTCGGGGCAGACGTGGCCGACGACCAGGCCGTGGGTGCCGCCGGAGAAGCGGCCGTCGGTGATCAGGCCGACCGACTCTCCCAGGCCCTCGCCGACCAGGGCCGACGTCGGGGCGAGCATCTCCCGCATGCCGGGGCCTCCCTTGGGGCCTTCGTAGCGGATCACCACGACGTCGCCGGCGTTGATCTTCTTGCCGAGGATCGCCTCTAGGCACTCCTCCTCCGAATCGAAGATCCGCGCCGGGCCGGTGATCGCGGTCTGCTTCAGTCCCGACACCTTGGCGACGGCGCCCTCCGGCGCCAGGTTCCCCTTGAGGATCACCAGCGGGCCCGAGGCGCGGAGCGGGTCGGCGGGACGGCGGATGATCGCGTTGCCCCTGGGGATCGGCTCGAACTCGGCGAGGTTCTCCGCCAGGGTCTTGCCGGTGACGGTCAGGCAGTCGCCGTGCAACAGCCCCTCGTCCAGGAGCATCCGCATCACCGGCGCGGTGCCGCCCAGCTCCGACAGATCGGCCATCACGAACTTGCCGGACGGCTTCAGATCGGCCAGGTGGGGCACGCGCTTGCTGAGGCGGTCGAAGTCGGCCAGCGACAGCTCCACCTCAAGCGCCTTGGCGATGGCGATCAGGTGCAGCACGGCGTTGGTGGAGCCCCCCAACGCCATGACGACGGTGATCGCGTTCTCGAACGCCTTGGGCGTCATGATCTTGCGCGGGGTGACGCCGAGCTCGATCAGGCGGATCACCGCCCGGCCGGCGTCCTCGCAGTCGGCGGCCTTGGCGGCGGTGACCGCCGGATGCGACGCGGAATTGGGCAGGCTCATGCCCAACGCCTCGATCGCCGTCGACATCGTGTTGGCCGTGTACATCCCGCCGCACGAGCCCGCGCCGGGACAGGCGTGGGCCTCGATGGCGTGGAATACCTCCCGCGAGATCGTCCCGGCGCAGACCTGGCCGACCGACTCGAAGGCGCTCACGATGTCCAGCTTTTTCCCCTGATGCGTGCCGGGAAGGATCGTGCCGCCGTAGACGAAGACGCTGGGGATGTCCAGCCGGCCGATCGCGATCATGCAGCCGGGCATGTTCTTGTCGCAGCCGCCGATGGCGACCAGGCCGTCGAACGCCTGGGCGTTGGAGACGACCTCGATCGAATCGGCGATGACCTCGCGGGAGACCAGGGAGTATTTCATCCCCTCGGTCCCCATCGAGATCCCGTCGCTGACGGTGATCGTGCCGAAGATCTGGGCCTTGCCCTGGGCCGTCTCCACCCCTTGCTTGGCGCGACGGGCCAACTCGTCGATGTGGGAGTTGCAGGGGGTGATCTCGCTCCAGGTGCTGGCGACGCCGATGATCGGCTTGTCGAAATCCTCGTCCGAGAACCCGACGGCGCGCAACATCGCCCGGTTGGGGGCGCGGCTGTCTCCGGCGGTGATGCGACGACTACGGGCGTTGAGGACGGGTTTCGACGGCGGCTGCGTTGCCATGGCTTCATTCCTGGAACGAATGGGTCGTTCCACCCTCGCCGACCCTGGAACGTCTCCCCAGGCCGGATCGCGAGCGGAACCGATCAACCCCTGAAACTCCGACGCGAGGACCTGGTCACGACTTCGGAGCTTCCGCGGGTTTGGCTTCCTCGGCCTTGGGCTCCTCGGCGGGCTTGGCTTCCTCGGCCTCGGCCTTGGGCTCCTCGGCCTTGGGCTCCTCGGCTTTCGGCTCCTCGGCCTTGGGCTCCTCGGCCTTGGGCTCCTCGGCCTTGGGCTCCTCGGGTTGAGACGAGGGCGGGGGCGGAGGGATAAGCGATTCGGCGGGGGC
>ERZ778018.2168-NODE-2168-length-13170-cov-5.330004_pt1 | contig 13170 bp, 13 predicted proteins | sample MGYA00375748_ERZ778018 | MGnify/ENA primary metagenome ERZ778018 (study PRJEB29350, sample SAMN05509839) | bioreactor metagenome | biome: bioreactor; material: wastewater | place: South Africa: University of Cape Town | collected 2014-04-22 ... | reverse complement strand
TCGAACGTCGCAAGGAGGTTTATTAACATGATGCAACGATGGAGTCCGCTGGGTGATCTGGATCGCATGTGGGGCGAGATGGACCGGCTGTTGAACGATTCGTTTGTGCGGCCACGCGGGGTGTCGCGCCTTGGCTTCCGCCCGGCGATCGATCTCTATGACCAGGGCGATGAGCTCGTTTTCAAGGCAGTTCTGCCGGGCGCCAAGCCTGAGGATATCGAACTGTCGGTCGAGCAAAACACCCTGACGATTCGCGGCAAGTTCGGCTACACCCTCGGTGAGGACGTAGCGAAGAGCGCGACCTGGTACCGCCGCGAAATCGGCTCCGGCGAGTTCGCCGAGTCCATTTCCCTGCCGGTACAGGTCGATAGCGGTCGTGCCGAAGCCAACTTCAGCGACGGTATCCTGACGCTCAGGATCCCGAAGGCCGAGCAGGCACGGGTTCGCCGCATCCCGGTCAAGGCGTCCAACGAGGTCGAGCTTCCGTCCGGCGACGAGTAATCACGTCGCAGAGATCCCCTGAATCGCAACCCACCACAGGTTCTCAAACCGCCCGGCCAAGGCCGGGCGGTTTTTGTTGTCTACTCCGGTCGCACCGAGGCGGTGAGTTCAGCGAGGCTAACGGCGTCAAAGGGGCCGGGCGGGCTGACGAAGACGTGGCTGACGCCGAGCGCGGCGAGCCGTGCGAGTTTCGACCTAATCTTTTCGGGCGAGCCAACGTAGCTGACCGCATCGACCAGCTCCGTCGGAATCAACCGCCGGGCCGCCGCGAAGTCCGCCACCTTGCGCATGTCGATGAAGGCGCCACCCCTGGCCAGCTGTTCGTCCGTGTGCATCACGGCGCGTACCTGCGCCATCATCTCGGGCACATCGAAGCCAGGTACGTCGATCTGACGCGCCATCCCCGGTAACGAGTTGACGAGTGCGATCATATTCTTGCGCTGCTCCAGCGCCGGTTCGGGATCGTCGGTCACATGAATCGCGGTGCGCAGGAAGATCGGAAACGGCGTGTCGCTCAGCCCTGCGTCCTTCCGGCGCGCTCGCGCCTCCGCGATCACACGTTCGAGGAAGGATTCCGAGGCGAATTCGGTCATCAAGATGCCGTCGAAGCGGCGCGCGGCCAGTTCCAGTGCCTTCGGTCCGACCGCCGCCAGATAGATCGGCGGCGATCCTTCCGGGCCAAAGGCGTGCGCCCAGCGATCGACGCGAATCTGCCGGCCGCCGGTTGCCACGAACGGCGGCTCCCACCACTGGTGCAGCAGGTCGACCGTGTCGGTGAGCGCCTGAAGCGGGCTGCCGATCGTCATGTTGAGCGCCCGGCTGTACCACTCCGGCTGGCCGCGCCCGAGTCCCAGGAAGGCACGACCGTTCGAAAGCCGGTCGAGCGTCGCCACTGACATCGCCATCAAGTTGGGATGGCGCAGATACGGGTTTGTCACACCGGTGCCAAGCCGAATCCGCGTCGTCATCCGCGCAGCCGCACCAAGTACCGCGAAGGCATCCCAGCCATCGGGGTCTTCGCTGATCCAGACCGAATCGAGTCCGGCCTCATCGGCGGCGCGGATCTCCTCCAGCGTCGCGGCGACGATCTCGCTGTGCGACACCGACTTGGCCCAGGCTTGATGCGAGAGATCGAGACAAAACTCCACCGTTTACGCCACCTTAGTCGCTTGGATGCTGATCGTGCCAGTCGGTCAGCTGCTGATAGGCCGAACCGACGGCGATGAGCGTGCTCTCGGAGCCGACTCGCCCGGCGATCTGCATTCCGGTCGGCAGGCCACGCTCACCGAAACCGCTCATCACACTGAGCGCCGGGAAACCGGAGAGGTTGCCGAGTGAGGTGAGCGTGTTACGGCGGCTCCACGGTTTCGCGAAGAGATCAAAGTTGACCCCAATCGGGCTGGCGACGGTGTTCGTCGCGGGATGCACGATCGCGTCGTAGCGTGAGAGCAGCGCGTCAACCTCGTCATTGATCCGGCGCCGTACCCGCATCGCCCGGAGATATTCGACCGCCGTCACCGTCAACCCGGCATAGCCGCCAAGCCGATCCTCAGGTGCCGTCAGGCCGGAGATAACGCCGCGCTCGATCAGATCCTCGAAGGCAGCCGCACCCTCCGACGACAGGATGAGCGTATAGATATCGCCATAGGGATAGTCCGGCAGTTCAACGTTTTCCAGCGTGGCGACACTGCCCAGCGCGGTACAGGCGGCTTCGAAGTTCGCATTCACTTCGGGCTGTACAAGGTCGAGCCCCTGCCGCAAGACGCCAAGTCGAAATCCGGATGAACGGGCGATCTCGGGCTCGTAGCGGTACGTCTGCTGTAACGTCGAGCCGTCAGCCGGGTCGTAACCCGCCAGCGCCTGCAGAACGATTCCGGTGTCATCGGCCGTATGACACATCGGACCGAGCTTATCGAGTGTCCAGCAGAGCGCCATGGCACCATGCCGGCTGATTCGCCCATAGCTCGGACGCAGGCCGCTCAGACCACAGTAGCTGGATGGACTGAGAATCGAGCCGCCTGTCTCGGAACCGATGGCGAAGGGAACGAGGCCGGCCGCGACAGCGGCGCCCGATCCGCTCGACGAGCCGCCGGTCCACGACTCGCGATTCCATGGGTTGCGTGGCGCACCGGTCAGCGAGGCGACCGGCTGGTTGTAGCCCATGCCGCCGGCCATCTCGATCATCGCGAGCTTGGCGACAAGCACGGCTCCCGCGTCGCGCAGCTTCTTCACGGCGGTCGCGTCGTCGGCAAAGATCTGTTCGCGCAACGGCTCGGCGCCCCAGCTTGTCGGGATACCGGCCGTCGCCAGCAGGTCTTTGGCGCCGTAGGGGATGCCATGCAACGGGCCGCGATCGTAGCCGGACGCGAGTTCGTCTTCGGCCAGCTGCGCCTCACGCATGGCGCGCTCTCGGGTGAGCGTGACCACCGCGTTCAGTTCAGGGCCAATCGTTTCGAGTCGTCCGAGAAAATGCTCGGCCAACCGTGTTGGGGTTGTTTCGCCGGAACGAATCATCCTGCCGAGTTCACGGATCGTCGCGAAGCTCACGTGATCGTCGTTGGTGCTCACGGCTAGCCGTCCCTTCGCACGGGCGGGAAAACGAAGTCCGGTTCATCACCATTGGCGAGCGGCAGCGCACGGAGCGCATCTGCCGCGTCGACCAGCTTTGCCAGATCAGCGCGAAGCTTCTCTTCGGCGGCGGCATCAAAGCGGTCGCCGAAGCGCGCCGCGAGCATTTGATAGCGTGCTTCGACCACGGCGGCACGCTCGTCTGACTGCGAACCACTCATGCGACAGAACCTCTCTTTCGAAACGGACGCACGATTTACCGGCAACCCGATTATGACCGCGCGCCGCCCCGCTGTCACGAGGTGGCGCGCGTCAATTCAACAGATCTGATTGTGGTCGGATCAACCGGCTCACGTTGGTGAACCGGCACATGCACGAACCGCGAACTTAAGCGGAGACAGTGCTCAAGAGGTCATCAAGGTTCGTCAGATCGAGCGGTGGTGCGTCGTGGAGCGCCGACTCAACCAGGCCGGCAACGTCGGTCTCGGCATCGGTCAGCGCACTTGCGGGCGTCACCCGCAGGTGCCTACTACCGGTCCGAATCGGCTCCGGAAACTGCGCCCGGCGGCGTTTGGCGCGCCGTCCAGTCCCACTCATGCCCGACAACAATCGGCTGTGTGTGTGCTTCGCTGTCATGCTTCCCCCACCTGCCCATCGTTGAAGCTCATGCAACTCGCGCTTCGCCCAGGGGCGAAGCCGAGATCAGAGACCGTGTCAATTGGTCACCAGGTCTATCGCAAGATTCAGGCCGGGGGGTGAGGACCGGCCGCCCGCTCGCTACCCTTCGTTCTCGGCGATCTCGGCGCGCATGCGCTGCCAGGCGTCGCGGGCCTCGGCGACCGAGACTTCGTCTTCGATGGTCGAGATGTCGCCAGGGTCCCGATCGAGGATGACCGACTTGAAGACGCGCCGCATGATCTTGCCGCTTCTCGTCTTCGGCAGGGTGCTGACGAAGTTGATCTCACCGATCACCGCCACCGGGCCGAGTTCCTCACGCACGGTCACAAGCAGTTCGCCCTTCAGATCGGCCGACGCGCGATTGCCAGGCTTGAGGGCGACGAAGGCGGAGACAACCTCACCGCGCAGGTCATCCGGCCGGCCGCAGACGCCTGCTTCAGCCACGGCCGGATGGCGCAGGAAAGCACTCTCGACCTCAACCGTGCCGATCCGATGCCCGGCGATCTTGATGATCTCGTCGGCGCGGCCACCGAACCAGACGTAGCCCTGTTCGTCAATCTCACCTGAGTCACCGGTGAAGTAGACACCGGGAATCTGGCCCCAGTATTCGCGGCCATAGCGCTCCGGTTCGCCCCAGATCGTCGCGACGAGACCCGGGAACGGCCGCTTGATGACGACGATCCCCTTCTCGCCGGGCGGGCATTCCTCGCCCATCTCATTCATGACACCGATATCGAAACCGGGAAGCGGGATACCGCTGGATCCGGGCTGGATCGGGATCATGCCGAGCCCATACGGATTCCCGACAACCGGCCCGCCCGTTTCGGTCTGCCACCAATGGTCGATCACCGGCGCACGATTCTGAAACGCCTCCTGTTGTAGCCACTCCCAGGCGGGCGGGTTGAGCATCTCACCTGCGCAGAAGACGCGCTCGACCGACGACAGGTCGTAGTTACGCGCCGGTTCGGTGCCGTAGCGCATGAGCAAACGAGCAGCGGTCGGCGACGTGAAAACGCCGGAAACCCGATGCTGCTCGACCATGCGATAGAACGTGTCCGGAGACGGATGATCGAGCGCCCCTTCGTAGGCGATCGTCGTGCAGCCTGCCAGCAGCTGGGCGTAAACGATATGACTGTGCCCGACCGCCCAACCGATGTCGGCCGTCGCCCACCAGACGTCCGTTTCCTTCAGGCCGAAACCGATCCGAGCGGTGGTGCTGATACCGACCTGATAGGCGCCGTGCGTGTGCACCGCCAGCTTCGGCTTGGCGGTCGTGCCGGAGGTCGCCAGAATATAGGCCGGCTCATTCGCCTCCATCACCTCGTGCATATCGCTCTGTCCGGCACCGCCGGCCAGGAATTCGTCCCAGGTCAGGTCGCGCCCGTCTTGCATCGGCACGTCGCCGCCGGCCCGGCGCACGACGACCACATGCTCGACCATGCTCTCCGGGCCGGCGATGGCGGCATCCACGATCGGTTTCAGTTGCACCGCGCTCCCTTTGCGCCAGGTGACGTCGGCCGTGACGACGGCCCGCGCCCCGCTCAGACGAATCCGATCGCCGAGCGCGCCGCTGCCGAACCCGGCGAAAACGACGACGTGGATCGCGCCGATACGGGTCGCCGCCAGCATGGTGATCGCCGCTTCCGGGCAGGTCGGCAGGTAGACCGCGACGCGATCGCCACGACCGATGCCGAGGCCACGCAGCGCCGATGCCGTCTCCTTTACCGCCGCCAGCAGGTGGGCATAGGTATAGACCTGTCGGTCGCGGCGCTCGTTTTCATAGATCAGAGCGGCGTGACCGCCCCAGCCACGATTGACATGATGGTCGAGACAGTTGTAGCTGATGTTCGTCTGCGCGCCGGAAAACCAGCGAAAAGTCGGAGGGTCCCAATCGAAGACGCTGTCCCAGCGTCGGAACCAGGGCAGCTGTTCGGCGGCGCTCGCCCAGTAGGCATCCGGGTCAGCGAGTGCGTCGGCCTGCCAGCGACGGATAGTCGGATTCACCAACTCCATGTCCGCACCTCCTATTGCCGGTGTTGTTCGTCAGTCTCAGCATGGCGCCTCTGCGAGAAATGGTCAACTGGTTGCGTGGGAACGCGCGTGCGATGCTTGAATCCGGTTGGACGGTCGATGTGAAAGCGACGGTGTATGGACCAGCAAGATCGAACGCTCTTCTACGGCGGCCCGGTTCTCACGCCGAAGGGATTTCGCTCCGATTGGGCGGTCGTGGTCAGCGGTTCGAAGATTCTGAACGTGGGACGCTTCCGCGACGTGAAAGGCATACAGAAGAGCGACGAACGGCGCATCAACGTCCATGGCCGGATCATCGCGCCTGGTCTCATCGACCTGCAGATCAACGGCGCGGCCGGCCGGATGCTGACGACCGAGCCGAGCCCCGAGACCGTTCGTGCCATGGCCGGCACCCTGCCCCGCTTTGGCTGCACCGCGTTCCTGCCGACGGTCATCACCGCACCGCTCGACCGCATGCAAGCGGCCGCACGAGCGGTCGCGACGGTGATGAACGAACCGGTCAATGGCGCACGGGTGCTCGGCACGCATCTGGAAGGGCCGTTCATCAATCCGGCCCGTGCCGGGGCGCACGACCCGCGCTTCATACAGGCGCCGTCCGCCGAACTGCTCCGCCGGCTCTTCGACGACGGCGGCCAGAGCGCGCTGTTGCTGACCCTGGCGCCGGAACTGCCGGGTGGGCTCGAGCTGATCGACATCGCGCTCGATCTTGGAATGCACGTCGCCATCGGCCATTCAGTCGCTGATTTTGCGGGCGTCAATCGAGCGGCCGAACGGGGAGCCTCGCTCGTCACACATCTGTTCAATGCGATGGGGCCGCTCGGCAGCCGCGAGCCGGGCACGGTTGGCGCCGCGCTCGCCAACGACGATCTCGTCGTCAGCCTGATCGCCGACGGCGTGCACCTGCATCCGGCAACGCTCCAGATCGCGGCGCGCGCCAAAGGGAGCACGCGCGTCGTGCTCATCACCGATGCGATGGCGCCACTCGGCACCGACCTGCACTCGTTTGGCTTGCATGACGAAACGATCGCGGTTCGCGACGGTGCCTGCTATCGAGCCGACGGCGTGCTGGCCGGCAGCGTGCTCGCGCTCAACCAGGCAGTACGCAACATGCACGAACTGGCAGGAGTCGAATTGGACACGGCAATCCGCATGGCGAGCACCAATGCGGCGCGCGCCATCGGCTACGACGATATCACCGGTTCGCTGGCACCCGGGCTGGATGCCGACATCGTCATTCTCGATGAAGATCTCAGCCCCTGGCTTACGTTGGTGCAGGGCGAGGTCCGGTATCACGCCGGCTCAGGTCGCGATTAGTCAGCCGACGCTGCCGGGTGAACCTTTGATTCCGGGACGACCGGTTCGAGGTCGGCCGGGCCGGTCCATTCGCTCAGTTTGTCGAATTGGCGGCGCGAGAGTTCGAGCACGACGTTATTGTCGTTGACCCATTTGACATCCGACATTGGGATGACTTTCGCGAGATGGCCACGCCAGCCGTAGTGGACAATGAATCCGACGACCTGCTCACTTCCATCCGCCGTCACCAGATTGGTGATGGTGCCGGACTTTTTCCCGCCGGTAAAGCGCACACGGCTTCCAACAGAAGGAACGGACAATTCAGCCATGACGGCCTCCTCTTCTGAGGGCGGGCAACGCGTCGGTTGTGCGCCTGCGAACTTTGTCTCATTTATGTATACGTCTGGTGGCTGAGTTGGGGATTAATGCGACCGAACAAGCACGTAAAGTACCGAGGAAAATCGCCGGTGCGGCGCGGGAAATCGGTCGCGGATCGATTTCAGGTAGATCTCACAAATCCTTAAGATCCTTGTCAGATTTGGCGGCTATTCTCCAAGACAGAACCGAGGAGACGTACCCAACGCTCCAACCCCCCAATCTCCCAATCTCCCTTCCCTTTCCCCCGCCCGGCTCCGACCGGGCGGGAGTCATTTAAGTGCACTCGCGGCCCTCGAGGAGAAGAGATCACCCCCCAATGGTCACGGCGGTTCGAACCGCGTCGCGTACCCGCGTTTCCGGTGACTGACGCAGCAGGTCAGCATCGGTCGAGGTACGACGCGTTACGACGACGGATGCGGTTGGGGGCCAGAGGAGAAGCGTGCCGAAACTTAAGGTTTGTATCACCGGTTCTTAAGGCGAGGCTCACGTTCAGACTGCATCCTTATTCTCAGTACGGAAGATGATCAGTCACACACTGTTCACCCCCAAAACCCCCAACTCTCCTCCTCACACCCAGGCCCGCCCGGACAGACCGGTGCGGGCCTTTCGCATGTGACGCACAAAACAAAAGGCACGCGGCTGAGCGCGTGCCCTTGCGTCCTTGGTTGTACGAATTGCCTTAGGCGCCGACTTTCGCTCCTCCGGCGATCGCCTTGATCTCGTCGAGGAAGATCCGGTTCCAGCGCAGCATGTTGTCCCAGCGGAACTTGGCGCTGTTGGCGCGCACCGCCGCATAGGTGTCCGGCGGCATGTTGTCGACTGTCCGGTGGATCCCTTCGAGGTCGCTGTTTTCCTGGGCGAAACGGAGCGTCTCTTTGGCCATCTCCTGCGTCACGGAGTCCGGGCGCTCATTGAAATGCCCCAGCTCGTTCCAATCGGCGTCGTAGATGATGATCGCCGGGATCGAGCGGAACTCGCCGTGCTTCAGATACTGATCCATTAGATCGAGATTCTGATCGCGCAAGAAGATGCGCAGCGTGATCGACGGAACCTCTTCGGCCAGCTTGATGATCGGCGGCAGGAACTGCACGACATCGGTGCACCAGTCCTCGGCGATGGCCGCGATCGAAACCGGATGTTTCTCGAAGAAGGCCCGGTCTTCATCAGTGAAGATGGATGTGGTCTCTTCCAGGTTCTGCTCAAACCGCTCGCGGTTCTTTTCGACCTGATCGATGTACTGCTGGCTGGTAAGCCCCTGAGCAAAACGCTCCTTTGAGATCGGCATACCGTTGATTTCCCTCCATGTTATGGACGCGCCCATGCCCGAGCAGGCGCGTACACCTCATTCCGCACGGCCCTTTGTCCCAACCGGTAAGAGCGCCCGCTTATTCCTGCGCAATCCATTCGGGGCCTACGTACCGACGGACACCGGAGCGATCCTCGTCAGAGAGTTGGGCAAGCAAATCGCGTGCGCTTGCGGAGAGGACCGGGTGGCGAAGCTCGGGTGCGATCTCAGCGAGCGGCACCAGGACGAAGGCACGTTGGGCCAACCGTGGATGTGGGACGACCAGATTCGACTCCGCGATGATTCGCTCACCAAAGAAGAGGATATCGATGTCGAGCGTGCGTGGGGCGTTCGCGAAGCTGCGCTGCCGGCCGTGTGCCTGCTCAATCGCTGATGTGCCGGCCAGCAGGTCCGGCGGCTCGAGCGCCGTCTCCAGCAGGACGACCGCGTTGAGAAAGTTCGGCTGATCGGTGTAGCCGACCGGTTCCGTCTCGTAGAGCGACGATACGCGCGTCACCGTGCCGAGCGCCGCGAAATCGCGCACCGCCCGGCGTAACGTTGCCGCGCGCTCGCCGAGATTGGCACCGAGGCTCAAATAGACATCTGCCATCAGCCGCGTACCACAGCGTCGGCCATGCAGGCGACGCGCTGCATCGCGCGAACGTCATGCACCCGCACGATATCGGCCCCGTTGGCAATTGACAGCGCCACGGTGGCTGCCGTCCCTTCCAGTCGGTCGTCAGGCGGCAGTTTCAGGACATAATGGATCATGCTCTTGCGAGAGGTACCGGACAGGATCGGGCGTCCAAGCACGGTCAGTTCGCGCAATTTCCTTAAGAGAACCAGGTTCAGCTCCCCGAACTTGCCGAAGCCAAAGCCGGGATCGATGATGATTCGCTCCAGCGGAATGCCCGCCGCCAGCGCATGGTCGATGCGTCGTTGCAGTTCACTCAAAATACTCGGAATCAGTTCGTCCGCTTGATGAATCTTGAGATCGTGCATGATGACAACGGGAACACCCGCTTCGGCCGCCACGCTCGCGATCTCCGGGTCGGCCATCAGCCCGCGAATGTCGTTGACGATCGCGGCTCCCGCCTCAAGCGCGGCGGATGCGACCTTGGCGGACGACGTGTCGATCGAAATCGGCGCGCGAACCGTCCCAACCAGTTCGGTCAACACCGGCATCAGACGACGCATCTGCTCGTCCGGCGGCACCGGCGTGTGGCCCGGGCGGGTCGATTCAGCCCCAATGTCGATAATGCCGGCGCCTTCGGCATCCATGGCACGGGCACGAGCGACCGCTTCCTCGACGTGATCAGCCAGGCCATCGCCGCTGAATGAATCGGGCGTGACGTTGACGATCCCCATCAGGTAGGTGCGTTTACCCCATTCCAGCGTCAGCGGCCCGACCTGGAGCGCTCCCATTTCTGGCATGACAACCCCGCTCTCAATCCTTACGCCGGCGAACGATTGTGACCCCGGCGCTCGCCAGCACACTCCCTTTGATTGGTGCTTCTGGTTTGCGTACCGTCACGACAATGCGCTCGATCGGCACAAACCGGTCGAGAATGGCCGAAGCGATCGATTCAGCAACCGCTTCGATGAGCTGTCGCGGCGGCCCCTCGACGATCTCGCGCGCAACCCGGTAGAGATCGCTATAGCTCACTGTTTGCGCAGGATCGTCCGACTGCCCGGCCGCACGCAGGCTGCAATCGACCCGCAGATCGATCACGAAGCGCTGTCCAAGGCGCTGTTCTTCCGCATGGACACCGTGATAACCGTAAAAGATCATTCCCTCGAGGAAGATCTGGTCGCGCTCGGACCCGTTCATCGCCGCTCCCGTTCCGCCCCAACGCTGGAACCCAGCGTGCGCCTAACTATCGCTAATCGAGGGGAAGACGACAAGAATCTCGTCGAGCCCTTGCCAGTCGGGGCTTTCGCTCGTACGGTATGGGCGAGCCGTGGAGCATCGGCGGCGGTAGCGTGGCAGCATGAAGGAGTACCGGATGGTCGACGTCGAAGCAAATGCGCGCGAGCATACCGCACGTCTCATCGCCGATCTCGGCCGGTCGGATGCCTATCCCTACCCGATCGACTCGATCGCGCTCGAGGAGACGCATGCGTCGCTCGCGTTCCTCGCCGGAGATTTCGTCTATAAGGTGAAGAAGCCGGTCGACTATGGCTTCCTCGACTTCTCGACAATCGAACGGCGTAAGTTCTTCTGCGAGGAGGAGCTCCGGCTCAACCGGCGGCTCACCCGCGATGTCTATCTCGAACTCGTGCCGGTCGTCGAGGTCGGCGGTCGTCTCTCCTTCCACGGCGACGGGCCGGTGCGCGAGTACGCCGTCAAGATGCGCCGGCTCGATGATAACCAGATCCTCGGTTATCTGGTCGGGAATGGCCAGGTTACCGATTCCGTCTGGAGGAACCTCAGCCAGCGCCTCACTCAATTCTATGCAGACGCGGCAACCGGCGAGGGGATCGATGAATGGGGCACGGTGGCGGCCGATTGGCGCAATATCGAAGAGAATATTGACCAGTCCCAGCCGTACGTCGGGACGATCGTGGCGCCATCGCAACTCCGTATGATCGACCAGGTATCGCGTGCCTTTCTCGAAAAGGAACGCGCGCTGCTCGAAGCTCGACTTGCGGCCGGCAAGATACGTGAAGGCCACGGCGATCTGCATCTGGCGCATATCTGTGTCGAGGGGCCGAACGTCGATGATCTACAGATCATCGACTGTATCGAGTTTAATCCGCGCCTGCGCTGCCTCGATATCGCCGTCGATATTGCCTTCCTGTCGATGGACCTCGATTATCACGGCCACCCGGCGTACGCGCGCCGGATCGTCGATCTGCTCACGCGCGATTTGCGCGATCCCGACCTGCCCCGTCTGGTGCAATTCTTTTCGATCTACCGCGCGCATGTACGAGCCAAGGTCGCCTGTTTCCGCACGAACGAGATCGCTCCGGAGTTGCCGGAATACTTCGCGGTGCGCAACGAAGCCGAGCGCTATTTCGACCTGGCGACGTCGTATATCGTCGAATCACGCCGCCCGACACTCTTCCTCGTCGGCGGGCTCTCCGGCACCGGAAAGAGCGTCATCTCGCGAAGGCTGGCGCGCTCGATCGGCGCCGGGCTCGTCTCGTCCGATTCGATCCGGCTGGCGCTGGCCGGCAAGACACCGGCGACGCGACAGACGGTCGACTTCGGCACCGGAGTCTACACCGACGACTTCACCAATCGCACCTACGAGGAGATGTTCACCCAGGCGGAAGAGCAGCTCGTGACCGGCCGCTCGGTCGTCCTCGATGCAACCTTCCTCAACCCGCGCTGGCGCGAACGCGCCTGCGAGATGGCGGATCAGTTGGGCACCGATCTGCTGCTCATCGAATGTCAGTGCCCGCCCGAGGTCGCCCGTGAGCGGCTGACCGCCCGCGCCCGTGAGCTCTTCGAGGCGAGCGAAGCCGATTGGGGCATCTACCAGGCGCAGCGCGATCATTACGGCACCTCGTTCGGCGAGGCCGATGAACTGCCGCGGCTCACCCTCCAGACCGATCGCCCCAGTGCCGCCATCCTCGACGACGTGCTCGGACATATCAAGCTGCGACGGCGACTGTAGAGGCAGCGTCCCATCGTCCCGTAGGGGAGGAGCAAGCTCCTCCCAGTCGCCCGCCGTTCCGGGCGACCGCGAGCGGAACCCGTGTCCACCCCTACCAGACGTATGCAGACGTTTGCCGTTCACGGTTAGCCGACCATTCGGGTCGCTTCCGCCAGATTCAGGTGGGTGGCGCGACGGAGGGCCGGCAGAGCGGCCAGAAGCATCGTGAGCAGCACGGCGAGCGCGGTGATGAGATACGTCAGCGGATTGACAACGACCGGGAAGGCAAAGAGGTCGGATTGGAAGGCGTTGCCCATCTGCCGCGCCACCCAGTAGCCGAGCAGCCAGCCGGGAATCGTCGCAAGCACCCAGAGGATGACGCTCTCGGTGCTCAGGAGCAGACCGATCGTGCGGCGACCGGTGCCGAGCGCGCACATCGTGGCAAACTCGCGCTCGCGCTCCAGCACGTTGACGGTCATCGTGTTGAAGAGCAGTGCGAACGCCATAACGACCGCGAAGAGCATGATCGCGCCGATAATCGTGTAGAAGAGACCCATCAGCGACTGCCAGTCGCTCTGCTGGATCGATTTCAATTGCACCGCTGCCACGCCCGGGACGTTGTAGAGGGCGGCTTGCACCTGCTTGGCCTGTCCCGCGTCGACCTGCGCGTAGACGCCATTAAAAGCGTCCGGCTCACCCGCCCAGGACCGAGCGTCGGCCAGCGGGACGTAGGCGACCGAACTCATCAATTCATCAACCGTCGCACTCACCTGCAATTGATGTGTGCCCGTCTGATTCGTGACACGAACCGTATCGCCGGGTGAGACGTGAAGC
>ERZ778018.2162-NODE-2162-length-13198-cov-4.504223_pt1 | contig 13198 bp, 12 predicted proteins | sample MGYA00375748_ERZ778018 | MGnify/ENA primary metagenome ERZ778018 (study PRJEB29350, sample SAMN05509839) | bioreactor metagenome | biome: bioreactor; material: wastewater | place: South Africa: University of Cape Town | collected 2014-04-22 ... | reverse complement strand
GCAGTGCGCCTTCTCATTATGGTTAACGTTCGCTCGCCGATTCAGGATGCATTTGGGATACAAATAGGTTTGCGCGTTGACGCCACTCTCGATCGCGGCGATCACGATCGTTCGGCAGCACTACGGCTATCTGGATGCAGCGGTCACCACCGCTATCGTTAATAGCGCCGGCGGCTGCGCGGCACTGAGCCTTCAACCAGACGGAATGGAGGTCCGCACCGTGGGGGACAAGGTCAATTTCCCCTCTCCGGCAGTTGGCCGGCTATTCGGCGCGAGAAGGCGCGTCACCAGGACAGAACGCGCGCTCACGGTATGCACCGGCGCCGTCGTTGTACCGGGCAGCGACGGCAGCGAACGGCTCGCTGCCACGATGCTCGCGACGCGTTAATTTATGCCCGAATACGTACCATCCGCACGGCAACGCTGCCCGAGTCATAGCCGGTGCTCAAGCGCAAGCGTACGGTTCCCGAATTCCGTCCTTCAGTGGCGTCCAATCTGAAGACGACCGGCGTTCCATCGGCCAGCCGCGCCGTTCCGAAGAGCGTTGCTCGATTGCCATTGACCACCAGACTCATGAACTGAACCTGTTGCAGGCGAATCGATGCACCCGTGTAGAAGAACTGGCCGCGGACAGCACCACCATGTGCATCGGTTTGGACCATCGCGACGATCGACGGGGAGATTGGAGAGACAATGTCCAGCATCGCGTGCGCCGTCGTAGCCGGCGGCGTCCAGGTGACTTCAGCGGCGGCTGGTGGAGCGCTGCCTGCGCTGGCTGTCAGCTTATCGGTTCCCGGCAAGGCGCCGCTGTAATTAAGACTGGCCTCACCATTGTAGGTGGGTGACGTGCCGAATCTGGGGTTGGCTCCCGCGACGGTGAAGGTGACAGTGGTTAGGTTCGCGACGCGATTGCCATACTGATCTTTGACCGTCGCGATCTCGCTCACCACTCCATCAACGCTCGCAGAGGCGTTTCCCGGCGAGAGCGTGATGAGTGCCGGTGGTCCAGCGATCCAGTTGATCGAAGTCGAACCGCTGGCGGTGTCGGGAGCGTATCCGGCGGTGAACTTGATCGGGGAGGCGCCGGCTGTCGTGGTGGTATAGGTCAGCGTCACCTGGCCATTTTTGGTAATCGTATCCATGCGGGTGATGTTGGCCGGCGTGGAACCGGGCACGGTGACGCTCCACGCCCCCGGCGTGCCATCAGCAACGAGATTCCCCTCGTCATCCGTGATGGTAGCGACCTCGGTAACGAATTCGCCCACGGTCGCGGTGGTGACACCGGGCGAGAACGAAACACTCGCGGGAGGGCCAGGGGTGGCCGCCAGCGCTCCGGCCGGGAGACCAACGGCAATACCTGCCGCGACCACGAAAACGCAACTGAGTATCCACGACACTATCTCACGACGCATCGCAGCCCTCCCCAATCCCCTACTGACAACAACGTCAGATACACGCTTCGGAACGTGCGCCTCATCGTACGACGAGAATAGCGAATTGACGTGGTTAGGAAATGACAACATTGATAGGTACGGTAGGGGAGATCGACTGCGCTCAACGACAAACGCCGTGCCGGAATCAGCACGGCGTTCGCCTACGTGCGTGACGAATGAGGACGTTATGTTAGAAGCCGTAGCTCACGGTTACGCTGACGGTGATCTCGCTCTGACCGGTCTGGACCGGCACCGCTCCCGCACCGGCCGAGGCGACGTCTCGTGCCGCCATCGGCTGCGGTGGGGTTGATGTCCCTTCAGAGATCGAGATTGGCGCGCCGAGTGTTACGCCGCCGAGTTTCGCCAGCTGTTCGGCCTTGGCCTTGGCATCAGCCATCGCCTGCTCACGCGCTTGCTGCACGAGCGCATCCATATGCTCGACGCTGAACTGCACGCCGCCGACGTTGTTGGCGCCCGCTTTGACGGCCGCGTCGATGATCTCACCAACCTTATCGATGTCGCTGATCTTGACGTCGACCATGTTGACGACGGTGTAACCGGTCACCTCGCCGGTTCCCTTGCTGTAGTCCTGATTGACGTTGATCGAGTAGTTAACCGTCTTGATATTGTCGTCGCCGATGCCGCTCTGCTTGAGCGATGTCAGCACCGCGTTCATCTGATCGGTCGCCTGCGACTGCGCCGCCGACAGCTCCGCGTTCTGGATTTGCACACCGAGCGTCACATGGGCCGTATCCGGCTTGGCCAACACGCTGCCGTCACCGCTGACGGTGATCGCATGCACCGTATTCGGTGTATCGGCTGCAGCTTGATTGGTCGTTCGCACTCCGCCTCCTCCCAGTGCCGCGAGCAAGCCCGCCGAGAATACCAGCGCGGCGATGATCGCCGCCGCGACGGCCACACGCTTCAGGATTGTCATCTCTCCTCCTTATAGGATGATCGCACCCGCTACGAACGCCGTTGACGCGGCAATCGCGGCAGGACGATGGTCAAAAAGAGCAACCAGATGACGACGACTCCGACGCCGAGTTCAACCAACCGCCAGTATGAGCGACTTCCGTGCGTGGTCGCGTTCGGCGCTTGTGCCGCTTCGGCCGTTGGCTGACCGCTCGCTTCTGTCTGCTGAACGGCCAACGCGGCCGCGGAAGCCTCTGGCGTAACCGCTTCGTTCGACGTGGCGTCCGCTGCGGAAGACCCAGATACGGACGTGCCCTCGGACGACGCGCTGGTCGCGGCACTGCTCGTGACCGGCGCCTCGGCGCTGCTGCCCGCGCTGCTCGACCCGCCGCCGGAGGCCGCAGTCGCGGCCGGCACCTGGGCAGCGGCGGCCGTACTCTTCGAAGCAGACTCCGCGGCTCCCGCGCTCATGACGCTGGTACCATCCGTCGCCCGGCTCGCCGACGAGAGCGCGGACACTTCTCGCGACCCGTTGTCAGACGAATTGCGGTGCGTCAGGATGTCCGCCGTCACCAGCAGTACGAGCAGCACGGCGGCGATAGCGGTCAGGCGGCGCAGCGCCGGCTGGACGCGCACGATCCACGGATCGATGCGCAGGGGTTCCGGCAGCGGCAGTGGTGCGGGAACCATACTCGGATCGAGGCGGAACGATCGTTTCGGGACCGGGTGCTCGAAACCGCGCAAGAGTCGCACGACCGTGCGTAGTTCGGCGAGACGATCACGGCATTCGGCGCAGTTTTCCAGATGCGCCTCCAGCCGCTGGCGCGCGGCGAGATCGGCGTTATCGCGATTGAGATACGCCGAAAGCTCGTCGTCGCTCGGATGTGCCGGCTCCGTGATCCCGCCATCCTGGTTGTTCGGTCGGTCCGTCATTCAGATCGTTCTGCCTTCCAACTCCGCGGAGCTGGTCGTTCCCCGTCGGTGTCGTCGTCACTGATATGACGGCGTACCGCGTCGAATAGTTCCCGTGACTCATGGTCAGCCTTCAGCAGGTCACGCAAGCGCGCGCGACCGCGGCTGATGCGCGATTTGACCGTGCCGAGCGAGACATCTACGATCTGCGCGATCTCGTCATAGTCATAGCCGTACACGTCGTAGAGCAGGACGGTCAGCCGCTGATCCTCCGCCAGCTGATCGAGCGCGACTTCGAGCCGAGCGCCGAGCGCGCGATGGAGCATGCGCTGCTCTGGATCGTCGGGTGGCGGCTCCAGACTCCAACGTGGTTCATCCTCGACCAGCTGCGCGTCGAGCGACTGAGCCGGTCGTCGCTGCATCCCGCGCAGCACGTCATAACAGCGATTGGTGGCGATGCGTGTCAGCCAGGCGCGAAAGGAGGGGCCGGAGAATTGACTCAGCGAGGTATAGGCGCGAATAAAGGTCTCTTGGGTCACATCCTCGGCATGGTGATGATCGCGCAGCAGCCGCACCGACACCGCATAGACAAGCCGTTCGTAGCGTTCAACGAGCTCGTTGAACGCCGCAAGCTCGCCATTTTGGGCGCGCGTGATCAGCTGCCGTTCTGCCGGATCAACCACAGTAAAAGGGGCCTTCTTCTTGACGGCGAATAACGCGATACGGAGCAATGATTGTCTGGCACGCAGGCGAATTGTACACGGGCGGGCTGGGCCACGTGTCGTACGGTCGTGGGGCTGAACCTGTACGGACGCAACAATTGGCCCGCGTTTGGTTAGTGCCTTTGGGCTATCGCTCGCCGGTACACCTAACCGTACACTCCAACCAGGTTGACAGGGACGCTCGGTCGGAGGTTCGCGCATGATGCCCTACGATTCGACACACAATCACCACTCAGATCTCGCGCCGCCGGAATTCAACAGCCGCCGTCGAATTTCAGTCATGCTGGCCGACGATCACGTCCTCTTTCGCCAGGCGCTGCGGCATCTTCTCGAAAGCGAGCCGGATATCCAGATTGTCGGCGAAGTCGGTGATGGCGACTCGGTGCTCAATGTCGCCGAAAAGCATCACCCGGATGTCATCCTGATGGATATCAGCATGCCGGGCACCGATGGTGTCTCGGCAACGCGCGACGTCAAAGCCGAGATCCCCGGGATCAAGGTCATCATTCTCACGATGTTCAGCGAAGATGGCCACGTCATCCGCGCCGTGCGCGCCGGGGCCGACGCCTACCTGCTCAAGAACACCGAGGCGACCAAAGTGATCGACGCGATCCGCGCCGCCGCCCGAGGTGCATCGGTCATCGAGCCGAAGATGGCTGCCACGCTCCTCTCCGAATTCCGACGCATGTCGAACCTGCAAGAGGAAGACGGACTCGCTTCACTCACCGAACGCGAGATCGAACTGTTGCGTCTCGTCGCCAAGGGCCTGAGCAACAAGGAGATCGCGTACGAACTGCATCTCGCCGAGAGCACGATCAAGAACCGCCTCTCGATCCTCTTCGAAAAACTCGACGTCAAAGACCGCACCCAGGCCGCCATCTACGCCCTCTCCCACGGGCTTGTGCAACAGCCGACCACGCAGCGGTAGACGCCAGATCCTACGCCGTCGCACCGCTGGATGCCGACGTATGTGGTGCGTGAATTATTGATTAGCCTTTCAGTCCCGCATGTGTACGCCGCTGGTGACTTCGGAGCGAAATCGCCAGTGGGTTCATCACGGAAGACAAGGTAACGGGCGCGGGGAGAAAGGTCCACAAGAGATTCAGTATCCATGCGGACCGCACTTCGTGTACACACGCGTTGCGGACCTGTTCTCCGCGAAGAGATGTGCGCCGTCCGAACTCCTGAAGTCGTGGGACTTACGAGAGAATCTAGAGTATTACTCGATAGAGTGCTGCTTGCGGTAAGTAGGTTCAGTCTTCCCCTCTTGACATGGCATCACCCACACTGTATCCCCAATCCAAGCTATGATGCAAGATTGATCTGAACTGGTGCTCGTCGGCAATGACGAAAGCAGAGCGCGACAGACTGCTTCATCGGTCTTTGATCATTTGATCGCTCCAGCTTCCTACAATCGGTCAACGGCAATCTACATGATATTCCTCTACCAATTGAGGAGGATTTCATTCGTCTGCGACTTCCGCGAGCTTTCGCGCTGCTTCTCGCGTTCATGTCGTTTCTTGTCGCGTACCAACCAGTGCAAGCAACACATCAAACTACGCAGTGTAAGTGGGATTTCCCGTGGCCGCGTCAAGTAGGCATTTATCTATTCAACAACTTGTACGATAACATTCAACCTCTACAATTTAGCTGGTGGGAGATGGAGAGAGCGGTCTATGGCCCCGCGACATGGAGCGAGGCCAACTTCAACTTGTACTTCAGAACGTCCTACTCCGATCAGAACGTCGGCTGGAGCACGACAAACGGGCAGAGTAGGTTCAGTTTCATGGCCCGTGCAGATTTGCCGTTTCCGGACTCAACAGCGATCGCCGTGACGTATATCTTCGACACCGCTGGCAATCGGGTTGCGCCATCGAACCCTTGCAGTCGAGACGCGGGAACGCCCGTCTTATACGCGTATACCTACTTCAACTCATCGTATGGATTCTATTTCGACTGCAGGGCGTACCAGCAGTACTGCCAGGATAACCATCCGTACGATTTTCGCAACACTGCCGCGCACGAGACCGGACATTGGTTTGTGATGAATCATTCCGGCGACCAGTCACTTTTCGGATGCGCGGGTCACGGGTGCGACGATACGAAGTTTGCAAAGTCATCGATCGGTGAATGGAGCAAACGAGATCTCACGGCTGACGACCGGAACGCTGGCTGGACGATGTACGGATGCCGTAACGGCGGTGCTAACTACTGGTGTTAGGCCATTCGCGGTGTGGGAGAGCATGATGAGTGCATTCACGTTCCGGCGGCTCGCCGGTGCGCTAGCGATATTTTTGATCGTTGGATGTGGCGAGGTCAGTCCAATCAGTACGACGAACAACGGTGCATCGACCGTAACCAGCGAAACCACGTCGACACCTGTGAGTCCTGTTTCGTCGCTTTCTGCTCTGTGTGGGATGACTGGCTATGCACTCTATCCGGACATCTCTGGGATTGGTGAGTTTGCATGGGCATCGGAACAAATCGTCGTGGGAACAGTAAGCAAGCAACTTCCCTCAGAGTGGAGCGAACCGCTTACGGTCGGCATGGAGAAGCAGACAGGCGGTGTTTCGCGTACGATCACCACCGATTACGTCGTTGACGTTCAAAGCCGCTTACGCGGAGTAGCGTCGGATACGGTGACTGTTGCGACCGAGGGAGGAACGATCGGGGACTGCACGATTCGCAACCCGGATGCCGGAACACTCGCGGTTGGCAACCATGTGCTGCTTTTTCTCGCACGACCAGAGGCCATGCGTAGCTCGCAGGAGGCTGATGCGACGACGGTCTACACACTTGTCGGTGGGCAATCTGGGCAGCTGATCGTGCTAGATGATGAAACCGTAGCTCCGTTTATGGACAAGTCAGATCGTCATCCATACCGCGATCTGGCAAACGCAGTGGTCTCGGCGCTACACACTGGCTCACCGCCCGCCGATATGAACCTCCCCGCCGTTTCGCTCAAAGACGCACCGGCTGCCGCTACGGTGACGCCGTTGGGCGCACCGTAGCGGGGAACGATTGCGGAAATTGATGATCGGTTCACGGGGCGACTAACGCCGTCCGGGCAACGTCAATGTCAATCGATGGAGATTCGCGCACCCTCGGGCTGACGGAAAGGGCGAACAACGCTCATCGATCGTGGGAAGCTCGCTCACCGTATCCCGAACAGATCGAGCCATTTATCCCAGTTCGCTTTGTGGGGCGGCTCAGGCGTGGCGATCGCGGTGGGGGTTGGAGATGGCGCACCCTGCCAACGGACAAGCAGGACTTTTTCGCCGGGGCGCGAGAGGTTGAGATCCTGGCGGGCTTTCTGCTCGACGAAGGCAAGGTATTGGTCGCTGGAGTACTGGTCGAGCTGCGTCTGCAATTGCTGTTTCTGTACGGTCAGATCGTTGACGGCCGATTGGCGTTCGGCGACTTCGCCCTCGAGTTGGCGCGCTTTCCAGGCTTGCTCGCCGAAGGCAACCAGGAAGTAGGCGCCGACGATCAGCACCAGCACGATCACCAGGCGGCCGCGCATCCGGCGAAGATTTGCGACGACGTTTGTAAGCAGGTCAGCCATCGGCGCTATGCCGTTTCCACCGATGCGGACGACACGAACTCGGGGCGCCGCGTGTGCCAGTCGGTCGCCTGTTCGTAGACGTGCGCGACACGCAGGACGCCTGCCTCGTCGAAGGCGCGTCCCATGAATTGCAAGCTGACCGGCAGGCCGTCCGAGAAGCCGCACGGCACGGCGATGCCCGGGATGCCGGCCATGTTCGCCGGAATCGTGAAGATATCCGAGAGATACATCTGGATCGGGTCGGTCGTCCGCTCGCCGATGCCGAAGGCGACGGTCGGTGAAGTCGGCGTCACGATGACATCGACCTTCTCGAAGGCCTCGTCGAAATCGCGCTTGAGCAGCGTGCGCACCTTCTGCGCCTTGACGTAGTAGGCGTCGTAGTAACCGGAACTGAGCGCGTAGGTGCCGAGCATGATGCGTCGCTTGACTTCCGGCCCGAAGCCCTCCCCGCGCGTACGCAGGTAGCTGTCGAGCAGGTTGTCCGCTTCGAGGCTCAAGCCGTACTTCACCCCATCGAAGCGCGCCAGGTTGGCGCTCGCCTCGGCCGGGGCGACGATATAGTAGGTCGCCAGCGCGTACTTCGTGTGCGGCAGGCTGACTTCAACAATTTCGGCGCCGAGCTTCTTCAAATCCTCAACCGCGGCATCAACCGCCGACTGCACGCCCGCTGCCACGCCGTCGATCTGGTATTCGCGTGCCACACCGACCTTTACGCCGTGCAAATCACGGCCGGCCGCATCGAGCAGGTTCGTGTAACTCGGCACCGGCACATCGACCGAGGTCGAATCGTTCGGGTCATTCCCGCTGATCGCCTCCAGCATCATCGCCGCGTCGCGCACCGTCCGCGCGAATGGACCAATCTGATCGAGGCTGCTGGCGAAAGCGATCAGGCCGAAGCGTGAGACGCGGCCGTAGGTCGGCTTCATGCCGATGACGCCACAGAAGCCGCCCGGCTGGCGGATCGAGCCGCCGGTATCGGAACCGAGCGAGAGCATCGCCTCGTTTGCCGCAACCGACGCCGACGAGCCACCGCTGCTGCCACCCGGCACGCGGCTCAGATCCCACGGATTGTGTGTCGTGAAGAAGGCCGAGTTTTCGGTCGACGAGCCCATGGCGAACTCATCGGTATTCGTCTTGCCCATAAAGACGGCGCCCTGCTCGCGCAGCTTGCGCACGACCGTCGCGTCATAGACCGAGCGATAGCCCTCCAGCATACGCGAAGCGGCCGTCGTCGGAGCATCGGTCGTGCAGAGAATATCCTTGAGAGCGACCGGAATGCCGGTCAGCAGACTGCCCTCGCCGCGCGCGATGCGCGCATCGGCGGCCCGCGCCTGTTCCAGCGCGACATCCCGCATGACGGTAATGAAGGCGCGCACCTGTGGCTCGACCAAATCGATCCGCGTGAGATGCGCCTGCGTCAATTCCTCGGCGCTGAATTCGCGGTTGTCGAGCCGTCGACGTGCCTCGCTGGCCGTCAAGGCGGTGAGATCGACCGACACAGGGACCTCGCTCTCAGGATTCCTCAAGTACGGCGTTGACTTTGAACATGTTGTCTTCGCTACGGGGCGCATTGCGGAGCACGTCTTCGACCGGCAACGACGGGCGAACCTCATCGTCGCGCATGACGTTCTCCAGGGTAATGACCTGGGCGGTCGGCGGGATCGCCTCGGTATCGATCTCTTCCAGGAGGCTGATGTGCTCCAGGATCGACGAAAGCTGCTCGCGCATCCGCTCGCGCTCGTCCGGCGCCAGCCCAAGCCGCGCCAGCAACGCCACGTGATCGACTTCTTCGAGGCTCAGCGTCATAAATTCGAGCCCTCTCCGGGTGTAAAGACCGATCTCTCGTGCCGTCCAGACACAGCGCCGAGTGTAGCACACGCGCGCCGTTCGTCACCATTCGGCAGCGTACGGACGCGGAGAGGCGGATTGTCTCGTAGAGAGGCGCAGAGGTCGCGGAGGTTCTTTAGGTTTTATGAGTCAGGCAGTAGGGTGCGTTCCAGTTCCGACACTAGCTCCAGCGTCGGCTTCGCCCCAAGCGGTTCGCAGATGGCTCCCACCTCAGCGAGTAGCGCACGTGCTTCGTCGCTCCGCTCTTCAGCGATGCGCAGGCGGGCGATCTCGAGCAGTGTCAAGGCACGCTCGAAGGGTGCCGCGCAGGCATCGGCGAGTCGGAGTGACGCTCTCAGATGCTCTTCAGCTGCGTTGAGTTGTGCGGCTTCGGTGTCGAGCTGGCCGAGCACGCGGTTGGCATCGATCAGTGCGAGGGGCCGGCGGGGATCGGAGGCGTGGGCGAGGGCCTGCTCGGCCCGCTCGCGCGCGGTGAAAGAGTCCTCGGCGACGCGGTAGTACCGTGCCCAGAGGCAGTGACCGATGGTGGTCAGCGGAATGTTGCCGCTCCAGGCCATCCAGCGGTCGTGGCACTCCAACCAGGCGCGCGCCGTGGCAAGGTCACCGGCATCGAGCGCAATCTCGATGGCGGGGTGCATGCAGTAGACCGACGTCTCGAACGTCGTGCGTCCAGGCCGCGAGGCGGGGCCATCAGGGAACACGAGCGGCAACCGCGCCAGCGCCATGTCCCGTTTACCCTGGTGACGTGAGAGGTTCATCCAGGGTGCAGCCGTCATTACGTAGGACCAGCGGTCGGCCGCCTCTTCAACAACGCGACGCGCGTCATCCCACCGGCCGTCAAGGAAGAGCAGCCAGACGATTCCAACCTCGTCCGGCATGTACTGGCTGAACGCCTGCTCGTCCTTGGCCAGACGGACGGCTGCGACCGCCTCGTCCGCCACCGACTGGCGCAGCGCGATCCGGTCGGGCCAGTAGACCAGAACTAGGTCGCGCAGTTTCAGCCACGTCGTGACCGCCGACCAGTTCGAGACCCTGTCGCGACGGTGCGCGGCGAGGAGACGCCCGTAGTAGGGGAGTGCGTCATCCGGCCGTCCAAGCGCCTGAAAACACACCATGAGAGCGTTGTCGATACCGTGCAACGCGCCTGCCGACAGCTTTGGATGCCCCTCGCGGACCCGCTCGATGCTTGCGAGTGCCTCGCGGTACTGTCCCGACTGTGCGAGGAATCCAATGACCATACACGTTATCTCTGGGCCGCTCGGGTCGAGCGGTGCGCCGGACGCGCCGTAGATGAAGCCGAAGAGCCGCTCCCGCTCTTCAGTCGGCAGGGCCTGGATGCGGTCGCGGGCACTAGCAAGCATCTCCCCGGCCGGAGCAGACCAGGTGATTTCGATATACGCTCGGTACCACTCGACAAGCGCCACTAAGGCGGCGTCACTCGACTGCTCCGCAATATCCATCGCTTCGTCGAGCATGCGCATGCATTCATCGACGTGGGCGAAGAGCTCGCCCATACCCGCCAGCGCGGCCAATATCCAGCCGCGTAGGCCGCTGACACCATCGTGCTGCTCGTCCAGCGCGAGGGCCATATTGAGCTGCTCGACCGCCATAGCGATGGCGAACGCCATCCGGGCGCGCCGAGCGGACTCCAAGAGCCAGGCCACGGCCCGCACATCACCGGCCTGCTGGAAGTGGTGGGCGACCGTGTCAGGGACCGGCTTGGGCCGGCCGGCCAGCGCCTCGGCCACCGTGCGATGCCAGCCGCGGCGACGCAGCGAGATCAGATCTGTATACAGCGCCTCACGGATCAGAGCGTGATGAAAGTGCCAGTCATCGCTACCGGGTCCTTCGTCGACCAGTTGCGCCGCACGTCCCTGCTCTAATGCCGCGATCAAGGCGGCGGCGTCCGCTCCGGACGCCTGCTGCCAGAGATCCAGCGGCACCTCCTGACCGATGACCGCCCCGACTTGCAGCAGCGCGCGGGTGTCCGCGTTCAGAACCGCCAGGCGTCCCTCGATCACCTGCCGCAGTAGCGGTGGCATGCGCACCGTCGTCAGGTCACCGACCTGCCAGCGGTCACCGTGCTGCTGCACCACCTCATCGTGTTCCAGCGTCCGCAGCAACTCTCCGGCATACAGGGGATTCCCCTCCGCATGCGACGTCAGGTACGCGGCCAGGCGCTCTTCATCGCGGTCCTCCAGAGCATAGCGGCTCGCGATGAGCGCGTGATAGCCGGTCGCGGCGAGCCGGCCAACGTCAAGTCGTTCGGCGCTCGCCTCCCGCACGAGGAGTGGCAGGAGATCATAAATGGGATGTCTCCGGTGCAGTTCGTCGCTCCGGTAGGTGGCGACGAGCAGGATACGCTGGCTCCCGATCTGCCGCGCCAGGAATCGGACGAAGTCGAGACTCGCCTGGTCGAACCAGTGCAGGTCGTCGAGGACAAGCATGAGTGGACGGTGGGTGGCGACCGACCGGAGAAAGTCGGCCACGGCCGCGAAGAGGGTTCCCTGCGAGCCAACCCTCGACAATTCCTCGGCGTCGAATACGAACGAGGGTGCCGGGGGGAGCGTGCTCCCTGCGACGGTCCGGTACTGGTGGAAGATCTCCAGCCAGGGACCGTATGGCGGTGTGACCGACAGATCGTAGGCATGGCCCCAGAGCACCAGGCAACCCTGTTCCTCGGCCTCGATCGTCAGATCGTCGACCAGCGTCGTCTTGCCGATCCCGTCTTCACCACCAACCAGCACCAGACTTCCATGACCAGCCAGCATCGACGTCAGTTGCCCACGCAGAATCCCCTGCTCGCGCTCGCGGCCGACCAGCAGTGGCCGCTCGCGCGTCGCCGTCACCGGCTGCGGTTGTGTCGTCGCCTGGAGCCTGATCCCGAATGGGTCCAGGGCCTTGCCGAGCGCGGCGAGCCATTCAGATTCAGGATGGTCGAGCAGCTCGATCCACTGCGAGGCTTCGAGCCAGTACGCGATGTCCTTCGGGATCTCGACCGGATCCAGGAGCATCGGCAGGTAGGGACGCTCGAAGCGCCAGGCCAGCGCGATCTCCTGTTTGACATTGCGGGAGGCGAGCGAGGCCGGCGAGCACATCAGCATCAGGGCCGTCGCGCCCTCGATCGCCTCGGCGATCTCCAAGGCGTAGTTCGCCCCACCGTGGATGCCGTCCCGGTCGATCCACACGCGGACGCCGGCCTGTTCGAGCCGGTCGACCACTGGTAGCACCCGCTCGCGATCGGCGCTGGCATAACTGATGAAGACGTACGGCGCCTCAGGCATTAGACGCTCCGATCCCGCTCAACTGCTGCTCCAGCGCCGCGACCCGCTCCAGCGTCGGCTTCGCTTCCAGCGGCTCGCAGATCGCGCGCACCTCGGCCACAAGCGCTCTGGCATCGGCGATCCGACCCTGCGTCGCGCGCAGCTTGGCGATCTCCAGCAAGGTCAGCGCGCGCTCGAAGGGGGCGGCGCACGACTCTGCCAGTGCGAGCGATTCGCGCTGATGCTCCGCAGCAGAGTCGAATGCTGCGACTTCGGTATCGAGTTGGCCGAGGAATCGGTGGACGGCCAGTAGGGCGAGCGGTTGGCGCGGGTCCGATGCATGGGCCAACGCCTGCTTAGCGGCGATACGGGCGCTCGTCGGATCGCTATCAGCGTGATGATACGCAGCCCATCCCATCGCTCCCTCGGCCCGTCCGAGCACTGCTCCAGACCATGCCAGCCAGCGATCGTGGGCTTCGAGCCAGGCGTGCGCAGTCGGAAGATCGTGCGCGTCGAGGGCCATGGTTGCGGCCAGGCGTT
>ERZ778018.2161-NODE-2161-length-13198-cov-547.360953_pt1 | contig 13198 bp, 8 predicted proteins | sample MGYA00375748_ERZ778018 | MGnify/ENA primary metagenome ERZ778018 (study PRJEB29350, sample SAMN05509839) | bioreactor metagenome | biome: bioreactor; material: wastewater | place: South Africa: University of Cape Town | collected 2014-04-22 ... | reverse complement strand
GATGATGCGTCGCCAGGTGCAACTGGGCAACCAGGTCACCGGCGTGGCCAGCAACCTCAACGGCCGCTACGGCGTGGCCTATGGCGAGAGCGGCTACCGCCTCGCGCTGGGCCGCACCGAGCTGACACCCTACGTTGACGTGCAGTACGCCCAACTGCAGCGCGGTGCCTTCAACGAGGCCGGCGCCTACGGTTTCGGCCTGAAGTCGGGGGCGCAGACCACCGCGCTGTGGCAGGCGGGTTTGGGCGTACGCGCCACGCGTACGTGGGAGCTGGCGCATGGCGGCAGCCTCAGCCTGCGCACGCGATTGCTGTGGCAGCAGAGCTTCGGCCTGCGCGGCGAATGGGTCGACGCCAGCTTCAGCGGCGTCAACCAGTTTGCCCCGGTCGGCGGTATCGGGTTGTCGCGCTACGGCAGCGTGCTTGGCACCACGCTGGACTGGCAGATGAGCCCGGCCGCCAGCCTGCAGCTGGGTTACGACCGCTACGCCGGCCAGCACCAGCAGGGCCAGACCGGCACCGTGAGTTTCAACTGGAGGTTCTGAGGCCTTCCGCTGCCGCGAGACGAAAAGGCCCGCTTCGCGCGGGCCTTTTCATGGCCTGGCCTTACGCCTTGCCGTGGAAAAGCTCGCGGCCGATCAGCATGCGGCGGAATTCGGTTCGATGTGCCGGCGCCGATGCTTTTGTTCGGCGCATGTTGCTCATGCCTTGCCGTGGAAAAGTTCGCGGCCGATCAGCATGCGGCGGATCTCGTTGGTACCCGCGCCGATCTCGTACAGCTTGGCGTCGCGCAGCAGGCGGCCGGCGGGGAACTCGTTGATGTAGCCGTTGCCGCCCAGGGTCTGGATGGTTTCCAGCGCCACCTGCACGGCGTTGACCGAGGCGTTGAGCAGGCAGGCGGCCGGGTCGATGCGCGACTTCACGCCGTTGTCGAAATGCTGCGCGACCATGTAGGCAAAGCCGCGCGAGGACTGCAGCCGCGTGTACATGTCGGCAATCTTCGCCTGCATCACGCCGAACGTGCCGATCGGCGCGTTGAACTGCTTGCGTTCGCGCACGTAGGGCAGGGCGAGGTCCAGCGAAGCCTGCATCAGCCCGATCGGGCCGCCGGAGAGCACCAGCCGCTCGGTGTCCAGGCCGCTCATCAGCACGCGCACGCCCTCGTTGACCTCGCCGACGATGTTCTCCTCGGGGATCGCGCAATCCTCGAACACCAGCTCGCAGGTGTTGGAGCCGCGCATGCCCAGCTTGTCCAGTTTCTGCGCGGTGTGGAAGCCCTTCATGCCTTTCTCGACGATGAAGGCGGTCATGCAGCGACTGCCGGCGACGCGCGGCGCGGTGCGCATGTAGACCAGCAGCACGTCGGCGTCCGGGCCGTTGGTGATCCACATCTTGTTGCCGCTGGCGATCCAGGCGTCGCCCTTCTTCTCGGCCTTGCAGCTCATCGAGCCGACCACGTCGGAGCCGGCGCCGGGTTCGCTCATCGCCAGCGCGCCGACGTACTCGCCCGAACACATCTTCGGGATGTACTTGCGTCGCTGTGCCTCGTTGCCGTTGTGGAAGATGTTCTGCACGGCGAGGTTGGAGTGCGCGCCGTAGGACAGGCCGACCGAGCCGGACGCACGCGAGATCTCCTCCATCGCCACCATGTGCGCGAGGAAGCCCATGCCGCTGCCGCCGTATTCCGCGGGGATGGTCACGCCCAGCAACCCCATCTCGCCGAACTTCTGCCACAGGTCGGCAGGGAACAGGTTGTCGCGGTCGATGCGATCGGCGCGCGGGGCGATCTCCTTCTCCGCGAACGCATGCACGGATTCGCGCAACAGGTCGATGTCTTCTCCGAGCGGGAACGGGCGCATGGTGGCTCCTTGGATGCGAGCCACCGATTTTAGCGCACGCGGCCCCGACTGGTCCGGGTATCCCTACAGCTGCGATTCGATCGGCAGCCAGCTGATCGCGCGGGTGGTCGTGCGCAGCCACCAGCTGGTATCGGGCTCGTGCTCCAGCACCCGCGGCGGCCGGACACTGCGGTCCAGCCACTGCGTCGAGCCGTCCGCGCCGCGGCGCACCGCGTAACTCAGCGCGGGTGCGGCCAGCCGCAGGTATTCCTGGCGCAGGTCTCGGGCCAGGCCGGAGTCGTCGAACAGCACGCCCATCTCCGTGTTGAGATTGGCCGAGCGCGGGTCGAGATTGAACGAGCCGACGAAGCCGCGCTCGCCGTCGATCACGAACGCCTTGGTGTGCAGGCTGGCGCCGCTGCTGCCGAACAGGCCATGGGTGGCGACCGGGCCGTGGCGGCGGATCTCGAACAGGCGCACACCGCCGCCCAGCAGTTTCCCGCGATAGCGCTCGTAGCCACTGTGCACGGCCGGCACGTCGTTGGCGGCCAGCGAGTTGGTGATCACGCCGACGCGGGTGCCGCCGCGCACCAGGCCGAGCAGCCTCGCGGTGCCCTTCTTGCCGGGAACGAAGTAGGGCGAGATCAGCAGCACTTCGCTGTGCACGCCGCCCAGGTGGGCGGTCAGCCGTGGCTGCAGCCAGCCGTCCCGGTCGGCGCCCTTGATCTTCTGCGGCGGGTCGGATGCCACCGTGATGTTCGCGCTCCAGTGCGGCGACAACTCGTGGTTGGTCAAGCGCTGCACGGAGGGCGAAGCGGCGACCCGGTCCAGGTAGACCTTCGCGGCAGCGTCGGTGGATTCGTGGGTGAGCTCGGCCACCAGCTTTTGCAGGCTTTCCGGCGTCTGCGGGTTCAGCGCCTCGATCGGTACTGCCGCGGGCGAGTTCCAGAACTCGTCGAAGATCGCGCTGGCTTCGGCTACCGCCGGGCCCAGCAGCAGCATGTCCAGGTCGCGGAAATTCACGCTGCGGCCGGCGTCGAAATACTCGTTGCCGATGTTTCTCCCGCCGACCAGCGCAACCCGGCCATCGACGATCCACGCCTTGTTGTGCATGCGGTGGTTGACGCTGAAGAAACGCTGCACCATCTCCAGCAGGCGCCACACGCCGCTGCGGTTGCGGAACGGGTTGTACAGGCGCACCTCGATGTTCGGGTGCGCGTCCAGCGCCAGCAGCGCCGGGTCGAGTCCCTTGGTGTTGATGTCGTCCAGCAGCAGGCGCACGCGCACGCCACGTTCGGCCGCGGCATACACCTCGCGCGCCAGCAGGTGGCCGACCAGGTCGTCGTGCCACATGTAGTACTGCAGGTCCAGGCTGCGCCCGGCCAGGCGTGCGGAAGCGGCGCGCGCGGCGAACGCGTCCAGGCCGTCGGGCAGCAGGGTAGCCGCCGTTTCGCCGGGGTGCGCGGCCAGGTACGGGCCCAGCTCGCGGTCGATCGGGGTCTGCGCCGGCTGCAGCGGAAGCGCGGTGCTGGGCGCGCCGGTGGTGCGCGGGGTCAGATGATCGGCCAGCAGCAACCCACTGATCACCAGCAGCACCAGCGCGAGCAAACCCCAGCCGAGCCAGATCATCATCCTGCGCACCTGCGGCACCTCCTGCGCCTGATTATTCGTTGGCCGCCACGTATAAGCAAAGGCCTGCCGTGGGCGGCAGGCCTTTGTGAAGCCGGGGCATGCGGAGCACGCCCGTGTCGGCGCGCCTACTGCCCGCGCATGCGGCCCTGGAAGCGGGTGCCGCCGTTGCCCATGTGCGGCAGCTTGATCTTGCCGATCGCGGCGATGCGCTCCTCGGCCATGCGGTCGGCGGCCAGGTAGGTCGGCACGCCCTGCGACTTGCTGATCTCGAAGATGCGGCCCAGGTTGTAGTAGATCGTGCGCATCATGCGCATCGCGCGCTCGCGGTTGTAGCCGTCGATCTCCAGCGACACGTTCATCACGCCGCCGGCGTTGACCGCGTAGTCCGGCGCATACAGCACGCCGCGGCGCTGCAGCTCGTCGCCGATCTCGTCGGTGGCCAGCTGGTTGTTGGCCGGGCCGCAGATGATCTTGGCCTTGATGCGGTCGATGGTCTGCTCGTTCAGCGTGCCGCCCAGCGCGCACGGCGAATACACGTCGGCGTCGACGTCGTAGATCTCGTCCAGGCCCACCGCCTCGCAGCCCAGCTCGTCCACGCAGCGCTGCACCGCTTCCTTGTTGATGTCGGTGACGAACACCTTGGCGCCCTGTTCGCGCAGCAGCTTGATGTACTCGCCGCCGACGTGGCCGCAGCCCTGCACGGCGAAGCTGTACTTGCCCACGTCCTCGTTGCCGTGCTTGAACTGCAGCGTGGCCATCAGGCCCTGCAGCGTGCCGTAGGCGGTGAACGGCGACGGGTCACCCGAACCGCCGTGCACCTGGTGCACGCCGGTGACGTACTCGGTCTCGCGGAACACGTATTCCATGTCGTTGACGTCGATGCCGACGTCCTCGGCGGTGATGTAGCGGCCGTTCAACGAGTTGATGAAGCGGCCGAACGCGCGGAACAGCGCCTCGGACTTGTCCTTGCTCGGATCGCCGATGATCACCGCCTTGCCGCCGCCCAGGTTCAGGCCGGCCACGGCGTTCTTGTAGGTCATGCCGCGCGACAGGCGCAGCACGTCGTTCACCGCTTCGTCCTCGGTCTTGTACGGCCACATGCGCAGGCCGCCGAGCGCGGGGCCCAGCACCGTGTTGTGGATCGCGACGATGGCCTTCAGGCCGGCGTCGGCGTTGTGGCAGAACACGACTTCTTCGTGGCCGGTCTTGGCGATGGTTTCAAAGATCATTGCGACGGTGACTCCATGGATTGACGTTGCCCGCAGGCCTCGCCGACTAAGGTGCGGGCACGCGGCCCGCCCGATGGTGGTAAGGGACGAAATCGATCGCCCCGACCGGGGCCGGGGCGATCAGTCAAAACGCCAAGTTTAGTACGTCATCCCCTGGCGCGATGGTGCGGCGCGTCAAGTCGGGGCGGATTGGCGCCGCGAGCCGGCGCGTCCAGCGGTTCCGGCGACCGTGCCGGACGCGCATTTCCGGTCCGCTGGCCCGGAGGGTTACAGCCGGCAGTTCGGTGCGTGACCGCTGGCGCGCGCCTGCTGGTATGTCGGCAGCAACTGCTGTGCCTGTCTGTTCAGCGCCTGGGCGCGGTTGCCGGAAGACGGGTGGGTGGACAGGAACGCCGGCGGTTTGCTGCCGCCTTGCGCACCCATCTTCTGCCACAGCGTCACCGCGGCGCGCGGATCGAAGCCGGCCTTCGCCATGTAGCGCTGGCCGAGCGTATCGGCCTCGCTCTCCTGGGTGCGCGAGAACGGCAGCAGGATGCCCAGCGTGGCACCGGCGCCAAGCAGGGCGGCGGCGTTGCCCGCATCGCTGCCGCGCGAACCGGCATAGATGGTGCCGGCGGCCACCGCCGCCTGTGCCGCCATGTTGTCGGACACGCGCTCGGCACCGTGGCGCGACACCACGTGTGCCAGTTCATGACCGAGCACCGTGGCAAGCTGATCCTCGTTGCTGGCTACCTTGAACATGCCCCGGTTCACGCCGATCCGGCCGCCGGGCAGGGCGAACGCGTTGGCCGTGTCGTCGCCGATGATCTGCACTTCCCACTGCTGGGTGTTCCATGGCGGCGGCAGCACCGCGATCAGCGCGTTGGCCACGCAGGTGGCGTAGGCGCGTTCGCGCGGCGCGTCAACGAACTTGCCCTGCTTGCGCATGTCGTTGAACGCGGCCAGCCCCATCTGGCTCATCTGGCTGTCCGACACCATCATCAACTGCGAGCGGCCGGTGGGCGAGGTGGCGCAGCCGGCCAGCAACGTGGCGGCAAGTGGAACGAGCAGGTGGAGGAGTTTCATGCTTGATCCCCGGGCGATCGTGACGGAAGCATATCTGCAGGAAATCACGTTCGAAATCAACGCGGCGTGTTCGCCCATTTCGACTCGGGTGGGCGCTGCGGCATGAAATGGTGCGCGCACCGGAACAAGCCCTCGATGCCGATTCCCACTAGAATCACGGGGTTCAAGCACACGATGTCCGGAGTTGCCATGAGTTCCCCCGCCAAGCACGTCCCCGCCAGCGCCCCGCAGACGGAAACCACCCCCCTGCGGTTCGTCACCGCGGCCAGCCTGTTCGATGGCCATGACGCGGCGATCAACATCATGCGGCGGATCATCCAGAGCCAAGGCGCGGAGGTGATCCACCTCGGCCACAATCGCTCGGTGGAGGACGTGGTGCGTGCCGCGCTGCAGGAAGACGCCGACGCCATCGCGCTGTCGTCCTACCAGGGCGGCCACGTCGAGTACTTCAAGTACATGGTGGACATGCTGCGCGAGCGCGGCGCCGGCCATGTGCGCGTGTTCGGCGGCGGCGGCGGCACCATCACGCCGGAAGAGATCCGTGAGCTGGAAGCCTACGGCGTGGAGCGCATCTACCACCCCAACGACGGCATGCACATGGGCCTGGTGCACATGATCGAGGACGTGGTGCAGCGCGCCGGCGATGCCGCCGCGAAGCGCGCCGGCTCCGAAAGCGGCGTGCTGCCCAAGGTCGACATCGACGACGAGATCTCGATCGGCCACATGCTCTCGGCCATCGAGGAAGGCAAGCTCGGCGACAGCGAGCTCGAACACCAGCGCAAGCAGTGGAAGCTGGCCGGCAAGCACACGCCGGTGCTTGGCCTCACCGGCACCGGCGGCGCCGGCAAGTCGTCGGTGGTGGACGAGCTGCTGCTGCGCTTCCTGCATGCGTTCCCGCAGATGCGCATCGCCGTGCTGGCGGTCGACCCGACCCGTCGCCGCTCCGGCGGCGCGCTGCTGGGCGACCGCATCCGCATGAACGCGCTGCGCTCCAAGCGCGTCTACATGCGCTCGATGGCCACCCGCCGCCAGCACGCCGCCACCAGCGTGGTGCTGCACGACTGCATCGACTTCCTGAAGAGCCAGCCGTACGACCTGGTCATCGTCGAAACCGCCGGCATCGGCCAGAGCGATTCGGAGATCGTCGACCTGGTCGATTTCCCGGTCTACGTGATGACCAGCGACTACGGCGCGGCCAGCCAGCTGGAGAAGATCGACATGATCGACTTCGCCGAGCTCATCGTGCTCAACAAGTTCGACAAGCGCGGCGCCGAGGACGCGCTGCGCGACGTGCGCAAGCAGTGGAAGCGCAACCGCACCGCGTTCAAGGTGGCCGACGAGGACGTGCCGGTGTATCCCACCATCGCCAGCCAGTTCAACGACCCGGGCGTGACCTGGATGTTCACGAACTTGTGCCGCTTGCTGCGGCACAAGTTGGGAATAGGGAATGGGGAATCGGGAATCGGAAAAGCCGCCTGCGACTTCCAGCCCCAGCTCGACACCACGCTGAAGGAGCCGCGCGCTACCGTGCTGATCCCCGGCAGCCGCGTGCGCTACCTCGCCGAGATCGCCGAGCAGGGCCGCGCCATCAACCAGGGCATCGAGACCCAGGCCGAGTACGCCAGCAAGGCGCAGCACTACTACGAGGCGTTGAAGGAACTGGGTGATCCGCAATTGCCGCGCCCGCTGGAGCTCTACCGCAACGCCGATTTGCACCCCGCTTTGCTTCCCTCTCCCTCCGGGAGAGGGACCGAGGGTGAGGGTACGGCCGGAGCGGGCAACTCCACGCAAGGCCACGGGGAGAGAGGAGAAAGCATCGATCGCTCCCTGCTGTTGCTCCGCCAGCGCTACAACGCCGCGCTGAAGGAACTCAGCCACGAAGCCATCCACCAGCTGCGCGAGTGGCCCGCTCTGTACGCCTCGGTCACCGCCGACGTCAACGAATACAAGGTGCGCGACAAGGTCATCCGCGTCGACAACTACCGCGAATCGCTGAGCCACCAGAAAATCCCCAAGGTGGCCCCGCCGAAGTCGAAGGACTGGGGCGAACTGCTCAGCTTCCTCGGCAAGGAAAACCTGCCCGGCCACTACCCGTACACCGGCGGCGTCTACCCGTACCGCCGCTCAGGCGAAGACCCCACCCGCATGTTCGCCGGCGAAGGCACGCCCGAGCGCACCAACCGCCGCTTCCATTACCTCAGCCAGGGCGGTGCCGCCACGCGCCTGTCCACCGCGTTCGACTCGGTCACCCTGTACGGCGAAGACCCGGCGCCGCGCCCGGACATCTACGGCAAGATCGGCAACTCCGGCGTCAACATCGCCACCCTCGACGACATGAAGAAGCTCTACTCCGGCTTCGACCTCAGCGCGCCCAGCACGTCCGTATCGATGACCATCAACGGCCCCGCGCCGATGATCCTGGCGATGTTCATGAACACCGCCATCGACCAGAACGTGGAGAAATACCTGCGCGAGGACGACGCCCGCTGGGCCGCCGCCGAAAAGAAGATCGCCAAGCTCTACGAAGGCCGCCAGCGCCCGCAGTACCACGGCGAGCTGCCCACGGGCAACGACGGCCTCGGCCTGGGTCTGCTCGGCGTGTCCGGCGACGAACTGGTCGATGCCGAAACCTACGCGCGCATCAAGAAGGACACCCTGACCCGCGTGCGCGGCACCGTGCAGGCCGACATCCTGAAGGAAGACCAGGCGCAGAACACTTGCATCTTCTCCACCGAATTCGCGCTGCGCATGATGGGCGACATCCAGCAGTACTTCGTCGACCACCAGGTGCGCAACTTCTACTCGGTCAGCATCAGCGGTTATCACATCGCCGAAGCCGGCGCCAACCCGATCAGCCAGCTCGCCTTCACCCTCTCCAACGGCTTCACCATCGTCGAGTACTACCTCGCGCGCGGCATGAAGGTGGACGACTTCGCGCCGAACCTCAGCTTCTTCTTCTCCAACGGCATGGACCCGGAATACACCGTCATCGGCCGCGTCGCCCGCCGCATCTGGGCCCGCGCCATGCGCGAGCGCTACGGCGCCAGCGCGCGCAGCCAGATGATGAAGTACCACATCCAGACCTCAGGCCGCTCGCTGCACGCGCAGGAAATCCAGTTCAACGACATCCGCACCACGCTGCAGGCGATGTACGCGCTGTTCGACAACTGCAACTCCCTGCACACCAACGCCTACGACGAAGCGATCACCACGCCCACCGAGGAAAGCGTGCGCCGCGCGGTGGCGATCCAGATGATCATCAACAAGGAACTCGGCCTCAACTTCAACGAGAACCCGTGGCAGGGCAGCTACGTGGTCGAGACGCTGACCGACCTGGTCGAGGAAGCGGTGTACAAGGAGTTCGAGGCGATCAGCGAGCGCGGCGGCGTGCTCGGCGCGATGGACACCATGTACCAGCGCGGCAAGATCCAGGAAGAGTCGATGTATTACGAGCACAAGAAGCATGATGGGTCGTTGCCGTTGATCGGGGTGAATACGTTCCTGCCGAAGGATCATGGCGGGGAGATTGCTACGGAGATCGAGCTGATTCGGTCGACGCCTGAGGAGAAGGGGGCGCAGATTGCGAACGTGAAGTTGTATGGTGAGGCAAGGAATGCGCTGGCGCCGGGGAGCTTGCGGGCGCTGCAGAACACGGCCAGGGAGCGGAAGAATGTGTTTGAGCAGTTGATGGAGGCGGTGAAGTACAACTCGTTGGGGCAGATTAGCCATGCGTTGTATGAGGTGGGGGGGGAGTACAGGCGGAATATGTGAGCGCACCCATCTGATGGCATCTATCAAATGTTCTAGGGGAACGCGATGACTCAAAAAAGCGTATTGGAAGAAATCGAGCAAACCTTCTTTCAGGAAGATTCGGAGCAACCAATTCCACCGGAGAACGTAGTTGCCTATAACGAATTGCGATCTTGTGCAGATCTCAATCGAATGTATGCAGGTGGCAAAGGGAAGTTGGAGCTTCAGCCGGATTTCCAACGTGAGGTCGTCTGGCGACGCGCGGAGCAGGCTCGATTCATTGACTCATTGGTCAAGCGCCTTCCCATTCCGAGCATGTGCTTCAGCCTGGATGCGAAAACTCAGAAATGGAAGGTGATTGATGGGTTGCAGCGGATGACAACCATCACCCAATTTCTAGGAACTGCGGAATGGAAGGTTGACCCGGTCGAAGACATTCACCCATTGCTTCAGGGCGCAACTAATAATCAGTTACGTAACGGTAACGAAGAGCAACGTGGAATATACGATAGCGTCGAGGATATTAGTGTCCCTATTACGGTAATACGTTGTGACTACGAAAATGATAGTCATACAAGATATTTATTCACCATCTTCAATAGACTTAACTCTGGCGGAGTTCGCCTAAATAATCAGGAAATAAGGAACTGTATCTATTCTGGTCATTTCAATGATGAGTTGAAGAAATTTGACAGAGAGAATAAGGACTGGGCTGCAATCAAACGAAATATCTGGGGGCCAACGGACAGATTTCGTTCGGTTGAGATAGCTCTTCGCGCCCTTGCATTCACCGCGGGGCGTGATAATTACGAGGGGAACTTGGCAGGGTTTCTCAACAATTTTATGCAGAAAGCTTCTAAGTCATCTGACGAGCAGACGGCTAGTGTTATCGACTTGCTCACCCGAGGGGCGGGTGCTTCTGCAATCGTACTCACAGCGCTTGGCAGAACAAAGAAATCGCTAACATTGGTTGAGGCAGTGTTGGTTGGCGTTTTGTCGAACCTCGATATGATAGATAAACGGCCGGATAGAGAGGAATTTCTTTCAGGAGTGGGAAAGAAACTCATGGAGGAACCGGAATTCGCAGAAGGTGCTAGATATGCTCTGGCAAGTGTGCAAACTGTAAAGAGTCGACTCTCAAAAGCGGTGGCGGTGTTTGGGGCTTCGTAAATGTCAATCGACGCCCTACTTGTGGAACTTGACTCATGGTTTAACCAGCCAGATGTTACGCCCGTTCGTGCGAAATTTCTTTCTAAGTTGGCCACACTGGAATACTGTGGCTGGCTTGAAGAGCGGTTCGACGAAATGGTGTTTAATGTTGCCACTGCTTGCGGCGTTCAGAACAGTGATACGGTTAAATCTACGATAAAGTCGAATCATGGATTTACATATACCTTGCATCTTAGAGAAATGCTCGTGGCGGCAATCGGTGAGCGGGGTGTGGGCGCTGCTGAGCTGCTCATGCGCGCCGCGCATCCAAATCAACTTGAGGGATTGATGTCGGGTTTGGCGACATTGAAGTTGGTCAGAGGCCATCTTGCTCATAACTCAAGCTTGGCATCGGTCCCTCAGCAGGTGACGATTTATGCTCCGAGTTGGTGCATAAATCAGCAACGAGTAGTTGCCAAGCAGGTCGATCGGCTTGAGGCTTGTTTAATGCAAACATCGCGTGCGATTCATGCTGCTGTTTAACTAAAAATAGTCATCCTATTTTGGTTACGAAAATGATTCAGGGACAATTTAAGGAAAAGGTGTCAGGGACAATTGCCTGACGGCGGGTGGGTGGTTTGGACGATGGATGGGGCGGTTTTCACTGACAGCAGTCGGCTGGCGGAGTGGCGATGCTGTGGGGCATGGCTCGCCAACCTCGCTTCGATCTTCCCGGCATTCCTCAGCATGTGGTGCAGCGGGGTAACAATCGGTTGCCGTGCTTTCTGGATGATCTTGACCGTCAGCGCTATCTGCAATGTCTGCGACAGGCACTGGGGCGGTTTGGTTGCAGGCTGCATGCCTATGTGTTGATGAGCAACCACGTGCACTTGCTGCTGACGCCAGGCGAGGAGGGGGCCTTGTCGCGCTTGATGCATACGTTCTCGCGGAACTATGCCGCGCTGTTCAATGGTCGCCACGGTCGTACGGGCACCTTGTGGGAAGGGCGCTACAAGGCGTGCTTGGTGGATTCGGGATCGTACTTTCTGGCGTGCAGCCGCTACATCGAGCTCAATCCGGTGCGGGCCTGGATGGTGGCCGGGCCGGGTGACTATCCGTGGTCGAGCCATCGCGCTCACGCGGGCGAGCACGAAGACCCTTTGCTTGTGGCGCATTCCGAATACCTTGCGCTCGGTGCCGATCCCACCGCCCGCGCCGTGGCGTACCGGGCTCTGTTCGAGGATGCACTGCCTACCGAGCTGGTGGCTGAGATTCGCGATTACCTGCAACAGCAGAAGGTGCTGGGCACGGATCGATTCCGTGCATGGGTCGAGGCAAGGACAGGGCGTTTCGCCACGGTGCGGGCGCTCGGCAGGCCGCCGCGGCGCCCACATTGTCCCTGACACCTTTTTGTAAAAGCCCCCTACTGCGCCCATCTTCGCTCACTTGAGGACATCCAGAGTCGCCTATACAGCGACTCGGCCATGACCAGCACAAGCTCACCCTGCTGGCCCGATCTTCCGACTTTGGCGCCGAAGAAGAGCGAGTAATCGCGGTGGAGCCTACGACCCGGTCTCACTTGGGTGGCTGTATCTATGCACCTTGCTGACTTGCCCATGATGGACTTCTAGGGCTATCGCGGAGACATCAGCAAGGCGCTTAGACGGATCTGGCATATTCTCCTGGGGGGTGGATGTTGCCGGAGTCACGTCGAAGTGAATGAGGCGCGAGGCCACCCGGTACATCGAATGATGCTTGTTTTTTTGGCGGGTATTTCGGCGCTTACCGCTGGGGGCCTGCTGGTTGCGAAGCGCACCACTTCAACCGTGCTCTTTGGTCTGCGCTGTGCGTAGACGAAAAAGGGGCTGATACTATCGGCTTGGTGATTGAGGGGAGGGGACAATGCTTCGATGGCTTCGCGCTAAGACTTCGGTTGAAGACCTCGCTGTGCAGTTGATGCCGCCCGTTGTTGCGCGGTGGTTGGAGAGCTTCGACGCTGCGCGGTTGGAGCTTCCACCAACCCCAAGCGTGCAGTTCCAAAAAGGGGACGGAGGGAATTAAGCCTCGTCCAGTGGGCGGTCTGGAACTAGCGGGGTCAGAGCCCCTTCCTGCGCAAAAGGCGACGGGCGCACCGCGGTGCGACATCTCGGCCGTTCACGCGCACAAAATGAGATTAGGAAATGACTTACCCCTTGGCGGCTCCTTTTGAGGGCTACTCACTCCTTTACCCTCTCCACGAATGGGTGGAGATCGTCGTCGGTAAAGAAGGTGAACTTTTCTACGTTGGTGGTGTACGCGCTCCTGACGGCGTCAGGACGCTGGGTGTCACGATCGAGCACATTGCCTGCTGTCCGACTGGGGTGGAAGCCGTCGCACTAGGCACGTCAATTGCCAACGACGCGAAGGTTGCTCGCGGTCTCTTGGGGATGCCCGGAGGTTGTGCGTTTACTTCGGAGCTGTAAAACCTTTAAAACCTAACGCCTAAGGATGATCTGAACAAGCCATCATCGAATGGCCATCCAAACGGTTTTTGAGG
>ERZ778018.2159-NODE-2159-length-13215-cov-5.725000_pt1 | contig 13215 bp, 10 predicted proteins | sample MGYA00375748_ERZ778018 | MGnify/ENA primary metagenome ERZ778018 (study PRJEB29350, sample SAMN05509839) | bioreactor metagenome | biome: bioreactor; material: wastewater | place: South Africa: University of Cape Town | collected 2014-04-22 ... | reverse complement strand
CAGCGTCGGTGAGGTTTCCGACAAGCCGTAGCCTTCCGACAGCGCGCAACCGGTGGCCTTCAGCCAGGCTTCGGCGACCGGTTTCTGCGTCGCCATGCCGCCGCCGAACGAGGCCTTCAGCTTGGAGAAATCGATCTTGCTGAAGTCCGGATGATTGACCAGCGCATTGTAGAGCGTGTTGACCGCCGGGAAGCTGTTGACCTGATACTTCTGCAGTTCCTTGATGAAGCCGCCGATGTCGCGCGGGTTGGGGATCAGCAGATTGACGCCGCCGGCGCGCACGCCGAGCAGGAAGCACGCGGTCAGCGCGAAGATGTGATAGAGCGGCAGCGCGCAGACGATGAACAGTTGATCGACCACCGGCGGTTTCTTCAGCGCCGGTTGCAGCCACGCGTCATTCTGCAACATGTTGGCGATGATGTTGCTGTGAAGCAGCGTTGCGCCCTTGGAAACGCCGGTGGTGCCGCCGGTGTATTGCAGGAAGGCGACATCCTCGCGCGTGATGGCGGGCTTTGCCAGTTTCATGCCGCGTCCCGCCGCGAGCGCGTCGTTGAACGCCACCGCGCCCGGCAGCGAATAGGCCGGCACCATTTTCTTGATGCGACGGACCACCAGATTGACGATGACGCCCTTGAAGCCGAGCAGGTCGCCCATGCTGCCGACGATGATGTGCTTGACGTTGGTTTTCGCGATCACCTTCTCGACGGTGGTGGCGAAGTTTTCCAGCACGATGATGGCTTCCGCCCCTGAATCCTTGAGCTGGTGCTCAAGCTCGCGCGGCGTATAGAGCGGGTTGACGTTGACCACCGCGTAGCCGGCGCGCAGCACCGCGGCGGTGGACACCGGATATTGCAGCACGTTCGGCATCATCAGCGCGACGCGTGCGCCTTTCGCCAGTCCCTTGCTTTGCAGATAGGCCGCGAGCGCCACCGACATCTCGTCGAGTTCGCGATAGGTGATGGCCTTGTCCATGCAGATGAAGGCTTTGCGGTCGCGGAACTTGGTGAAGCTTTCCTCGAGCAGTTCGACCAGCGACCCATACTGCGTGACGTCGATATCCGCAGGCACTCCCGCCGGGTAGTGCTTGAGCCAGATCCGTTCCATGGCGTTTCCCCTTGCTGACGTCGGCTCGCGGGTATCGCGAGCGCGTCGAAATCCGATTATCCGCGCGGCCGGCCCGTTCTGTCGCGGGCTGCCAACTCGTTGGGAAGTATCGGGCAAAGCTCGCGCAATTGGCAAGCGGCCTGCGCGCTAACGACGCATGGCTGGACGTGCGGCGAGCGGTGTCGGAGGAAGGAGAATTACTTCTTCTGTTTGGTTTCGCTCGACGCGTGCTTTGGCTTGCCCTTCGGCGCAGGCTTGGCCGCCGCCGCGGGTTTGGCGGCGGGCTTATGGGCCGACGGCTTCTCGGCCGGTTTTGTCCGAGCGTGAGCGGAGTGTTTCGCGGCCGGCTTGCTGGTCGGGTTGCTCTTGGCATCGCCCGCATCGGCGCTCTTGGTGCCGGCGGCGTGCTTTTTGGTGTCGATGGTCACGGTGATCCGCTTGTTACCCTTGCTGTCGGTACTGGCATGGGCCTTGCCGCCCCGGCGTTTGGCGGCACGGGATTTGCGGTAATTCGCGGCGGCGGCTTCCTGCGCGGCTGCATCGGCAGCGGCCGTCGCGATCAAGTCCGCGCCTCGTTTGGTCGGGCCGGTATAGACGATGACCGGTTCAGACGGCGCGGGCGCCGCGGCCAGCATGTCCTCCGGCCGCAGAGCCGGCGGCTTAAGGCCGTCGGCGAAGAAGCTCAGCGCCGGATTGTTTGTAACGACGCTGGCGATGTCGTCCTCGGGATCGTCGCTGGCCGGGCGCTTGCGGCGCGGGCCACAGATGTCGTCGCGCAGGTCCGGTGGTGCGGCGGCGATCGGCGCGAGATTGTCGACTGTGCCCAGCGCCGGCCGCAGCCAGGTCAGGTTGCTGTTGCCGGAGAAGCCGCGCTCCAGCAGCTTGATCGCCTTGATCGAGCGCATTTGCGACGACGACGCGCCGAGCACCACGGCGATCAGGCGGCGGCCGTTCTGTGTCGCCGTTGCCATCAGATTGAAGCCGGAGGCGCAGATGAAACCGGTCTTCATGCCGTCTGCGCCGGGGAAGCGGCCGATCAGCTTGTTGAAGTTCTGCGTCACGCGCCGGCCGTAGCGGATCGAAGGAATGTGGACGAAGTATTCGTATTCCGGCAAATCGTGAATGAAGGCGCGCGCCAGGATCGCGAGGTCGCGCGCGGAGGTGACCTGACGGTCGTCGGGCAGGCCGTTGGGGTTGACGTAGGTGGTCTGCGTCATGCCGAGCCGCGCGGCGGTCTGGTTCATCATCGCCGAGAAACCGTCGACCGAGCCGCCGACGCCTTCGGCCAGCACCACGGCCATATCGTTCGCCGACTTCACCAACATCATCTTGAGCGCGTTATCGACGGTGAGCTGCGTGCCGGGCGGGAACCCCATCTTCGAGGGCTTTTCGGCGGCGGCGTGCGGCGACACCGTGACCAGCGTATCGAGCGTGATCTTGCCGTCCTTGACGGCCTTCAGCGTGACATAGGCCGTCATCACCTTGGTCAGCGATGCCGGATGCCAAGGGAACGTAGCGTTCTCCGCCTCGAGCACCTTGCCGCTATCGGCTTCGACCAGCAGCGTGGCTTCGGGGTGAGCGGCCGCCGGGGCGGCGGACGTCACGGCAAATCCTGCGATGAGGAGAAGACAACACAGAAAGGTGGCAGGCGCAGCGCGGAAAAAATGCACGATCCGAATCCGGTCCTTTGCGATCAATCAACGAAGACCGGACCTCGACGATGGTGGGGTCTTCGCGTTGTCAGGCTATGGAGCGCTCGGTGAAGCGCGAGCGATTTCACGGGATGGCCAAGCCTATACCCACAGCTTGCCTCAGAATAGAGGCGAAGGCGTTAATTCGTGGATGAAAGGGGCTGAATTTCGACGATGCCGCGACAATCGGAATAATGCGTGATCATGACGGTTCCGTTGATGCGGAAATCGCGGTGGCATCGGTGGCTGCATTGTCCTGCACCATGAACTGTGCTCGCGCCAATCCAGCGAAGTGACCGCCCTGAGCTACCAGTTCATCGAATGTTCCGCTCTCGATCACGCGGCCGTGTTCGAACACCAGAATCGTCGTAGCGTTGCGGATGGTCGAAAGCCGGTGCGCGATGACGAAGGTGGTGCGGCCTTTCATCACTTCGTCGAGCGCGGCGTTGACCTTCGCTTCGGTCACCGCATCGAGCGCCGATGTCGCTTCGTCGAGAATCAAGATCGGCGGGTCCTTGAGCAGCGCGCGGGCGATCGACAGCCGCTGGCGCTCGCCGCCGGACAACATGCGCCCGCGTTCACCGGCATTGGTGTCGAACTGCTGTTCGCCGCGCTCAATGAAGTCGAGCGCCTGCGCACGCGCGGCGGCGGTGCGCATCTCTTCGAGCGTGGCGTCCGGCTTGCCGACCCGCAGGTTGTCGGCGATCGAGCGGTTGAACAGTAGCGCTTCCTGAAACACCACGCCGATGTTTCGGCGCAGCGCCGACAGCGTCATGCCCCGCACGTCCATGCCATCGACCTTGATGACGCCGGACTGCGGATCGAAGGCGCGATGCAGCAGCGCGATCGCGGTGGATTTTCCAGCGCCGGTCGGCCCCACCAGCGCGATGGTCTGGCCGGGCAGCGCGGTGAACGAGACGTCCTCCACCGCCGGGCGTTTGCCGTCATAGGAGAACGATACGTTGTTGAATTCGACCAGGCCCTGCAAACGGCCGGGATCGATGGCGTCGGGGCGGTCGCGCACGGCGGGCACGGCGTCGAGCACGTTGAAGAATTCCTGGAGCCGCGGCGCTTCCATGAACACGTTGTTGATGAAGGCCACCACCTGTTCGAGCTTCTGGATCAACATGGTCGCGAACGAGACGAACATCACGATCTCGCCGACGCTGGTGAGACCCTGCTGATGCAGCATGATGCCGACGGTGAAGATCGCCAGCACGGTGATGGTGGTTGAGGCGCGGGTCATCACCGTGACCAGCGCCCACCACGACAGCACCGGCAACTGTGCCGCGAGCAGCTTGTCGGCGATGCCGCGCAGGCCCGCGACCTCGGCGTCGATGCGCACGAAGCTCTGCACCAGCGCGACGTTGCCCAGCGCATCGGAGGCGCGCGCGGAGAGGTTGCTGTATTGCTCCTCGACCTCGTTCTGCATCTCGAACGTCTTGCGCACCACCAGTGTTGTGAGCACCGTGAAGACGACACACAGCACGAACAGCAGGATCGCGAGCCGCCAGTTGATGTAGAGCGACAGCGGCAGCAGCACCACCAGCGACATGATCGCCGCGAAGTGTTCGCGGAAGAAGCCGAGCCACAGGCGCCACAACGCATCGGTGCCTTGCAGCATCACCTTCATCAGCCGGCCCGAATGGGTGCCGGTGTGAAAGGTCAACGGCAGTTGCATGATGTGCTCGAAGTAACTGGTCAGCACCGCCTGCCGCTGGCGGTGCGACAGCCGGTCGGCGTTCAGCGCCACGACCACGCCGCAGAGGATGGTGAACAGCCCGAACGCCACCCACGCTGCCAGCAGTGGCCACGGCGAGGTTGATGTCGAGGCGAGCGGACCGTTGGACGGATTGCCCGTCAGCACGTCGACGATGCGGCCGAACAGCACCGGTTCGGCGAATTGTGCGCCGGCCAGGAGCAGGTTGGCGCCGGCGAGAATCCAGCCGAGGCGTGCCTCCTTGCCGAGCAGTTCGAGCACGCGGGCGTAGAGGCGAAGCAGGGACATCGATCAGGCTCGTGACTGGTAACGTGAACCGGCGGATGCAGCGTGGGCTTACCAAACGGCAGCCTCGCAGCGATTCGCAGCATTAAAGCCGGACGCGCGGCGGAATGCAGCCGTTATTTGGTCGCCTGTTCGAACTGACGCTCGGTAGCGGGCGGCAAGAAGGATGGGTCGAAGATATCGCCCGCCAATGGCTTTTCGCGGAACTTGCGGTCATGCGTGAGGGCGGTGATCGACTGGTTCAGTCGTGTTGTGTCGGCGCCACCGAAACCGTTGCGCCGGACATCATTGGTGAGGATGTTGTCGCGCAGCGCGATCCGCAATCGCTCCAGCTCGAGCGGGCGTTCGCCGCCGTTCATCTGTGTCATTACCGCGTCGATCGCCGCACCGGGGTTCTTGATGGTCTGCCGCAAGCCCTTCACCGTGGCACGGAGAAACGCGCGCACGGCCTCGGGGTGTTCCGCCGCGAATTTCGGATTGACGATCAGTGCGGCCCCATAGGCCGGGCAGCCGTAGTCGGCGAAGCGCAGCACGGTGAGATCGTCCGCCGGAATGCCCCGATCGCGAAGATTGACCGCCGACAGGTACGAGAAACCCGTGACGGCATCCACCTGACCCGCTGCCAGCATCGGTTCGCGTACGGCCGCGCCGATGGTCTGTTGTTTGACGGTGGCGGTGGCGATGCCGTTGCGCTCCGCAACCGCCGGCCATAGCCGGATCGAGAGATCATCGGTGGCGGCGCCGAGCGTTTTGCCGGTCAGGTCGGAGAGCGTTGCGATCCCACGGCTCTTGCGGGCGATGATCGCATAGGGCGCGCTGTTCGATAGGATGAACACCGCTTTTACGGCCGGCGCGTTCGGCGTGTCGCGGAAGCGGATCAGTGCGTTGATATCGGCGAGGGCGATGTCGCTGGTGCCTTGCGCAACGCGCGCGATGGCGTCGTTGGTGCCCTTCGCGATGTGAGTGGTCACGCTCAAGGCTTCGGATCGGAAATACCCCTTCGTCGTCGCGACAATGAAGGGTGCGGAGGCGCCGTCGACCGGACGGTCCAGCGTGAACCGGATCGGCGTGGGCGCGGCCGAATTGTCGGTGACGGTTTGCCCGGCCGCGGAAGATGCGCCGGCCAAACTTGCTGCCGCGAGGATAAGTGCAAGCCGTTTCAGCAGAGAGCGTCGGAGCGTTATCGTCACTGAGGGGCCACCAAATAGCTGACGCGGCGCACACGCTCGGCGAGCCGGCCTTGCTGCATAAAGCTGCGAATGTGCGCGGGTTGAGATGAACGAGAGATGACTGAAACGTCCGGCGGGCAATGGCGGCATCAACGATAGTGTCGGGAACTCAAGGCGTGTGGCTTGGTTGTTGTCGGTCATTGAATGCAGGACAGCCGGACCACAGATATCAGTTTCGTGAGTTCTTTAACCGGAAGGGTAGCGACATGATGACGCGCTTAGGATTGCCTCTGGCGACGGGACGGGCGGTGGTGTTTGCGACAGCAACGGCGCTGGCTTTCGCGGTGTCACCCGCCCAGGCCTCGGACGGTGCAGCGGCGGGAGCCGCCAAAATCCAAACCGCGGTGACGACGCCGATCGGCGCGGCGACGGATTTCAGCGCGGCCCGGCGTCATCGTCATCACAGTCGGGGCGGCGGCGCGGCGGCTGCGGCCGCCTTCGCCGGGATCGTCGGCACCATCGGCGCGATCGCGGCGGCACAAGCCAGTCGCGACGCCTATTACGATGGCCCGTATGCCTACGGCGGCGGCCCCTATTATGCGTCGCCGTATTACGGTCGCCCCTATTACGGCCGACCGTATTATGACTACGGCTATGACGGTCGACGCTATGACGGCGGCGGCAACATCATTCCTTGATCGTTGGTTGCGACATATGGCGGGCGTTAACACGCTCGCCATATGTTTGGTCTAGACTTGCCGGTATGAGTGATTCGCTCGATCGGCTTTACGAGGCGGTGCTGGCGGCGCGGGACCTGGATCCCGAGGTGTCGCGCACCGCGCGCTTACTTCGGCAAGGTCCCGCCAAGATGGCGAAGAAACTGGCCGAAGAAGCCATCGAGGTGGCAATCGACGCGGTCAATGCCAAGCCGGATGCAGTGGTCCGGGAAAGCGCCGACCTGTTCTACAATCTCACGGTACTTTGGGCCGGGGCCGGAGTTCGCCCGGAAGACGTCTGGCAAGAGATGGACCGTCGTGAGCGGATGCTGGGCATTGCCGAGAAACTGCCGAAATCGTCCGACAAGGTCGCGGCGTTGCGGCCGGCACGGCGGCCGATCGTCGCGCTCGATGACGGGCGCCGCCGCGAGCGGCGCTAAAGCGGTGGCATCGCCGCAATTCCTGACACATTGGGCAATACGAGAGACGGGCGGCTCGTTAGGGTCCGCGCAGTAATCTCATGGACAAATCCGATGCGGAGTGCTTGATCGCGGCATGTTGAAGCGCCTCTACGACTGGTTCATCGCCGCCGCCGACAAGCCTTCCGCGCTCTGGATCATGGGCGTGGTGTCGTTTGCCGAAAGCTCGTTCTTCCCGATTCCGCCGGACGTGATGCTGGTGCCGATGTCGCTGGCGCGGCCGCAGCGCGCCTGGCTTTACGCGGTGGTTTGCACGCTGACGTCGGTGGCGGGCGGCATGCTGGGGTACGCCATCGGTGCCGGCCTCTACGACTCGGTCGGCCTGTGGTTGATGCATCTCTATGGCCTGACGGACAAGGTCGAGGCGTTTCGTGCGTCCTATGCCGAATGGGGCGCATGGATCATCATCGGCAAGGGCCTCACGCCCATACCCTACAAACTGGTGACGATCACGTCCGGTTTCGCCGGCTACAACGTGTGGCTTTTCATCCTGTGCTCGCTGATCGCGCGCGGCGGCCGGTTCTTCATCGTCGCGGTGCTGCTCAATCGGTACGGCGACGTGATCCGCGCCGAGATCGAGCGGCGGCTGGGATTCTGGGTCGGCGTCGGAGCCGTTGTGCTGGTGCTGGGTTTCGTGATCGCATTCAAAGTCATTTAGGTGATCTTGGGGCACGATCGCCAACGCTCGGAACAAGCGGCGTTTGTCTCACTGCGCGTTGGTATGCAGGCTTGCCCTTTCGGGGTGTCCCGATAAGGTCGGAGCATGTCTTGCGATATTCGGCACTCCGCAGCGATAGCTCGGACGCGTGTGGCGGTGGTGGTTCTGGCGCTTTCCGGGCTCACGCTTGCTCTGTGCGATGAATCGTGGTCGCAGGCGCCGGCGGCCGGTCCGCAAGGCGGCAGCCAGAACAATTCCCAAGCCGTAGACACTGCGCCGCCCGCCGCGGCCCCTGCGCCTCCGCCGCCACGCACTGAAAATCCCGGCCTCATTAATGAAATCGGCAAATTGCTGGAACGACGCCAGCCGTTGTTTCCGGCACTGACGTTGCCGTCGTCCGAACTGTCGCCACCATCGCCCCAGCCGTCGCCGCCCGCTGCCGATCGCGCTGGATCTGGTGGTGAACCTGCGTCGAGCGGCAAGCCCGAAAGCAGCGGCCTTCCGCGCCTCGACCTGAAGATTCCGTCGATGCAGACGGGGCGGGAGAAATGCCCCGTGGCCGCGAACGGTGCCTCCGATTGCAAGGCTGCCGCCGACGCGCTTTGCCGCGCCCACGGTTACAAGGAAGGCAAGGGCACCGACACCGACGCCACGCAGAAGTGCTCGGCCGAGGCGTTGCTGTTGTCCGGCCGGAAATCCCAGCCGGGCGCCTGCCGCACCGATTATTTCGTCACGCGGGCATGGTGCCAGTAGTCGAATTTCAGCCCCGCTCCGCAGCGTCCGGTTTGCAGCGTCTTGGCACAAGACAACGCCTGCGGCTTGGCGCGGATTGCTTTCCGACAGGAATATCTGGCAACGTCCGCCGCCCGCGGACCGATGGCGTGGTCTTGTTCGGACCGTGCCGTCACGCGACGTGTTGCCGTCAACAGAGAGAGGATTTGCCGTATGTCCATGCCTGCCTTGTTCAAGGGCCGACTGTCGATTCCCGTGATCGGTTCGCCGCTGTTTATCGTTTCGGTGCCGGATCTGGTGATCGCCCAGTGCAAGGCCGGCATCGTCGGCTCGTTCCCGGCGCTGAATGCGCGGCCGGCGGCGCTGCTCGACGAATGGCTGGCGCGCATCAAGGAAGAGCTGGCGGCCTACGACAAGGCGCATCCGGAGCGGCCGTCGGCGCCGTTCGCGGTCAACCAGATCGTGCATAAATCCAACAACCGGCTCGATCACGACCTTGCGGTTTGCGAGAAGCACAAGGTGCCGATGATGATCACGTCGCTCGGCGCGCGCGAGGAGTTGAATCAGGCCGCACATAACTGGGGTTGCATCACCTTTCACGATGTCATCAATCAGAAGTTCGCCCACAAGGCGGTCGAGAAAGGCGCCGATGGTTTGATCCTGGTCTCGGCCGGCGCGGGCGGCCATGCCGGCGAGATTTCGCCGTTCGCCTTCGTCGCCGAAACGCGGCGCTGGTATGACGGACCGATCGCATTGTCAGGCGCCATCGGCACCGGGCGCGCCATTCGCGCGGCACGGATGCTCGGCGCGGACTTCGCCTATATCGGCTCGGCCTTCATCGCCACGGCGGAAGCCAATGCGGTCGAGAAGTACAAGGAAATGATCGCGGGTTCGTCGGCGGAGGACATCGTCTATTCGAATTTGTTTACCGGCGTGCACGGCAATTACCTGAAGCCGTCGATCGTCGCCGCCGGAATGGACCCGGATAATCTGCCAGTGTCCGATCCGAGCAAGATGAACTTCGGCACCGACGCCAATGGCGAACGTCCCAAGCCGAAGGCGTGGAAGGAAATCTGGGGCAGCGGTCAGGGCATCGGCAGCATCGACAAGGTGGTGCCGGCTGCCGAACTGATCGGGCGGCTGAAACGCGAATACGACGAGGCCGTCGATCCGCCGCTGTAAGACGAGCGCACTTATAGGCCATGATCGATTCCAATCGGCCGCGGGCAATACGACATTGCCCGCGGCCGATTCAAGTGAAGTTGGATACTGAACAATGGATGCCATTTTCCGCATCGATGGCGAGCGCGCTATCACCAGCCCGAACGCGGCCGGGCCGTGGTCGCCGGACATGCAGCATGGCTCGGCGCCGGCCGGGCTTGTGACGTGGGCGGCCGAAGCGATGCCGACGCCGGTGCCGATGCAGATCGCACGGCTCACTATCGATCTGATGCGGCCGGTGCCGCTGGCGCCGCTCGCGATCGAGACCGAGGTGCTACGGCAGGGCCGCAAGATTCAGCTTTGCGAAATACGGCTCAAGGCAAACGATGTCCTCGTCGTTCGTGCCACGGTGTTGAAGATCAGGGTGAATGCCCCGAACGATTTGCCGGCCGGGATCGCGGACGCGCCGATCGATCTTCCGGGGCCGGAGCAGTCTCGCGTCGAACCGGCGGATTTCTCCAGCAGTCCCTTCGTCAGCGGCATGTCGTTGCGCGCCGCGCGCGGCGGTTTCGCGCATCCGGGCTCCAGCGCGATCTGGTACCGGGTCGACCGGCCACTGGTGGAAGGCGCGCCGATCTCGCAGGTGACGCGGGCTGTGGTCGCTTCCGATTTCTGCAACGCCACCTCCGTCGCGCTGGATTTCAAGCACTGGACCTTCCTCAACGCCGATCTGACCATCTCCTTGTCGCGGGAGCCGGTCGGCGACTGGATACTGCTCGACGGCGACTGCAATATCGGGCCGGACGGGGCGGGGTTGGCGATGGCGCGGATTGGCGACCAGCGCGGCTATTTCGGACGCGCGGTCCAAAGCCTGGTGATCGAGAGACGCTAAGCTGCCGCTCGGCCAATGGCCGACCGGGATCGTGCCGGCACGCCCGGCAAAGAATCTTCATATTGCGAGGGAACTGGTTGAGACGACGGACGTTTCGCTCATCTTGAAGCGTGCGGATTGTTCGACGTGCTAACCATTTCAGGACAAACGAGGTCATTCCTTGGGGCCTCCAGTCACCTCATTCCTCCCGCGGTGCAGGCGTATTCGCCGCAAGGATGCCACCGGTGAGACCCGGCCCATCCTCCGAGCGCGCGGTGATTTTCACGCCCGACGGGCGCGACGCCGAGGCGGCCGCCGAACGGATTCGCGCAGCCGGCCTCTATGCCAACGTCTGTGCTGATTTCCCCGCGTTGGTGCAAGAGATCGAAAGCGGTGCCGGAGCGGCGGTGATCTCCGGCGCGGCGATCAAGTCCGTGGACTTGCGACCGCTGGTCGGGTGGCTGGCGGAACAGCCGTCATGGTCTGACTTCCCCATTGTGCTGCTGATGGATCAGATCGGCGGACCGGATAGCGATCCGGAAGCCGCGCGGCTGGTGCAACTCCTCGGCAACGTCTCCTTCATCGAGCGGCCGTTCCATCCGACCACGCTGATCAGCATTGTCGGCTCCGCCATCCGGGGGCGGCGGCGGCAGTATCAGACCCGCGCGATTCTCCGGAACCTGATCGAAAGCAAGACCACGCTGCAAACCGCGCTCGATGTCGGGCGGCTCGGTGCGCTCGAAATGAAGATTCAGGAGCGCCGGCTCGAGGCGTCCGACACGTTCAAATCGTTTTTCGGAAGAGGGCCGGATGAGCCGCTGACGCTCGAGGACATGGAAGCGGCAGTTCATCCAGATGATCGCGAACGCCGCCGCGAAGCATTCGAGACCGCCGTGATGAGCGGTCAGGACTACAGCGTCGAATATCGGGCGATCTGGCCGGATCGATCGGTTCGCTGGGTCAACACCCATGCGACGATCTTTCGCGGCCTCGATGGCCAGCCCGCGACATTGATCGGCGTGGCGTCCGATGTCACGGCCCGCAAGATCGCCGAGATCGAGAGTGAGAAACTGGTGTCGCAGCTTGCGGCCGAACGTAGCGCGCTCGCCGAACTGACCGCCACGCTTGAACAGCGCGTTGGCGAACGCACCGCCGAATTGATGAAGGAAGTTGCCGCACGCGAAAAGGCGCAGGAGCAGTTGCGTCAGGCGCAGAAGATGGAATCGATCGGGCAACTCACCGGCGGCGTTGCGCACGACTTCAACAATTTGCTGATGGCCGTGGTGGGCAATCTGGAATTGCTGCGCAAGCGCGTGCCAAGCGATCCGCGGCTGCATCGCCTGATCGACGGCGCGTTGCAGGGGGCCGAGCGCGGTGCGTCGCTGACGCAACGGCTGCTCGCCTTCGCGCGGCAGCAGGACCTCAATCCGGCGCCCGTCGATCTCGGCGGATTGGTGCGCGGCATGAGCGAACTTCTGGAACGGTCGCTGGGTTCGCGCATCGTCTTGCGGTTGGCCGTCGCCGACGATCTGCCGCCGGCTGCGATCGACGCCAACCAGCTAGAACTCGCCGTCCTCAATCTTGCGATCAATGCGCGCGATGCGATGGCCGATGGCGGCACCATCGAGATCAAGATAGCGAAATCGCGAGTCACGCGAGACCCGGCCTTGCCGTCCGGTAACTACCTCAAGCTCTCGGTGCGTGATACCGGTGCTGGCATGTCGCCCGAGGTCCTCGCCAAGGCGATCGATCCGTTCTTCTCCACCAAGCCGCTCGGTAAGGGCACCGGGCTTGGGCTGTCGATGGTTCACGGCCTCGCGGTTCAACTCGGCGGCGCGTTGCAATTGGTGAGCACGGTCGGCAAGGGCACCACGGCCACGTTGATCCTGCCGATCGCGACCGCGCCGGTAGAGGTTGAAAGCCCCGCGCGCCCCGCTCCGAAGCAACCCCGTTCGGCGGTGATTTTGTTTGTCGACGACGATCCGCTGATCGCGATGTCGACCATGGAGATGCTGGAAGATCTCGGACACCGGGTCATCGGTGCGTCCTCGGGACTGCACGCGCTGGATATCCTGCGCAGCGACCAGCAGATCGATTTGATGATGACCGATCACCTGATGCCCGGCATGACCGGCATCGAGCTTGCGGCGGCCTCGCGCGAGGTGCGGCCGCGGCTGCCGGTGTTGCTCGCGACCGGATATGCCGATCTTCCCGAAGGTGCTTCAACCGACGTGCCTCGTCTGGCCAAGCCTTATCATCAGGATCAGTTGCGCGACCGGCTTGAGCAACTGCTCGGCTGATGGTCGTACTGTCGTCGATTAACCAATCGTTAACCGGTTCCATTCCAACAATTGCCAAGCCTGTTCCGCGTGGATGGCGTCAGACCATCCCCGTTATTCAGGGGTGTCGGATGGACATTGCGGTTCTCGAGCAGTTGTTGTCGCGGACGCCCGCGACGCTGGATCAGATCACGGTGCGGATTTCGCGCGCATTGGAGCGGCATCCGCTTTGCCGGGGCATTCGGTTCGAGGTGGTTGAAACGCCGCGCCGGACCAATGGCGGCAATTGGACGGTCAGCCTGCACGCGGTCAATCCGGACGCCATTTCGGAAGCATCGGGAATCGTCGCC
>ERZ778018.2154-NODE-2154-length-13244-cov-10.556752_pt1 | contig 13244 bp, 10 predicted proteins | sample MGYA00375748_ERZ778018 | MGnify/ENA primary metagenome ERZ778018 (study PRJEB29350, sample SAMN05509839) | bioreactor metagenome | biome: bioreactor; material: wastewater | place: South Africa: University of Cape Town | collected 2014-04-22 ... | reverse complement strand
CGTCCCCCTCATCTGACCGCTCCGCGGTCTGTCTTCCCCCGCGAGGGGGGAAGACTCGTTCAGGCCCCCAAAATCCGTGGCGATCAGGAAAACCACCTTCAGGGAAGGACTCATCGCGGTGACCTCGACGTCAAGACCACGCCTCGCCGCCATCGCCCTCGCCGCCGTCCTCGCTTCGCCGACCGCCCGCGGCGACGACCTTGCGCCCCCGCGCTCGGGCGTCGACCGCTCCGGCGTCGACGACTCCGTCCGCGCCCAGGACGACTTCTTCCGCCACGTCAACGGCGGCTGGATCCGGAAGACCGAGATCCCCGCCGACAAGTCGCGCTGGGGGACGTTCGACCAGCTCATCGAGGAGAGCGACGCCGCCATCCGCGCCATCGTCGAGGAGGCCGAGCACTCCGACGCCCCCGCCGGCTCCGAGGCCCGCAAGGTCGGCGACCTTTACAAGAGCTTCATGGACGAGGCCCGCGTCGACGAACTGGGGATCAAGCCCCTGGCCGACGACCTGGCGGCGGTCGACGCCCTGACCGACGCGAAGGGCCTGATCGCGCTTTTGGGGACGCTCCAGCGCCAGGGGGTCGGGGGCGTCTTCTGGGCGGGGGTCGACGTCGACGCCAAGAAGTCGGACCAGTACGTCGTGTACATGGGTCAAAGCGGGATCAGCCTGCCGGACGAGTCGTACTACCGCGACCCCAAGTACCAGGAGATCCGCGAGGCGTTCGTCGCGCACGTCGAGCGGATGCTCGCCCTGGCCGGCGTCGCCGAGCCCAAGGCCGCCGCCGCCAAGGTGATGGAGTTGGAGACCGCGATCGCCAAGCACCACTGGGACCGCGTCAAGCGCCGGGACCGCACTCTCACCTACAACAAGAAGACCTTCGCCGAACTGGAGACGCTCGCCCCGGCCGTCGACTGGAAGGCGTGGTTCGCCAACCAGGGCGTCAAGGAGCTAGAGGAGGTCGTCGTCAGTCAGCCCGACTTCCTCGCGGCCGCGTCCAGGCTGATCGAGGACGTCCCGCTTGAGGACTGGAGGGCCTGGCTGCGCTGGAAGCTGATCCACGCCGCCGCCGACTACCTGAGCAAGCCGTTCGTCGACGAGGACTTCGCGTTCTTCGGCCGGACCCTTTCCGGCACTCCCGAGCTTCCCGCCCGCTGGAAGCGCGGGGCCAAGCTGGTCTCAAGCGCGATGGGGGAGGCCGTCGGCAAGCTGTACGTCGAGAAGCACTTCCCCCCCGCGGCCAAGGACCGCATGAAGGAACTGGTCGAGAACCTCGTCGCCGCTTACCGCGAAAGCATCGGCTCCCTGGACTGGATGAGTCCCGAGACCCGCGCCAAGGCCCTTGAGAAGCTGGCCAAGTTCACCCCCAAGATCGCCTACCCGGACGTCTGGCGCGACTACTCCAAGCTCCAGATCCAGCCCGACGACCTCCTGGGGAACGTCCGCCGCGCCGACGCCTTCGAGAACGACCGCCAGGTCGCCAAGCTCGGCAAGCCGATCGACCGTAACGAATGGGAGATGACGCCGCAGACGGTCAACGCCTACTACAACCCGAACCAGAACGAGATCGTCTTCCCCGCGGCCATCCTCCAACCGCCGTTCTTCGACGCGACCGCCGACGACGCGGTCAACTACGGGGCCATCGGCGCGGTCATCGGCCACGAGATCGGCCACGGCTTCGACGACCAGGGCTCCAAGTCCGACGGCGACGGCAACATGACCGACTGGTGGACCGAGGCCGATCGCAAGGAGTTCGACGCCCGCGCCGGCAAGCTGATCGAACAGTACGGCGGCTTCGAGCCCAAACAACTCCCCGGTCAGAAGGTCGACGGGGCGCTGACGATCGGCGAGAACATCGGCGACCTGGGCGGCCTGTCGATCGCCTACAAGGCGTACCGCCGCTCGCTCGACGGCAAGGAGGCCCCGGTGATCGACGGCCTGACCGGCGACCAGCGGTTCTTCCTGGGCTGGGCGCAGGCCTGGCGGACGAAGTTCCGCGACGCCGAGCTGTCGCGACGGCTCGCCACCGACCCGCACTCGCCAGCGGAGTTCCGCTGCAACGGCGTGGTCCGCAACATTCCCGCGTTCCACGAGGCGTTCCACGTCAAGGAGGGCGACGGCCTCTGGCTCGCCCCCGAGGACTGCGTCCGCATCTGGTGACCGCGACGGGCCGGGCGCGCCCAGGCGCGCCCGGCCCCGCCGCCGGAGGACCCCGCCGATGGTCTCGACGCTCGCCCGATCCATCCTCCTGGCGGTCCTGGCCCAGTCCGCCGTCGTCCAGGCGCCTGGGACCGACGACGACTCGTTCCGCATCGAGGGCGCCGTCGTCTGTCGCTCGATCACGGGCTTCGAGGACTACGAAGTCCTCCCCGGCGCCGAACTGACCAGCGACGAGAAACTCCACGTCTACTACCGCCCTCGGAATTACCAAACCGCGCCGAAGGGGCACGGGTTCGCCGCCCACTTCACCCAGGACGGCCAGATCCGCGCCGCGGGCAAGAAGAAAGTCCTCTTGCGCAAGGCCGGACTGATGGACTACGAGGCCGTGTCGCGCGACCGGCCGGAAAACCTCTGCATTCAAAACGAGGTGTCGCTCAAGGGCCTGCCCCCCGGCGAGTACGAGTACGACGTGATCCTCCGCGACGAGAACGCCCCCAGGGAGAAGCGAACCGCGACCGCGACGGTCAAGTTCCGGGTCGTCCCGGCGAAACGGCCGGAGCGGGGGGAGGGGCCGGGATAGCGACCGCGGAGAGGGGGCGGCGGGTCGGCCTCGCCAGGCGATGGCGATTCTGGCAGGATGCGACGATCCTGGGAGGGCGGCCGATGCGCGGTTTGGATTGGCTGAAACAGAAGGCGGGGGAGGGGGGGCGGCCGTTGTACGTCGTCTTCGGCGACGACGCGTACCTGCGCCGCGAGTCGATCCGCAAGGCGATCCGCGAGGAGATCGCCGAGGACGAGGCGGACGTCGGCGTGGCCCGGTTCGAGGGGGCCGCGGCCAGGTTCGCCGACGTGGTCGACGAGTTGCGGACCCTGCCGTTCTTCTCCAAGCGGCGGGTGGCGTTGATCGAGGACGCCGACCCGTTCGTCACCTCCTTCCGCAAGGAGTTGGAGACTTACGTCGAGACCCCCAGCTCCTCGGGTTGCCTGATCCTGGCGGTGAAGTCCTGGCCGGCGAACACGAGGCTGGCCAAGTCGGCCGCGAAGCTCGGCGAGGCGATCGACTGCTCCGGCCCCAAGGAGGCGGATCTGCTCCAGTGGTTGCCGGCTTACGCGCGGCGGGTCGAGACCAAGCTAGGGCCCGACGCGGCGCGATTGCTCCTGGAGTTGATCGGCCCGGAGCCCGGCCTCCTGGTCGCGGAGGTCGACAAGCTGGCCGTGGCGACGGCCCACGCGGGCGAGATCCGTCGCGAGGACGTGGCGCGATTCGTCGCGTCGGGCCGGCTCGAACAGATCTGGGACGTCGTCAACGCCGCCGCCGAGGGGGAGGGGACGCGCGCGATCAAGCTCCTGGACGACCTGATCGCCAGCGGCGAGCACCCCGTCGGCTTGCTCGCGCGCATGGCGTCAAGCCTGCTTAAGCTGCATCACGCCGGCCGGCTGAGGGGGGCGCGGATGAGCCTCGCCGAGGCCTGCCAGGCGTTGGGGATCAACCCCTACTTCGCGCGGTCGATGGGCAAGCAGCACGCCCACTTGGGGCCTTCCCGAATCGACCGGCTCCCCGCGGATTTGCTCCGGGCCGATCTCGACGTCAAGGGAGGGAGCCAACTTCCGCCGCGGATGGTACTGGAATTGCTCCTGGTCCGACTCGCGGGCCCTCGGCGCGACTGACGGGCGACTTGAGGGAATCTCCGGCTTCCTCGGGCGGGGGGTTCTGGAAGTTTTCAAGGGAACGTCGGGCGCGAGTAACGGCGTCGTATCGTCGCGGCGAGGCGGGATGTACCTTTTTTAACTTGATCGCGGCGGGAATTCCGGCATGCTGGAGTCGATCGCGAGGCGACCACCGGACGCCTTGGTTGGCGTCACCATCTCTTGACCATCAACTCTGGAGCGTGGCGATGGAGGCGACGGGGGCGACGCCCCTGACGGAGCAGGTGGCGAAACTGGTGCGGAGCTATACCCACGGACGGGTCCGTAACTTGAGGGTCGAGGAGGCGCACGGTCGCGTGGAGATCCGGGGCGAGGTTCGCACCTGGCATTCCAAGCAACTCGCGCTGACGGCCGCGTTGGAGAAGCTTTCGGGGGACCAACTCCGGGAGCGGATCGTCGTCGTGGGTGTCGGGGGGCGGGCGCGCTGAGCCCGTTCGAGACGTTGGATTCGAGGGCGGCGCGGGCGGCCGAGTCTTGATGACTCGGCCGCCCGCGTCGTTTTCGCGCGGCCTGGGGATCCGGCGGGGAGGTCCGACGGACGGACGAGGCGAATCGACCTGGCGCGGTCGCAACGGCCCTAGCGGGAGAAGCGGACCCGAGGCGGTCGAGAGGGTGAAAGGAAGGAATCCGGGCCCGAGGCGGGGCCGATGAAACAAGCGGCGACCCACGGGAAGGGCCGCCGCTCGCGCAGGGAAGCGTTTTATGTCGCCACTGGAAACCTATCGAACGTCAAGCCGCGATCGCGCGTCGTCGGAGCTTCCAGGCGGCGGCGCCGCCGATGAGCGCCCAGGCCAGGACGGCGGCCGGCTCGGGGACGGGGAGTTGCGGCACCAGTTGGTCGCCGGGGATGTGGGTCCAGCCGAGGTAGGACTCGCCCGCGATGCCGTCGATGGCGGAGCCGGCGTAGCCGGCCACCCAGAACCCGCTGTCCTTGGACAGGCCGACGAGGTCCTTGAAGTTGTTGATGGTGAACTCGAGTTGCGGGTGCGACGGCGAGGGGTCGAACGCCAGGTTCCCCGAGTATTGCGGCAACGGCTTGCCGAAGGTGTAGCCGTAGCCGCCGTCCTCGCGGCTGGCGTCGTAGGTGGAGACGGTGAAGCCGTTGATTCCCGAGCCGTTGAGCGACTTGTCGGCCGGAACTCCGGCGACGGCGACGATCTGGCCGGGCTTGCCGGGATCGTTGGGGTTCTCCTTGGCGAAGACCAGGGCGATCGACTTGTCGCTGTTGGGGGTGTTCGCCCCCAGGTGGGCCGGATCGTAGGCTTCGGCCTTGCCCGCGGGGTCGCCGTTGGCCTGGCCGAACGGGGCGTACTGGCCGGCCTTGTTCGCCCAGGTGTTGACCCCGACGGCCAGCGTGTTGGCGCCGCCGGCGTCCTGGTTGTAGCTGAACCGGATGTCCTTGACGTTCCAGCCCGAGACCCAGCCGTTGTTGGTGATCCAGTCGGCCTGGCCGATCTCGTTGGGCGACGACGTGACCGGTTGCACGAAGACCTTGCCGGTCTCCGACGTGCCGGAGCCGGCCTTGAAGTCCTTCTCGACGTAGCCGGTCAGGTTGACGGGGGCGGCGAGGGCCGGGGCCGAAGCGCAGGCGACCAAGGCGCCCAGGGCGAGGCCCCACGGGCCCTTGCGACGGTGAACCATGACGAGACTCCTTCCACGTATGGTCGTTTCGTCCCGCGGAATCCGAGTGGGGCGCGACGCGTTCCTCGCGTCGGCCGGGACGATCTTGCCAGGCGTTTGAGCGACCAGGGCCTGGCGAGCTGAACACGACTCAGCCAGATGGTCAAGTTGAGGGATCGATTCGCTGTTTCCAGCCGACGGGAATGATCGGGGAACGCCCCCGACTCGCTCGCGATCGGCTCACCACCGCCTCCCTCGTCGGGGGTCGGGATTCGCTAGAAAGGACGATGGCGCGATGTCGCTATTCGAAAGACTGCTGCAAGCCGTCCGCTCGTGGCGCCGCCGCGGCGACCGCGTCAGGTCGATCCGTTCCGCCGGCGTCGTGATGGAACAGCTTGATCATCGGCAAATGCTCTCCGTCACCTTCACGGGAAACGTCCCAATCGATTTTCCCGCTACACAGAGTCCAGGCGTCGTGGTCCTACCCGACAACCCCAGCGTCCTGCACCCGACCATGCCGGCGGCCTTGCAATCGGTCGTCGGCGTCTCGGGCTTCGACATCAACGAACTGCGCGTGACCTACACCCCCGACGACGGCGGGACGCTCTCCATCGGCATCGGCCAGCCCGCGAACCCGTTCGACTCCCAGGGCCGATCGGTGATCGCGAGCGACTCCGACAATAACGGAAATTCGGGGACCGTCAATCCCATCATCATCAGCGGCGACTCGAGCATCGGCCTGCCCCCGAATCCGGGGTTCCGCGACCCGGCGGACTTCGGCGGCAGCGAGTTCATGGGGGCCTACCTCGACTTCCTGGGCGCGAGCACCGGTCAGATCGTCGCCGGCTTCTCCAACGTCCCCCCCTCCGGCGGGGCCCCCAAGACCTTCGAGGTCGCGGAGGCGGTCCAGGGCGCGCCCAACGCCATCCCGACCTTCGGCGCCCAACTCCCGCAGTACCAGGGGAACATCTACACCCAGAACGACCCCGAACACCCCGACATGGAGCTGTCGATCGTCAACTTCGACACGCTCTACAAGTCGATCACCGGCACCGACCTGACGCCGAACTCCGTGATCAAGGTGGGGGCCTTCGGCGGCTCGGGAGTCGACCAGCCGATCACCGAGGCCCTCTTCCCGTTGCAGCCGGTCCTGATCGGCGCCGCCACCCCGCCGACGCCCGAGCCGCCGGTCTGCCCGCCGATCTCGCCGCCGATCCTCATCAACCCCCACGAGCATCGGATCATCGACACCGGCCACGCCGACCTGGTGCGGGTCTACGTCCAGGGGACCTCGGGCTTCGACCCGACGACGATCGACCCGGCGACCGTCGACCTCGACGGAGCCAAGCCGGTGGCGACCCAGGTCCACTGGTTCCCGCGCAGCCCGTTCCCGGCCCAGACGTTCGTCTTCAGGGCCAGCGACATCCAGGCGGGCCCCGGCCTGCAAACGCTGACCTTCACCGCCGAGACCACCGACGGCCAGCAGATCATCACCCAGAACCAGGTGTTGAACGTCTCGAACTCGGCCGGGGCCAGCGGCCGGCTGAAGTTCCTGATGAACCGCGGCAACCCGTCGCAGTACAAGGCGCTTCAGCGGTTGGCCGGTTCCAACCCGGACGCCATCCTTGACTGGAGCGTCTTCAACCAATCGCCCGCGACCTCGCCCCTGACGGCCCCGAGGCCGCTCGCCGCGGTCGCGATCCCCGGCGCGGCCTCGCCCGCGACGACGAACGATCTGAAGGTCGACTACTCCGCGGCCACCAAGCTCGGAACCCCGACCCCGATCATCGCGTCCAGGCAGGTCGTGAGCCTGCCGTCGGAAGCGACCGGACGCCGGCTCTCGGCGCGGATGACGCGCGGTCTCGACGGCTACCTCGACAACATGAAGGTCGGTCGCGACGCCTTGAACGTCCCCGCGCCGGTGGACGAGGTCCTTGGCGGCGCCCACTGACCCGCCCGTCGCCAGCCCGCGGGCCGCGCCTCCTCGCGAGGCCGGCCTGGCGGTCGCGCCGAACGCCCGTCTACGATGGACCGAACGCCGCCCACCGATCGACCGCCGCGCGAGGACGACCGACATGACCGACCACACGCCGTATCAGAAGAAGATCATCGAGCGCTACTACCGCAACTTCGACGCCATCGCCTTCCAGCGCCTCTCCGAGTCGGTCACCGATCTCTTCCTCGCCGAGGGCAAGGCGCGCGACCGGCTCTGGAAGCGGGTCGAGGAGACCCTGCGGAAGCTGGAATTCCCCGAGTCGCGAATCGCTCATCTCATGACGAAGCGCGACCCCCAACTCTTGGTAGGCGTCCTTAAGGAACTCGACGCCAAGTCCTGAGGCGTCGAAAGAAAAATTCGGCGCGAATCGAGTCCGACGGTTCCCCTTGGGCGACTTCGAATTCTACACTTCCCATAAGTCCGGCCGACGAGGCCCGCACAGACGTTCCACTCGCGACGTAGAAACCCAAAGGCTCGTTCGTCGCGGAACGGACGGTTCGCGGAACTCGTCGACCGACCCGACCGCGACGTAAGGCCCCGGTTTCATCCGCCCTGTCGCGCGGCGTCCGAAGCGTGGGTCGACCTAAGTCGCGCACGCAACGGACGCTGGAACGTCGACCTCGGCCCGCGCCTTACTTTTCTTGGCGTTTGGATCCGAAGTCCTTGACGGATATCGACTCGTTTTGTACGATTCCGCCTTCGAGCTTTCCGGCTTTCGTGAGGTTCGCCGCGCCGTTTGGCGTGTTATTATAGCGTGAGTCGGGTTCGTGGCTCCGTTGGCGACCGGGCGGTTTCAACGACGATCTTCCCAAAGACGGAGGGAATCATGGTGACGTTGGCGCAGCGCGTCCGGGACTTCCGGTACGCCAAGGGTTGGGGGCCGGACGAACTGGCCAATCGGGCCGAGATCTCCCGCACGGCCCTGTATCAGATCGAGAGCGGCAAGACCGGACTGCCTCGCGCCGGCACCTTGCGGCGGATCGCGTCGGCCCTGGACGTCTCGATGGATTCGCTGTTGGGCGAGAGCGAGACGTCCTCCCAGACTCCGGCGCGACCCGCCGAGCGCGGGGCCGCGTCCGGGTTTTCGCCGCGAGAGGCGGATCGCTGGCTCCCCGGCGAGGGAGGTCCGCTGTCCCTGCCGGCGGCGGTCCAGACTCATGGCTACCCCCGGCGCGTCGAGGACTTCCGCGGCCAGTCCCGTCCGGTCGCGAGCGAGCACGTCGCGCCGCCGCCCCAGCAGGCGCACGAGAGCGTGCTGCATCGCGAGGGCGAATTGATGTCCAAGCTCCACGACCTGTTGCATTCGCCGGTGGGGCCCGGGGTCGCCCGCGTCCTCGACGACCTGCACGGGCTGCTGTCGCGCGGTCGGCACTCGCTCTGAGCGCGCGTCACGCGACGCGGGATTCGTGAATTCCAGCCGCGCGGTCGGATCGTGGTGTAGATTTCCTCAAGCCGACGTCCAGGACGGCCGACGGGGCCCGAGCGATCGGGCCTCCGTCCCACCAGTCGACCCGAGGATGCTCCCATGAGATTCGCCCCCTTCCGATCGCCGCTCCCGATCGCATTATGCGCCGCGGCCGCCGGCTTCGCGGCGACGGCCTCTCCCTCTCGCGCGCAGGGCTTCATCGATCCCAGACCCACCCTGGGGACGTTCGAGCCGACCCCCTACATCACCGTCGGCGGCGGCGCGCCGGCGAGCCAGGGGTATTCGCCCATGAGCATGTACGGCGATTCCACGCTGTCGCTCAACGGCCCGGTCTCGGCGATGCGCTTCGGCACGGCCCCGATCGTGACCTACAGCCGCGGCTACGACGGCGTCCTTCGGCCCGTCCAGGGGACCACGACGACCACGCCGAACATGCCCCGGCTCTCTCCCTTCGCCTACCCGACCCGTCGCAACAACTACTACGCGCCGCGGACGAGCCGGCCGATGACCCCCGCCAGCGCCGTCAACTGGCTCGATCTCAATTGAAGACTTGGACCGTCGCCTAACTCGACCCGGCCCCGAACGCGGTGGTAGACTTTGGGACCGGGTCGCGCCGCGCCCGGTTCGAGCCAGCCGGGTCGGGGGTCGGTCGATGTCCGAGGGTCGTTCCGCGTCGTCGTCGAAATCGCGCCCGTCCAGGTCGGTCGGGGCCGACCATCAGGCGGTCCCCCCCGGCCTTCGACTGTTCGACGCCGTTCTGATCGGCTTCTTCCTGGTCCTGACGTTCCTCCTGGGCGTCTTCGAACTCAGGGACACCGCCGATTTCTACTGGCACCTCCGCGCCGGCGATTTGATCCGCGCGACGGGGGAGATCCCCAGGGTCGATTTCTTCACCTACACCCGCGCCGGCACCCCCTGGATCGATCTGCATTGGTTGTTCCAGGTCGGCATGAGTTGGGTCCACGAGCGCGGCGGCGTCCCGGCCTTGACGTTCGCCAAGTGCGTCGTGACCTGCGCGGCGATGTTCCTACTCGTCACCGCCCGGAAACGAACCTGGCCGGTCTGGGCGATGGTCCTCGCGTGGCTGCCGGCGCTCCTGGTGCTTTCCGGGCGGATGTACATCCGTCCGGAAACCATGACGCTGCTGTACCTGTCGCTTTTCCTGGCGGTGCTGATTCGTTGGGATCGTCGGCCTAACCTTGCGTGGTTGCTGCCGTTGGTGCAAATCGCGTGGGTGAACTCGCACGGGCTGTTCGTGCTCGGCCCGATCGTCCTGGGTTTCGCCTTGATCGACGCGGCGTTGCGTCGCGGGACGTTGTCGGCGGAGCGTCGCAAGTGGTGGACGACGGTGGTTCCGGCGTCGGCGGCGACGGTCGCGGCGTGCCTGCTCAACCCTTACGGCGTCCGGGGGGCGATCTACCCTCTGGAACTTGCCGCCACGATGGGGAGTCCGAAGTTCAGTTCCACGATCGCCGAGCTCAAGCCGATCCCCGAGTTCATCGCCCACGGCGGCTGGGGAAGCGTCCCGCTTCAGATCCACTTCGCGACCCTCGCCCTGGGGGCCTTGAGTTTCCTCGTCCCGATCTTCGCGATCGCGGCCGCGCGGCTGCGGGGCGTCGCGGACGAGCCGGCCGACGAGCCGCCGCCGAGCCGGAGGAGGAAGGGGAAGACCGGCAAGGGGGCCGAGTCGAAGCGCGGCAAGAAGGCCGTCGCGGATCCGGTCGCGCCGGACGACGACGGCTGGCGGATCAGCGTCTTTCGGTTGCTTCTGTTCGTCGCGTTCTCGGCCTTGAGCTTCCAGGCGACGCGCAACAGCCATCAGTTCGCCGCGGTGGTGGGCGCGGTGACGGCCTGGAACTTCGCCGAATGGATCGGCACGCGACGCCGGCCGCGGCGATCGATCGCCGGGGACGCGGAACACGTTCCGGGGGTCCGTCCGCGGGCGACGGCGCTCGCGACGTTGATCGCGCTGATCCTGGCGGTGGGGAGCGGAGCGTTTTACGCCTGGGTGGGCGAGGGCCGGATTCTGGGATGGGGCGAGGAGCCGCTTACGTTCCCCCACGAGGCCGTCCAGCTCGCCGGCGGGCCGGGATCGCCCGACCGCTGCGTGACCTTCCACAACGGCCTGGCGTCCCTCTACATTTACGAATTCAGCCCCGAGAGGCCCGGCGGGCCGGGCAAGACGGTCTTCACCGACCCTCGACTCGAAGTGACCGGAGTGGACCTGTACGGCCACTACCTGGAGCTTAAGGAGCGACTCGCGGCCGGCGACCGCGCGGGGATGGCCGACCTGGAATCCCAGGGACGGCCGACCGTCATTACCGATCACGAGAACAGCGCCGCCGTCGGCGCCGGAGTGCTGGCCGACGCGCGTTGGCGGTGCGTCTGGTTCGACCCGATCGCGGCGGTCTTCATGCACGAGTCGTATCGCGAGTTCGTCGCCGCCCACGAGGTCGATTTCGGCGCCCGACACTTTCATCCCGACGCCGAGGATGGGCCGCGCGGAATCCCGGCGCTGATCGCGGCGTCGAAGGCGAGCCGGAACTACGCCAACTTCCTGCTGGCGGCGGGGCGCGGCGACCTCGCCCGCCAGTTCTCGTGGCTGGCGTTGGATTACGCCTGGCGGGTGGTCGGGGTCGATCCGGGCTCGCTGGAGGGCTGGAAGTCGATCGGCTACACCGAGCAGTTCCGCGACGTCGCCGGCCCCTCCGCCCGCTGCCGCGCTCCGTTCGATCCGATCTTCGATCTTTCCCCGATGCGGGCGACCCACGCGCTGCGGCGGGCCGCGGGCATCGCCCCCGACGACTTCTTGACGCAGGCGTTGCTTCAGCAGACGTACCAGAATCGGGGGATGCTGGAACCGTTGCGGCCGGTCCTGGCGCGGCTGGCCGGGATGAGCCCGATCAATCCCAGCCAGCGGGCGCTGATCGAGTCGGCCGGCCCGGCGCTCGCCCAGGTCGACCGGCGGCTGGGTCCGCCGGCGCCGTCGTCGTGGAGGAACCTCGACGAGCTGGACCGGATCGTGGAGCGCGCGTTGGAGTCGGGTCGGGTGGAGACGGTCGTCCGGCTGTTGGAATCGGCGTATCCGCCGGGCAAGGCGCGTTGGAACGTGGTCGAGCGGCTGGCGAATCTGTCGCTCCACCTGGGGGAGCCGGAGCGCGCCCGCCGTCACCTTCAGGCGGTCGTCGACGCGCCTCGGCCGGCGGTTCGCGACGCGAGGCTCGCCGTTTGCGCCCTGGTGGAGGGTCGCTTCGACGAGGCTCGCGAGCTTTATCGCAAGGCGGTCGAGGTCGAACCCGAGTTGTTCGAGGCCCGCTACGGCCTGGCGGTCCTGGAGCAGGACGCCGCCAGGCCCGACGCCGCCCTGGAGCAGGCGATGGCCGCCGTCGAATGCGCCTCCGACGCCGCCGCCCGCGGCGCGGCCGGGGCGGTGGCGGCGGCGGTCAGGAGGTACGCGCGACCGGTCAGATCCGAAGATTCTGGGCGATGATGTTGCGCTGGATGTCGTTGGTGCCGGAGAACAGGACGCCGCCGGTGCTGTCGCGGACGTCGCGCTCCAGGCCCTGCTCGATGGTGTAGCCCTGGGCGCCGAAGATCCGCACGGCGTCCAGGCTGTTCTGGGCGAACGACTCCGAGACGTGGAGCTTGGCCATGGCCGAGGCGATGGCCGCGTCCTTTCCCTTCCCCTTCAGCCAGGCGTAGCGGTGGACCATGTACCGGCTGGTCTCCACCCGCGTCAGCATGTCCACGATTCGGTTGGAGACCGACTGGAACTTGCCGATCGCCTGGCCGAACTGCTTGCGCTTGCGGGCGCGGTCGATGCAACGGTCGACCTGGCGCTGCATCGTGCCGACGACGCTGGCCAGGATCGCCCCGCGCTCCCATTCCAGGGCCTGGTTGAAGATCCGCGATCCGCGACCCTCGCGGCCCAGGAGGCTTTCGGCGGGGAGTTCGAGATCCTCGAAGACCAGTTCGGCCATGGGCGCGGTGCGCATGCCGAGCTTGTCGATCTCGCGGACGATTTTGAGCCCCGGCGCGCCGCGGTCGATCAGGAACGCGGTGATCCCCAGGACGCCCTTGCTGGGGTCGGTGGTGGCGAAGATCAGGAAGACGTCGGCGACCGGGCCGCCGGTGATCCAGATCTTGCGGCCGTTGATGATCCACTTGTCCCCCTCGCGCCGGGCCAGGGTCTTCATGCTGAAGATGTCCGAGCCGGCCTCGGGCTCGCTGGCGCCGTTGGCGCCGAAGGAGCGACCGTCGCAAAGCGGAGGGAGATACCGCTTCTTCTGGGCCTCGTCGCCGAAGACGAGGATCGGCATCGTGATCGTCCAGAGCGA
>ERZ778018.2153-NODE-2153-length-13269-cov-4.043060_pt1 | contig 13269 bp, 9 predicted proteins | sample MGYA00375748_ERZ778018 | MGnify/ENA primary metagenome ERZ778018 (study PRJEB29350, sample SAMN05509839) | bioreactor metagenome | biome: bioreactor; material: wastewater | place: South Africa: University of Cape Town | collected 2014-04-22 ... | reverse complement strand
GATCGGATCGGGCGTAGACCCGCCAGTCGAGCCGTCGGAGGTCCTCGCCGGGCGTATACTCGCGGTACTCCGCGAACTCGACGTTGAAGCCGTGGAACGGGCTGCGGTGCTGGCCGCTGATCGCCCCCTCGACGAGCCGGCGCGAGCGCAGGTTCAGATCGGCGACCTGGGCGATGGCGTCAGGATCGGAATACTTCCGAGGCGGCTGCATCGGGCGCTCCCTTCCTTACGGGGACGTCTTTGAGCAGCCGGGCCACGATCGAGTCGCTGGTCTCGCCGGACGCCTGCGCGTTGTAGTTGACCACGAGGCGGTGGCGGAGCACCGGCTGGGCGACCGACCGTAGGTCCTCGACCGCGACGCTCGGCCGGCCCTCGAGCGCGGCCTTGGCCTTGGCGGCGAGGATCAGCGACTGTCCGGCGCGAGGGCCGGCGCCCCAGGAGAGCCACTCGTCGATGTACTTCGGCCCGCCGTGCTCGGTCCCTCGGGTCGCTCGGACGAGATCCATCGCGTAGTCGATGCAGTGGTCCCCCACGGGCACCCGGCGGACCAGGCGCTGGAGCGCCTTGATCCGGTCGCCGTCGACGATCGGCGTGATCTCGGCCTGCTCGACCCCGGTCGTCAAGCGGTAGATCCGCCGTTCCTCCTCCGGCTTGGGGTAGGAGATGAAGACCTTGAACAAGAACCGGTCGAGCTGCGCCTCGGGGAGCGGGTAGGTCCCCTCCTGCTCGATCGGGTTCTGGGTCGCCAGCACGAAGAACGGATCGGGCAGGAGGTGGCGGTGGCCGCCGGCGGTCACCTGTCGCTCTTGCATCGCCTCCAGGAGCGCGGCCTGGGTCTTGGGGGGCGTCCGGTTGATCTCGTCGGCGAGGATCAGGTTGGCGAAGATCGGCCCCGGGACGAACCGAAGCTCACGCGCGCCGCTCTGGCGGTCCTCGTAAAGCACCTCCGTCCCGGTGATGTCGCTGGGCATCAGGTCGGGAGTGAACTGAATGCGGTTGAAGTCGAGCGACAGCGACTGCCCCAGCGCGTGGACCATCAGCGTCTTCGCCAGGCCGGGGACCCCTTCGAGGATGCAATGGCCTCGGGCGAAGACGGCCGTCAGCAGTTGCTCGACGACCTCGTCCTGGCCGACGATCTGCCGGCCGATCTGCCGGCGGATCTCCGCGTGAACCTTGCGCAAGTCGTCCAGTTCCGAAAGATCCAGCTCGTCAACGGCGGTGCTCAAGATCTCGTCCCCTTCTCAACGCTGGAAGACCGGAAGGAATTTGAACGGCAGTTGCAGGATGACGGCGGCGATCGACGTCCCGTAGATTGAGCCGATGCCGTCGCCGTTCCACGACCCGTCGGGGTTTTGCTGGGCCAGAAGCTGGTCGCGGGCGGCGGGGAAGTACTGGTCCCAGTATTCGTCGCCGGCCATGTAGAAGCCCTGCGACGCGTACAGATGCGCGTAGTAAGCGTGGCCGCCCCCCTTGTCCCAGCCTTCGACGGCCCGGAACTGGTCCCAGACGTACTTGAGGCAGTCGGTCGCGATGGCGCCCTCGAACTGCCCGGCGTTGTAGAGCGTGGCGACGGCCGCCGCCGAGATCGGCAGCTTGGGCCCGCCGCCGGAGAGCAGCGAATACTGGATGCCCCCCTCGGGCGTCCGGCACTTCTCCAGGTACTTGACCGCCTCCTCGATGACCGCGCGCGGGACGAGGAAGCCCGCGTTGTGCGCGGCGCGGAGCGCCTGGACCTGGGTGACGGTCACCGACCCCTCGTCGCCCGAGCCGGGCGTGTACGTCCAGCCTCCCGCGCCGCTCTGGCCCTGGCTGGTCAGGGCGACCGCCTTGCGCACGGCCGACTGGACCTGCTTGCGAAGCGCCTCCTTGGTGATCATCCCGTAGACGCTCGCCAGGAACAGGAGGGCGAAACCGTGGCCGTGCATCGGGATGCCGCTGTCCTGGCTCGGACCGGTGATCAGGCCGTTGGGGGTCGCGCACCGCACCAGGTATTCGACCGCGCCCTGAACCGACTTCGCATATTTGCCGCGGGTCGGCGAGTCGCCGTGGGCCAGAAGCGACGTCCCGGCCAGGCCGGTCATCGCCACGGGGTAGGCCTCGCCGCCGCCGGTGATCCAGGAGCCGTCGTCGGCCTGCTGACTCGTCAGGTAGTCGAGCCCCTTCTGGACGGCCCGAAGCGTCTCGGGCGTGACGTGCTTGGGCAGCACCTCGTTCTCGGCCGCCCGGCCGAGCCCCGGCCCCCTGGACGCGCCTGCCCCGCCGAGCGCGGTCAGGAACGACGCGCCGGCCGCGCAACGGCTCAGAAAACGGCGACGAGAGGATCGACGATCGAATCGACTCATTGCGCCGGCCCCTTGGACTCGCCGTCGGCCCTGGGATGGATGGCGAACCGCAGTTGCAGCTCGACCCGCACGGGGATTTCCTGGAACTTGGTCGTCTCCAGCCGTTTTCTGGGGACCTCGTCGTTGGGCGTCGGAACGGGCGTCGCGGCGGAGTGGACGATCTCGTGGATCGCCACCACCGGCCCCAGTTCGAGCCCGCTCAGCCGGGCCAGGCGCTCGGCCCGCCGCCGGGCGTCGGCGACCGCCTGTTCATAGGCCTGCTCCTGGATCTTCTCGTAGTCTTCAAGCACGAACCGCACCAGACCCGTCGTCGGCTGCATCCCGTAGCGATAATAGTACATGTTCATGTCCGCCGAAGGGCCGACGTGCGCCCCGGCGTCCTGGGCGACGTCGAGCAGCCGGCCGACGAGTTGGAGCACGGCCTCTTCGTCCATCGCGGCGAGCTTGGACGCCCTGACGACCAGCTTCCGCGAGAGTTGGACCTCGGTCTTGGTCCGCGCGTTCTGGCTGTAGTCCATCATGTAATAGGGGTTGACCATCGCCCCCTTCTGGTCGACGAGCAGCCCGCGCTCCTCGACCACGACGTCGGCGAGCTTGAGCGCCGCAAAGGCGTCGTGGACTCGTTTCTTGGAATCGCGGAACTTGACGATCGCGTCGCCGGTCAGTTCGGCCGAGGCGGAGACGTCGAGCTCGACCTCCGCGAAGTCCGGCTTCGCCCCGATCGTCGCCTTGCCGACGACCGTCAAGCCCTCGATGTTCGGGGGCGTCGAAGATTGGGACGATTCGAAGAACTGGGCGCGGGCCGACCCCGGGAGCGCGGAGACGACGAGGACGACGAGCGCCGTCGCGAAGCTCGGAGCGCGGCGATCCCGGGCGGAAGCGGAAGCGAGTGCGGAAGTCGCGGTCATCTCGAAACCTTCTCCATCGGTGTCGTGGACGCTTCGGCGCCGGCGGCCCCCCTCGGGTACGCGGTGACCGCGCGGTTGGACACCGTCAGCAGGCGGTCGTCGGTCAGCAAAAGGTCGCCGCCGCCGGAACCCAGATCCTCTCCCCGGAAGATCCGCCGGACGTCGCCCGAGCCCGGATCGAGTTCGAAGACGCCCCGGGGGGTCAACTGGAAGACGCCGTCGGGTCGCACCAGCACCTCGCCCTCGAGACTGCCTCCGGGCAGCCTGGTCGCCCACGAGAGTCCGCGCGCCTCGAGCTCGAGCGCCGCCAACTCCTGGCCGCCGAGGAAGAGGGTCCCGTCGTCGGCGCTCAAGATCCGGGAGTCCTTGCTGACGGTGCGTTCCCACAGGGTCGTCATCCGGTTCGGGTCGATCGCGTTCAGCCGGCTCGACTGCGCCCCCTTGATCAGGAGGGCGTCGCCGATTTCGATCGGCGGCCCCGCGACGGCCTGCGGCTGCTGAACGCGATTGTACGACGAGAAATGCATCTGCGATTGGGGCGCGGCGGTCTTGTATCCATACCCCCAGTCGAGCCCGCCGCCGTCGGCGTCGAGCCGAGCCAAGATCCCCACGTGGGTGTCGACGTAGAGCGACCCCGCCCGGAGGAGCAGGCGAGGCTGCGGCGACGTATCGACCATGTTGTAGTAGTAATAGCGTTGCTGGCCCTGGCGGAAGACGCCGACCTCGGTCGTCCAGATCAGCTTGCCGTCGTGAGGTTGGATCGCCAGCACGACCTGTTGGGGCAAGGGCTGGCTCTCCTGGGGATTCGGCTGGGCCTTGGCCGGGACGTAGAGCACGTCGCCGTTCAGCAGTGGAGGGCCGTTGGGATCGAACCGCGCGTAGTCCGTCAGGTCGGTCGATTTCCAGACGACTTCGCCGTCGTCGGCCCGTCGGCATTCCAGATGGAAGGTGGCCATGTAGTTCTGGCTCTTGACGTCGCGCGTGACGGTCCAGACGGATTCCCCCGAGGCGAGGATCGCGAATCGACCGGGACCGGCCGCCATGCCGTTCTGCTGCGAGGCCGCGGCCTTGAGATGGTGGAAGGCGTCGCTGCGCCACCGCAGCTTGCCGCTGTTCAGGTCGACCGCGAAGATCAGTCCCATGTAATTGGCGTAAAGCGTCGAGCCCTCGATCGTCACGGCCGGCTTGGCGGCGCTGATCATGGTCGACCGCCACTGGTTCAGCTCGACGGGCGTCATGCCCGCTTCGATCGACTCGGCGAGACGCAGTTGCCAATCGGGCTCGATCGGGCGACCGAGGTCGAGCGGCGCGTCGACGGTCCCGGGCGCGGGGTCGGCGGTCTCGACCAAAACGCCGACGGCCGGATCGTCTTCGAGAATCTGCCGAAGCAACGCCGCCGGCGCGGCGGTTCGGCCGCCGATGGTCGTCACGTCGTCCTTGTAGCGGTCGACCAGATCGGCCCGGACCTGCGCGAACTCGCTTCGACGTCCGGCGCGGGCCAGGGCCAACGCCGATTTGAGCGCGATCGTCGCGGGAGAGAGGTTCGTATCGGGGCGGTCGCGGAGGATCGAAAGCCAGCAGTCGGCCGCGCGGTCGAACCGACCCATCTCGAAATAAAGGTCGCCGAGCCGGTCGGCCGCGTCGTCGCCGATGCTCGTGGTGAAATAGGCCGAGTAAATCCGCTCAAGGTTCGCCAGTTCCGCCGGCCCCTCGGCCTCGGCGAGCAACTTCGCCGCCTCGGCGTCGTAGAACAGCCGATAGGCCGCCTGCCCCTCCGGCGGCAAGCCCGTGAGCACTTGCCGGCGTTTTTGCGCCACGGGGACGATGAACCCCGCGTCGCCGTCGACGAACCGACGCGCCTGGTCCTCGGTGATCGAGTAAAGGGCCTTGAGCGCGCGTTCCCATGCGCCGCGCCGTTGAAACCGCTCGAAGTCGTCGAGCGCTTCCTTGACCTCGGTCGTCGCCGGCGGCATCTGCAAGGGACGGGCCGGATTGTCGTTGGATACCTTTTCCTCCTCGACGGCCCCCGACTGACCGAACGCCAGAGCCGGCGAAAGCAGCACAAGCGCGATCATGCATCGCATCGAGATCATGCCGACTCCGCGGAAAGGAACGCGAGGGAGTTCCAAAAATCACAACCGACCGGACGCTTCAAGTCGGAACACCGAAGCGACGAATCGACGCTCGAAGACAAACGGCAAGAGACAGTTGTAGTGCCCCACATCCCGTCGTGCAAGAAAAAACACCTAAATGTTTCATCCATGCCGGGCCGAACTGGAAGCGCGGCCCATGATCCTTGCCACCGGTCGGGGGCGAGGTGTATGTTACAGGGTAGGAACTTGGCCGCGGATTACGTGCGCGGCTGCTTACCCGTTTTCTAGATGAACGCCGAGGATCGTTCCAGTTCCAGCGAGCGTCGGGCTCGCCGGCGGGGGTGTCATGCGACGCATCGGTTTCAAGCGATGGGGACGTTGGGGGATGGGGGCTTTGTTGCTCCTCCTGTCCCACGGCGTATTCATGCCTCGAACCGTCCTGGCCGGCTGTGACCACGGCTCCTCCGCCACTCGACAGTGGCTGATCGACCACGACCTGAAGAGCTTCCTCGCCGGCGGGCCGTCGTCTGGGAATCCGTCGGGCCCGGATCGGGACCTTCAGTCGGGCGCGATCCCGAACCCGCCCACCCCCTGTTCCGGGCCGGGCTGCTCCAGCCACGAACCCGTTCCGATCTCGACGATCATCCTCGGCGTCGACCACTCGGACCGCTGGGGCGATCTGAACGCACCGGCGGTTTTCCCAATTCTCACTCCGTGGTCGGCGACGATCGAGGATCCGGCCGAGCGACCGACGGGGCTCAAGCCGTCGATCTTCCATCCTCCTCCGCGGCGATCGCCCTCGCGTCCGTTCGCGCTTGCGCATTCCGGCCGATGAACCGATGGACGCGCCAACGCGGAACGGCGAGCGGAATCGCCCGACGACCGGCCGATGACGCGTCCCTCGGCGGATGGTCGTTGATGAGGCCAAACGCGTCCTTGTGACGGCGCCGCTCGACCGAGAGCGGCGTTCCGCGAGCGCGGCGGGCGCGTACTCGGATCGAGCGCGCCTTTCGAGGACGTTCCCGACGTTCTCCAAGCGCGTCGACCCGATTCTCGAGTCGTGGTCGGTTGAAGGCATCGATCGCACACATCTCCTCCCTTCATATTTCGGAGCAGGATACATGAAGATTCGAGCACCACGTCGGCCGATCCCGGCCTTCGCGCGGTCGATCCTGGCGGCGGGCTGTCTCGCGGCCGTCTCGCTAGGTTGCGGCGGTCCGGCGGCCGCGCCGGAGGCTTCTGGTTCCGGTCCGGCGAAGGTCCGGATCGGTTATCTCGGACTGACGTGCGAAGCGGCGATGTTCGCGGCCTACGAGAACGGCTACTACGCCGAGGAGGGCCTTGACGTCGAGTTCGTCAAGACCGACTGGGACAGCTTGCGCGACGGCCTCGGTCTGGGCCGGTTCGACGCCAACTACCACCTCATCATGTATCTGCTCAAGCCGATCGAGAAGGGCCTGGACGTGAAGCTGACCGGCGGCATCCACTCGGGCTGCCTGCGGCTCCAGACGAGGACCGACTCCGACATCAAGACGGTCGCCGACGTCAAGGGGAAGCGGATCGGCGTCCAGACGGCGCTGGGGAGTCCCCCCTTCCTCTTCACCAACCGGGTCTTGAAGGCGGCCGGGATGGATCCGGCCAAGGACGTCGAGTGGGTGGCGATGGCGTCCGACGTCCTGGGGTTGGCGCTCGAGAACGGCCAGGTCGACGCGGTGTGCAACGCCGAGCCGATCGGTTCGATCCTGCTCTCGCAGGGCAAGGTCCGGACGATCGCCGATTCGGCCGTGGACGAGCCGTACAACACCGAGTATTGCTGCGCCGTGGTGGTCAGCGGCAAGCTGGCCCGGGAGGCCCCGGCGACGGCGGCGAAGGTGACCCGGTCGCTGCTCAAGGGCGCCGCGTGGGTGGACGCCAACCCGACCGCCGCCGCCAAGCTCTCGGTCGAGAAGAAGTACGTCGCCTCGTCGGTGGATGTGAACGCCCAGGCGATTTCGAAGCTGAAGTACACCCCCGGCGTCGTGGACTGCCGCGACAGCGTCCTGGCGGCGTCGAGGGAGATGAAGAAGATCGGCCTGCTCGATTCGTCGACCGACCCCGCCGTACTGGCCAGGAACGCCTGGCAGGACCTCGACGGCGTGACCGACGAGTGGATCAAGGGGCTGGAGATCGAGCAGGTCGCCGGCGGCGGCCCGCCCCCCCCCTTGAGCGCCGAACGGCTCGCCGCCCTGTTCGCCGATGCGAAGGACCTCCGTATTCTGTGCGACGGTTGCGTTTCCGACGCGGGCGATTTCTGCGGCCGTTGAGCCGCTGGGAGCAGAGATGACGGGAGTTTCGACCTTGTCGTCGGGGGATTCGAGAATCATCAGTTCGGCGGCCGTCGAGCCGGCCGATCGCGGCGGCCGCGCCGCGGCGGCCCTCGTCGCGCCGATGGTCGCGGCGGCGTGCGCGCTGCTGCTCCACTGGGGGCTGCCGAGCCGACAATCGCCGCTGCCCACCCGGCTCTATCCGATGCTGCTCGCGGGCCTCCTGGCGGCGGCGGTCGTCCTGGCCGCGGTCCACCGGGCGTGGCCCAGGCTGCGCCCCTGGGCGCGACACAACGCGCCGCTGCTGGCCGGCGGGATCGGCGTCCTCGCGGCCTGGGACCTGATCACCCTCAAGCTGGCCCTCATGCCCTTGCCTTACTTCCCCGGGCCGGACATGGTCCTCGTGGGCATGGTCGACGATCGGGGGATGCTGCTCGAGAGCGCGTATCACTCGTTGATCCTGCTGTTCACCGGCTATTTCGCGGGGGTGGCGGCGGGCCTGGCCAGCGGAATCCTGATCGGCTGGTTCCGCGGCGTCCGATACTGGGGGATGCCGGTGCTCAAGGTGATCGGGCCGATCCCCGCGACGGCCTACATCCCGCTCGTGATGGCGCTGTTCAGCAACGCCTTCGTCTCGGGGAGCGCGCTCATCGCCATGGCGGTCTGGTTCCCGATGACGATGCTCACCGCCTCGGGGGTCGCCAACGTCCCGGTCTCGTATCTCGACGTGGCGCGGACGCTGGGGGCGGGTCGGCGGTACTTGATCTTCCGGGTGGCCGTCCCGGCGGCGATGCCGAGCATCTTCCTCGGCCTGTTCATGGGGCTGTGCACGGCGTTCCTGACCCTGATCGCCGCCGAGACCGTCGGCGTGCGGGCGGGATTGGGCTGGTATCTCAAGTGGCAACAGGGTTACGTGGAATACGCCAAGGTGTACGCGGCGTTGATCATCATGGCGGCGTTCTTCTCGGGGCTGATGACGCTCTTGTTCGCCGTGCGGGACCGCGTGCTCGGTTGGCAAAAAGGCATGATCCGGTGGTGATATGAGCCAGCTCAACGGCGATGCGACGATCGACGACGGGTCGTCCCTGTCCCTCTCCGACGTCGCCAAATTCTACAGCTCGGCGGACGGCTCGCGCGTGCACGCGCTGCACGGCTTCTCGCTGTCGGTCGCGGCGGGCGAGATGGTCTCCTTGATCGGCCCCAGCGGGTGCGGCAAATCGACGCTGCTGCGGCTCATCGCCGGGCTGGATCGACCCGAGTCGGGCGCCTTGCGGGTCGGGGACGCGCCGATCACCGACCCCAGCGCCGAGCGCGGGCTGATGTTCCAGGACCCGAATCTGTTCCCCTGGATGTCCGTCCGCCGCAACATTCAGGCGGGGCTGGTCGCGCGCGGCGTGCTCCACCGCCGTCGCCGCGAGGTCGACGAGTTCCTCAGACTGGTCGGGTTGGAGGCGTTCGCCGACCATTATCCGCACCAGCTCTCCGGGGGGATGGCGCAGCGGGCGGCGCTCGCCAGGGCGCTGATCAACCACCCCAAGGTCTTGCTGCTCGACGAACCGCTCGGCGCGCTCGACCAGTTCACCCGGATGAAGATGCAGGACGAGGTCCTCCGACTCTGGCGGGCTCGCGGCACGACGATGGTGCTGGTCACGCACGACATCGACGAGGCCATTTACATGAGCGACCGGATCGTCGTCGTCTCCCCGCGTCCGGGTCGGGTCGAGATCGTGATCGACGTCGCGCTTGAACGACCTCGGCTCCGCAACAGTCAACCGTTCCTGAAGCTGCGAGCCGAGATCCTGGACCTGCTCCACTTCGCCGGCGGAGGATCCGACGAGGCCGTCGAATCCGCCGCGGGCCGATTCCGAGGGCGTCAGTCATGAGCGATCCGACCCCACCGCGTTCTCAGTCCGCGCGAATCGTGGCCGTCGCCCTGGCGGCGGTCCTCGTCGGACTGGGGCTGCTCGGCGTGTTTCTGGTCCAACGCGGCGAGATCAAGCCGGGCCCCGGAGCGGACGGCTTGCCTGGGCCCGGCTCGGACGTCTACCGCGAGATGGTTTCGGCTTTTCAGGAAGGCGTCGCGGCCCTGGACGCCGACGCGATCGAGTGCGCCAGGACGGCCCTCGCCCGCGCGACGGAGTTGATTCCGGAGGAGCCGGCCGCCTGGGCCGACCTGGGGCTGCTGAAGCTCCGTCAGGGCGATCACGAGGGGGCGGCCTCGGACCTGGAGCGAGCCCAGACTCTCGCGCCCGAGAGTGGGCCGATCAAGGGGCTGCTGGGACTTCTCGAAAGCCGCCGCGGCCAGTACGCCGAGGCGGTCGCGCACTTGCGGCGGGCGGTCGAGCTCGACCCCGGCGACCTGCGGTCGCGGTTCGCGCTGGTCAAGGAGGTCGAGCGCCAGGCCGACCCCGGCAGCGACGCCGAGGCGCTCCGGCTCGCCGTCGCGCTCTCGGAATCGCTGCCGGACAACGTCGTCGTCCTGCTCGAACAGGCCCGGCTGGCCGCCAAGCAGGGCGAGGAGAAAATCCTCGGCGACGCCGTGCAACGGCTGGGCGAGCTCGCCCCGTCGTGGCCGTCGAAGGCGCAAGAAATCTACGGCGAGCTTGAGCAGGCCGCGCAAACCAATCCACGGGCCGCCGCGACCCGCGTGGTCTTCCTTCGCAACCTGCTCCTGCCGACGCCCATCTTTCGGCAAGCCGTCGCCCTGGTCGAGACGCCGGTGGGGACGGTCGGCGAGTCCGTCAAAACGTTCTTGAAACTTCAGCCGCCGCCGCTCATGGTCGCCGCGCCCGACGAGGCGCTGACGTTCGAGGTCGAGCCTGTGGGGGGAGCCGCCGAGGCGGACGTGGTCGTGGCCGCGCCGCTGACCGGCGACGGCCCGACGACGTTGTTCTCGGCCGACGCCGAGTCGGTGCGGCGGCTCGACGGAGCGGGCGCGCCGTACCGACTCGGCATCGGCCGCGCCGGATCGCCCCTTTCGGCTCACGGCGTGCTGGCGGTCGATTGGAACTCCGACTCTCGACTCGATCTGGTCGTCGCCGGGGCGAGAGGGCTGCGGATCTTCAAGCAGAACGAGGACGGAAGGTTCGCCGATGAGACCGAGGCGACCAAGCTCGATCCCGCCGTCCTGGGCTCTGATCTTTTCGGCGCCTGGGCGGCCGACGTCGAGATGGACGGCGACCTCGACCTGGTGCTCGGCGCCCGAATCGGCAAGACCCTGGTTCTGCGGAACAACGGCGACGGCACGTTCACGTCGATCGATCTGTTCGGAGGTACGAGCGACCTCCGCGACTTCGCCTGGGCCGACCTCGACGGCGACGGCGACCCCGACGCCGCGCTCCTGGACGCCAGGGGGGCGGTGCGGATCGAGTCGAACGACCGCGCGGGCAAGTACCAACCGCGTAACGCGCCGGAAGGCCTGGGGGCGCTCGCCTCGCTGGCCGTCGCCGATCTGAACGGCGACGGGGCGATCGACCTGCTGGCGATGCGGGCCGACGGGACCGTTCTTCGGATCACCAATAAGGACGAAGGCAAGGCGTGGGACGTGGTCGAAGCCGTCGCCGCGCCGGGGGCCGTCGGCGAGGGCGCCCGGCTGTTCGTCGCGGACCTGGACAACAACGGAGCGCCCGACCTCGTCGGCGCGGGATCGACGGGGGGTTGGATACGGCTCGCCGACGGCAAGGGGGGCTTCCGCGCGTCGGCCGCGCCGGCCGGCCTGCGAATCTTCGCCCTGGCCGATCTGAACGCCGACGGCCGGCTCGACCTCGCGGGGCTCGCCGAGGACGGACGGCCCGCCCGGGCGCTCGGACGCGGCGCCAAGGACTACCATTGGTTGGTCGTGCGGCCTCGAGGCGCGAAGACGTTCGGCGACGGCCGGATCAATTCGTTCGGCGTCGGCGGCGAGGTCCAGGTAAGGGCCGGCCTGCTCGTCCAGTCGCAGGTGATCGCCGGTCCGATCCTCCATTTCGGCCTCGGCGAGAACCGCGGCTTCGACATCGCCCGGATCGTCTGGCCCAACGGGACCGCGCAGACCGAGTGCCACGGCGACGTCGACCTGACGCTGACCGCCGAGCAGCGGCTCAAGGGCTCTTGCCCGTTCCTGTACGCTCACGACGGGACCGCGATGCGGTTCGTGACCGACTTCATCTGGCGATCGCCCCTGGGCCTCCGAATCAACGCGCAGGACACCGCCGGCGTCGCCCAGACCGAGGACTGGGTGAAGATCCGGGGCGACCAGCTCGCCGCGAAGGACGGCGCGTACGACGTGCGGATCACCGCCGAGCTTTGGGAGACTCACTACTGGGACCACGCGTCGCTGATGGTCGTCGACCATCCGTCGGGCGTCGAGGTCTTCGTCGACGAGCGATTCGCCCGCCGACCGCCGCGCCTGGAGATTCACGCGACGGGCCCCCTTCACCCCCCGGCCTCCGCTCGCGACCACCAGGGACGCGACGTAACCGAACTGGTGACCGCACGCGACGGCCGCTATCTGGACGGCTTCGACCGGGGCTTCTACCAGGGCGTGGCCCGCGACCACTGGGTCGAGATCACCGTCGGCGACGAAATCCCGCGCGACCGGCCGCTCCGGCTCGTCGCCAACGGCTGGATCCATCCGACCGACAGCTCGATCAACGTCGCGATCGCCCAGGGAGACGGCGTCAAGCCGCAAGGCCTGATCCTGGAAGTTCCCGATTCCGGCGACGGCTGGAAGGTGGTCCGCGACGATCTGGGCTTTCCGGCCGGCAAGAACAAGACGATCCTCCTTGATCTCGACGGCCTGTTCGCCGCCGACGCTCCCCGGCGGTTCCGGCTCCGCACGAACCTGGAGATATTCTGGGATTCGCTCGCAATCGCGGAGGCCCTGCCCGAGACCGAATTGAAGACCCAGCGGCTCGCGCCCGATTCGGCCGAACTGCGTCGTCGGGGCTACTCGCTCATGACCCAGGCGAATCCCGGCTCGCCCGAACTGCCGGACTACGGGACGATCGCGGCGACAGGCCAACCGTGGCGCGATCTGATCGGCTTTTACACGCGGTTCGGCGACGTCCGCGAGTTGCTTGAAATGGTCGACGACCGTTACGTGATCGCCAACGCGGGGGACGAACTGGCCCTCCGCTTCCCCGCGCCTCCGCCGCCGCAGCCGGGCTGGGTCCGCGACTTCGTCATGATCGGCGACGGCTGGAACAAGGACGGCGACTACAATACGGCCTTCTCCAAGACCGTCCTGCCGCTGCCGTCGCACGATCAAACGAGCTACGACTCACCTCCCGGCGAGCTTGAGGACGATCCGGTGTATCGCTTACATCCGGACGACTGGCGGCGGTATCATACACGTTACGTCACGCCGAGCGCGTTCCAGGACGGGATCAGACCCTGGTCGGTGGATCGGCCCGCTCGTAATTCGGAGTCCCAGCCATGAAAAGCTCTACTCGGGCGGCCGTCATCGTCGTTTTCATCGGCATGTTCGTGGCGCTCAAGTTCCTTGACGGCCGGTCCACGTCAAGCTCCAGGCCGACGGCCGCGGGGCCGGATCGGACGGCCGGCGGCGGCGCGGCGTCGACCGCCGACCGCAACGCGGCGCGTTACGGGCTGCATCTGGAGGAGGTCTCGGAGTCGGCGGGGG
>ERZ778018.2152-NODE-2152-length-13272-cov-10.882802_pt1 | contig 13272 bp, 8 predicted proteins | sample MGYA00375748_ERZ778018 | MGnify/ENA primary metagenome ERZ778018 (study PRJEB29350, sample SAMN05509839) | bioreactor metagenome | biome: bioreactor; material: wastewater | place: South Africa: University of Cape Town | collected 2014-04-22 ... | reverse complement strand
CTCATCTGACCGCTTCGCGGTCTGTCTTCCCCCGCGAGGGGGGAAGAGCGATTTCGAGAAGCCTCCAGGATCAAGGTCTCCCCTCGCGCGGGGCTCGCGATCCACGCGACCGCGGGGCATAATGCCCGTTTCCTCCATCGAACGCCACCGCCCGCCGGTACCGCCGCGGGCCCTCGGAGACCGCGATGCCGCCGAGCGACCTCGACCGCGACGACGACCCGGAACTCGACCCCCTCCACGGCGCCCCCCACATCGAGGACGAGCCGGAGAGCCGGCCCGGCGGACTCCCCCTGTACGTTTGGGTGTTGATCGCCGTGGCGGTCGCCGCGCCGCTGGGGATGGTCTGGGGCGAGGGCGCCCAGGCGCTTCAGATCATCCCCGACCTCGTCATGCGCGCGTTGACCGCGCTGGCCGCGCCGTTGGTCGTGCTGGCGATCCTCTACGCCATCGTCGCCAACGACATCCGAGGCCGGCAAGGGGGGGTGATGATGCTCCTCTACCTGGTCAACACCCTGGTCGCCATGGTCATCGGCCTGGTCCTGTCCAACCTGATCCGCCCCGGCGTCGGCGCGGCGCTCGGCGACGTCGCGGCGAGCCAGCCCCCGGTCAAGAAGACCGTCGCCGAACTGCTGACGGAGATGATCCCCCGCAGCGTCGGCGAGGCGTTCGCCACCAACAACATCGCCCAACTGGTCGTCCTGACCCTCGCCATGGGGATCGGCCTGGTCCAGATCCGCAACGCCCACCGCGCCGAGGGAAGAGAGAGCCGGGCCGTCGAGACGGTTGTCGACCTTTTCTCCATCGGCTTCGAACTGATGATGAAGGTCTTGCTCTGGGTGATCGCGCTGGTCCCCCTGGCCGTGCTGGGGATCGTGGCGGCGCAGGTGGGCCGCAAGGAGGGGATGCAGGTCTTCGCCTCCTTGATCTGGCTGATCGTCGCGGTGGTCCTGGGCCTTTGCCTCCAGGTCTGCTGGTATCTGCTTCAGATGGGGATCTTCGCGCGGACGTCCCCCGCGCGGTTCCTCCGGAGCGCGGCCGACGTGATGGCCAACACGTTCAGCACCGCCAGCACCGCGGCCACCATCCCCATCACGCTCGGCTCGCTGGGAAGGCTGGGGGTCTCGCGGCAGTCGAGCCAGCTTTGCGCGTGCATCGGCACCAACTTCAACAACGACGGCACCGCGCTGTACCAGGCCACGGCGGTCCTGTTCATGGCCCAGGCGCTCGGGTACGACCTTGGGATCGCCGATCAGGTCGTCGTGATGCTCACGACGCTGGTGGCGAGCGTCGGCGCCGGCGGCATCCCCTCGGGGAGCTTCGTCACCATGCCCTTGATCTTCGCGGCGGTCCGCATGCCGCCCGACAAGATCCCGATCCTGCTGACGATCGACTGGTTCCTCGACCGCTGCCGGACCACCTCCAACGTCCTGGGCGACATGACCGTCGCCGTCCTGGTGGACAAGATCGCGCCGCCAGAGGCCGAGGAGTGACCGCGGGAGGGCGGGTCAATCCGTCGCCAGGGGCGACTCCAGCAGGGTGAGCGTTCCGGCGGCGGCGTCGAGCCGGGCCGGGACGCCGCAGGGGAGCGCGGCGTTACGCGCGCCGTGGCCGATGGGGAAGCCGGTGACGACCGGATAGGGGCGGTCGGCGAAGTAGTCGCGGAATACCTCGGCCAACTCGGCCGAGTCGGCGCCGTCGAAGCTTCCCAGGACGACGCCGGCGGGGGCGTCCAGCAGCCCCGCCAACCGAAGCTGGCTGAGCATCCGGTCGACCCGGTAGCCGGGCTCCTGGGTGTCCTCCAAAAAGACGATCCGCCCCCTGGCCTCGATCTGGTAGGGCGTGCCGACGGTGGCCGAGACCAACGTCAGGTTGCCGCCGGTCAGCCTCCCTTCCGCCGTCCCTGGAACGAGGGCCTTCGGCGCCTCGGCGGGGGAGGGGGCGGGGATCGTCATCCCGGTCGTCGGGTCGTCGCCGTAGCGGCCGGTCTGGACCAGGTTCCAGAACAGGTCGTTGGAGTACCTGTACGCCTCGCCCTCGTCGTTGAGGTGGGAGAGCGGCATGGGCGCGTGGAACGACACCAGGCGACATTTGGCCGAGATCGCCAGATGCAGCCCCGTCAGGTCGGAATAGCCGACGACGATCTTGGGATGCTTCTTCAAGGCGTCGTAATCGACCCGGGCCAGGATCCGGGTGAGTCCGTAGCCGCCTCGAATCGCGAAGACGGCGCGGGCGTCGGGGTCGCGGAGGGCCGCGTTGAGTTCCTCGACGCGCTGGTCGTCGGTCCCGGCCAGATAACGGCGCTTGCGGTCGATCCCCTCCGGGACGACGACCTTGAACCCCCTGGCCTCGAACAGTTCCCTGGCGCGGCGGACGCCCGCCATGTCGCCGGCGCTCGCCGGGGCGACGAACCGAATCACGTCGCCGGGGCGCAAGGGACGGGGCTTGACCCACTCCTCGCCGCCGCGGACGGGCGCGGCGACCGTCGCGGCGAGCAGGCAGAGCAGGGCGGGGGCGGGGCGGAACGTCGGCATGGGGGGCCTTTCGTCGTCAGGCGTGGCTCTTCGAACACGCGCGGAGTCGGGACGGAAACGGTCTTCCCCCCCTCGCGGGGGAAGACAGACGCCGAAGGCGTCAGATGAGGGGGAGGACGTACCCAAGCGCCTCGGCGATCTCGAAAGCCGACCCGGCCGACTCGGAATCCCGACGGTCCTCTGATCCGCCCCCCCTCATCCGGCCCTTGGAACGCTGCCGAAACAACTTCGCGCGAACGACCTGGGAGAGAATATCCACAGATTTCCCAGATTAACACAGATTAAATTAAATTGTCCGATCCGAATCTGCGTCAATCTGGGAAATCCGTGGATGAATTCCTCGACGGAGAAGGCGCGGGACGTTTACGAGTCGTTGGATTTTCCGGTTTCGGTTTTACGTCATGGGCACGCGATTCGGCCGCGAAGGATTCCCGGAAGTTATTTCGGCATCGTTCCTCGGGCCACCTTCCCCCGCGAGGGGGAAGGACGTTCGTCGGCATCGCCTCAAGATGTTTTCGACAAGGCGTTCAGGCGTTGGAGCGCATGCGGTCCAGGAGGTTGGCGGTGATCCGCTGGATTCGGGGGTCGACGCCCCTGGGGCGGGTGTAGACGTCGGGCATGACGAAGCCCGGCGGGCTGGAAAGGCCGGTGGCCCACCAGATGGTGGAGGCGTTGAAGACGAAGTTCTCCCTGGGGCCGGGGTAGATCGTGGCGGTGTAGACCCCCTCGCCGCGGGGGCTCCTGGTCGGGCCGCTGGCGAGGACCTCCAGGCCGGGATGGTCCCAGGGCTCGCCGTGCCACTCCCAGCCGACCAGGCCGCCGACGGAGTCCCCCTCCTTCATGTCGGTCCCCTGGAACAGCCAGTGGTTCGGGAGTCGGCAGGTCCAGTCGCCGCCGCCGGTGACCGGGTAGGTGCTCTGCGCGCCGATCAAGGAGGCCTCGTTGGGGCCGTTCTTCACGAACCGGCCCTCCTCGGGGAAGCCCTTCTCCAGCTCTTCCTTGCGGGGCGAGCCGAAGCGGCCGACGCGCTCGATGATCCGGCCGGGGCGGCCGTCGCTGGAGGGGTGGACGTCGACCACGCCGCAGATGGCGTTGCCGGAGAGGAACGCCAGGTTGACCCCCGCGTCGCGGGCCTTCTTGACGTGGTCGAACATCTCCAGCGACCAGTACTCGTCGTGGCCGATGGAGATCCAGCCCTTGCAGCGGAGCAGGCCCTCGGGGTCCAGGTGGGTGTCGATGTTGGAGACGTAGGTCACGTCGTAGCCGCGCTCCTCCATCCAGTAGGCCAGGGGGAACTCCCAGAGGAGCCACTCGCCGGAGCCGACGGAGAGGGGGACGTCGAAGATCTGGCAGTATTTGCCGTAGGGGCGGTCGAAGCTGGTCTGGACGTCGGGGCCCCAGTACCATTCCTTGACGCCGTCGTCGTAGAGGGCGAACTGCGACGGCCAACGGTTGTAGGCGTTCCAGGTGTTGTCCGAGACCTGCAAGAGGAAGTCGGCCCGGCGGTCGTCGCGGACGACGAAGACGACGTAGCTTTCAAGCCCCTCGCGCTCGGCCTTGAGCTTGCCGAGGTAGACGCCGCTGGTCCAGTCGTCGGGGATCGTGATCGTGACCGCCGGCTCCCAGAGGCACTCGCGCAGCCGCATGGGGCCGATCGCGGGGTCGGGCTGGATCACCCCCTTGAACGGGCCCAGCTTCTCCACGAGCCGCGCGCCCTTGCCCTGGTAGAAGCCCATGCGGTACAACTCGACGGTGAACCGCGAGGCCGGGTTCGCGCTGACGTGGAGGGAGATCGACTCGCCGGGGCGGACGCTGGTCCTGGAGGCGTACCCCTCGACGCCGGGGCTGCGGTACTTCGTGGCCGGGTCGACCCGGACGTTGGAGGCGATCCAGTCGACGGTGCCGGGGCGGGCGTTCTCGGCGCGGACGCGGTCGGGGTCGGCGGGGGTCGCGGCCCGGGCCGGCCGGGCCAGGGCCGGAGCCAGCCCGGCGGCGGTGGTCGTCTTCATCCAGTCGCGGCGGTTCATGTCCGTGGCCTCGCCATCGCGAACGTTCGGGGCGCCTCCCCCACGACCGGGGGCCGCCCCCCACTATGGACGCGCCGCGCGATCGGCCGCAAGGCGCGCGCGCCCGCCCCCCCGGTTTCCAGGCGTCGGGCCGGTCGCGCGACGGGCGGCCGCGCAACGCGCGGATTCGGCGCGTCTCGTATGGCGGCGCGAAGTTGTCGCGCGAATCCGGTGGCGAAGCGGGGGATCATCGAGTAAATTAGACGTCGTCGTACACCTGGATCCGATCCGCTCGCCGACGCGACGTCGCGCCCTCTCGCCCATCCGCCGGTCCCGCCGTCGCGGAGAGGGGCGGCGTCGCGTCCGATGCCACCACCGATGGGGCCCGCATCGATGATCTTCCCCGCCGCCCGAGACCCGCGCCGACGCCCCGACACGTCGCCCCGCCGCGCCCGTCGCGCCGCGTGGGCGCGGCGGCGGCCCGAACACGAACCGCTGGAGGCCCGGTTGGTCCTGACGGCCGGGACGCTGCCGATCGCGGCGACGGGACCCATGCCCCCCGCGGAGGTCGCCGGCGCGTCGGGCGCGTCGCTCCCCCTGGGGCTTCAGTACGCGGCGTCGGAGACGCTGGGAGCCGCCGATTCGAGCTACGCGATGACGACCGACGGCGACGGCCACGCGCTTTCCAACGCGACGAACGCCTACTCCGCGCGGGTCGACGCCGGCGGGTTCGCGGTCTCCGCGGGGGCGGATTCCTGGTCGCTGACCGTCGCCGGCGTCGGCTACGGCGCCGACGCGACCCCGCTGGGCGCCGGGACGGCCGTCGCCTCCGCGACCGCCAACCGGGTCGAGTACGACTACGGCGCGGTCTCGCAGTGGTTCGTCAACGGGCCGTTGGGGCTGCAGCAGGGCTTCACGCTCAACCAGCGCCCCGCCGGGGCCGCGGCCGGCGACCCGCTCTCCATCGATCTGGCCCTGGGCGGCAGCCTGACGGCGACCGCCGACCCGTCGGGGACGAGCCTGAGCCTGACGCGGGTCGACGGCTCCCGGGCGATGGTCTACGGCGGCCTGACCGCCTACGACGCCGACGGCGCGGCCGTGCCGGCGCGGTTCGCGGTCGACGGCGACAAGGTGACGATCCAGGTCGACGACGCCGACGCGGTTTACCCGCTGACCGTCGACCCCTACGTCCAGCAGCAGAAGGTCACGGGCTCGTCGGCCAAGCCGTTGCAGTTCTTCGGCAACGCGGTGACGATGGCGGCGTCGGGGACGATCGCGGCGATCTCGGCGACCGCCTCGCCGCCGACGAGCGTGCGGGGGTCGGTTTACGTCTTCACGACCGACGGGACGACCTGGAGCCGCGTGGCCGAGCTGACCTCCAGCGACGGGGCCGCCGGCGACGAGTTCGGCATGTCGCTGGCCATCAGCGCCGACGCCAAGACGCTGGTCGTCGGGGCGCGGCGGATGGAGGTGGGCTCGAACGCGAACCAGGGGAAGGTCTACGTCTTCCGCCAGGGGGCGTCGCCGTCGTCGTGGACGCAGGTCGCGGGCCTGACCGCCGCCGACGGCGCGGCCGGGGACTTCTTCGGCTACTCGACGGCCGTGAGCTCCGACGGCTCGGTCATCGCGGTCGGGGCGGCCCTGGCCGACGTGGGCGGCGCCGTCGACCAGGGCGCGGCCTACGTCTTCACGGCGTCCACCGCGACGACCTGGACCCAGACCGCGAAGCTGACCGCGACCGACGCCGGCGCGTCGGCGACGTACGGCGCCTCGATCGCGCTGAACGCGAGCGGCTCGCTGGTGGCCGTCGGCGCCCCCGGCTCGGGCGGCTCGGAGGGCGCCGTCTACGCCTACTACCAGGGCGTCGCGACCAAGCTGACGGCCTCCGGCGCCGGCCTGGGGACCTCGCTGGCGACCAACGCCGCCGGCACCGTCCTGGTGGCCGGCGCGCCGGCCACCGCCGTGGGATCCAACGCGGGCCAGGGAGCGGCCTTCGTCTTCACCGGGTCGGGCGCGGCCTGGTCGGCGCCGACGAGGTTGACGGCCTCCGACGGCGCCGCCGGCGACAACCTGGGCCTCTCCGTGGCGATCGACGCCAACGGCGCGACGATCGCGCTGGGGGCCCCCGGAGCGACGGTCGGCGCGTCGCAGTCGGCCGGGGCGGCCTACGTCTTCCGGCAAGGGGCCGGCGGCGCGTGGACCCAGGCGCCGCGGTTGACCGCCTCCGACTCGGCGCTCGGCGCGCGCTTCGGCACCGCGATCGCGATCAACGACGGCGCGGCGCTGGCGGGCGCGCCGCTGGCGCGCTCGTCCACCAACGGCGCGGCCTACTTCTTCATCGACTCCACCCCGCCGAACCCGCCGAACCTGACGGTGACCTCCAACCCCACGAGCCAAACGGCCGCGGTGGGCGTCCCGACCATCTTCACCGCCGCGGCCACCAGCCCCGCGGCCATCACGACGCAATGGCAGGTCAGTACCGACGGGACCAACTGGACCGACGTCGCCGGCGCGACCGAGACCTGGTACTCCGTCACCCCGACGACCGGCGACTCCGGCAAGCGCTACCGCGCCGTCTTCAGCGACTCCGACGGCGGCTCGGCGACCACGACGGCGGCGGTCCTGACGGTCGTCAAGGCGACGACGGTCCTGTCGATCGCCACCAGCGCCAACCCCAGGTCGATCGGCGACCCGCTGACGATCACCGTCACCGCCGGGGCCGCCGGCGGCGTCGTCGCGGCCGGGTCGCCCACCGGATCGGTCACCCTCGCGATCCAGCGGGTCGGGTCCGCGAACCCGCCGATCGACGTGGGCTCGGCCCCGCTCGTCAACGGCCAGGCCGTCTTCGACGCCCCGGCGATGATCCTGGGGACGTACACGATCACCGCGAGCTACGCCGGCGACTCCGGCTTCGGCGCGGCGACGGCGACGGCCAGCCAGGTGACGCAGCGCAACTCCTCCGCGCTGACGGCCGCCGTGCCGTCGACGGCGGCCGTCGGCCAACGGGTCACCCTGACCGCCACCCTGACCGCCGTCGGCGGCCCGGTCGCCATGAACGGCGGCGTCGTGGTCATGGACAACGGCGTGCCGATCGGATTCCCGCAGACCTCGACCGCCGGCGGCGCGACCACCGCGACCTTCGTCACCCCGCCGCTTGCGAGCGGGACCCACAACTTCCAGTTCGTCTTCCTGGGCAACCCGCAACTCTCCGCCACCAGCACCGGCGTCTACAAGACCCAGGTCGGCGGCTCCGCCCCGGCGGCCCAGGCGGCCCCGGCCCCGGTCCTCGCCGCCGCGGCCCCGGGCGACGCGGCCGCGCCCGCGGCCCAGACGGCCGGGACCGTGACCGCCACCGCCGGCGCGCCGACGACGCTCACCGCCGCGGCGACGAACATCGTCCCCACCTCGACTCAGTGGCAGTATCGCGTCCAGCCGGGAGCCGCCTGGATCAACATCCCCGGCGCCGACCAGGCGTGGTACACCTTCACGCCCGCCTCAACGAACCAGGGCTGGCAGTACCGCGCGACGTTCTCCAACCAGTCGGGCGGCTCCGAGACGAGCGACCCGACGACGCTGAACGTCGCCGCGGGCATGGCGATGCGGGTCTCCGCCAGCGTCAACCCGCGCCCCGTCGGCGATCCGCTGACGATCACCGGCGTCGCCTCCCCGGCCGCGCCGGGCGTCGGGCCGCTCGCCGGCGGGTCGATGACCGTCACCGTCCGGCCCCAGGGCTCGTCCACCGTCCTGATGTCCTTCACGGGGGCGTCGGGGAGCGGGACGGGCGTCTTCGGGATCCCGACCACCCTGGGCGTCGGCGCCTACGACGTCACGGCGAGCTACTCCGACGCGAAGTTCGGCACCGTCTCATCCACCACCAGCCTGGTGGTGGAGCGCAACTCCTCCACGCTGACGGCCGTCGTGCCGTCGACGGCGGTCGCCGGCCAACGGCTCACCCTGACGGCCACCTTGACCGCCGTCGGCGGCCCGGTGGCGATGAACGGCGGCGTGATGGTCATGGACAACGGCGTGCCGATCGGCTTCCCCCAGACCTCGACCGCCGGCGGCGTGACGACCGCGTCCTTCGACGTCCCGTCGATCACGAGCGGGACCCACAACTTCCAGTTCGTCTTCCTGGGCAACCCGCAACTCTCCGCCACCAGCACCGGCGTCTACAAGACCCAGGTCGGCGGCTCCCCCCAGGCGGCGCCCATGGTCGCCGCGGCCCCGGCGGCGTCGGCCGCCATCGACGGCGTGGCCATCGCCGACGCCCTGGCCCAGTCGTCGCCGAAAAAGTCGCGGACGTCCTCGGCGCTGACCTTCTGGCGGGGCTCGCTCTGAGCCGAACCGATCCGAACCCGGCCGCCCCCCTCGATTCGTCGCGGGGGGCGGTTTTTCGCGCCCGCGGCGTTCAGCGCGCGAGCGAGACGCTGGGGACGGGGGCTTCCTCGTCATCGACGCCGAAGCCGCGGGCGATCAGGTTCGCGACGATCCGGCCGTAGAAGCTCGGGACGAAGAACGGGTCGGACTCGTCGCGAGCCCGGGAAAACCAGTTCATCTGGCGAAGGTGGTCCAGCGGCCAGGGGTCCAGCGGCTCGCCGAAGGCGACCGCGGAGGAGGACGGCACCAGGCCGTCGTTGGGCCCCTGCATCTCCGCCAGGGCCTCGCGCAGCCGTCGCAGGGGCCGGGAGACGTGCTCCGGGACGGGTTCGCCGGCGATGCTGAAGCAGGGGACGTCGAGGATCGGCCCGTACGTCCGGTTGAACCGCCGCATCGACAGCCGGGTGACGTCCTGGAAGCCTCGGGCGTCGATTCCCATCGCCGCTAGCAGGCGGTAGATCCGGCCCACCCTCAGCTTGGCGAAGTCGGCGAGGATCGAGCCCTGGTGGGGCGTGGCGATCGTCGTGAGGCTCAGGACGCGGTCGCGCCAGCCGGGAAGCGCCAGGAGCCGGCGGGCGTCCAGCCCCCCCATGCTGTGGGCGACGACGTGGACCGGCTCGCCGGGGAAGTAGGTGTCGATCCGATACCCCAACCGACGGCCGCGGAAGTCGACCGACGCGGTCGGGTGGACCCGCGTGGCGAGCACCCGGTTGCCCGCCGCCCGCAGCGCCTGGGGGACGCCCCGGAAGTACGAGGCCAGCGTCACCGGGCCGAACCCGATCCGCGAGAACCCGCACAACCCGTGGGCGAGGATGATGGGGGCCTTCAGACGCCCGATCATGGCTGGTCCCGTATCGATCCGGCGCGCGGTCGGTGGGAGGCCGCGTCAAGGGATCTTCGGGGATCCCCGGCCGGACCGCGCTCGTCTCTCCAATCCTATTGTAGGGGATGACGCTTGAACCGAAGCGTGACAATCTCACGTTCAGGCGCCGACCGCGACGATTTTGCGGTCGGCGGGGATTGCGACGGTCCTTGAGACCGGGCGAATCGCTCGCGCGGACGGGCGGGCGCGATGCCGGCTCAATCCGCCGTCGGCGTTCCTGGAGGTCCGTAGCCCTTGGAGGCGTCGTCCAGCACGAGCACCCAGTCCAAGGGCTCGCCGGGGGCGGGGGGGACGAAGCGGCGGTCCCCCTCGTTGGCGAATTCGCCGAGATCCTCGGCGCGGCCGGTTCGAGGGTCGAACCACCAGGCGCGGACCTTCCCGGCCTTCACGGCGTCCTTGACGTGGACGGAGAAGGGCCGGCCGACCGGGGCGTAGACCATCGCGAACGAACCGTCGCGGTCGCGAGTGGCGACGAAGCGATACCGGCCCGCGCCGGGGACCGAGGTCGGCACGCGGTCGACGACGATGACGGAGTCGTCGGGGACGCGCGCGGTCATCGGTCGCGACTCGACGAGTCGGCGGCCGTGGCGCATCTGGCCGGCGCCGGGAGCGTCGAGGGCGTCCGTCCAGGGGAGGAGCGGGGCGTTGATCGGATCGCGGCCGGGCCTCCACATCTGCCAGACGGAGTGGTGGCCGTAGGTGTGGCCGCACGCGCCGGAGAAGACGTCCCAGTAGAACGGCCGGCGGACGTCGGCGGCGATGGAGTGGCCGTTGCGGTCGGCCTTGAACGCGATCGGATGGCCTTCGTACAACGGCTCGCCGTCGATCACGGGCTTGGGGGGCTGGAGGTCGTAGTCCGGCCGGGTGTGGTCGTAAGTGCCGGTGTAATCGGTCTGGTGGCCGTTCTGCCTCATGTTGAACGACAGCCACTCCGACTTATGGAACCACTTCGACGAGCCCTGGGCGCCGGTGGGGTGGAACGTGATGAGCCGCTTGCCGCCGTCGCCTTGGTGGAGACCGCGGGCCATGGCCTCGATGACGGCCTTCTGGACGTCGTTCTCGACGGAGCGGTCGCCGCCCAGGATCCAGACCACCCCCTTGTCGCCGTAGCGGCGGCCGAGCCACGCGCCGTAGGTTTCGGCGTTGGCGGCGTTGAACAGCGGTTTGCCGTCGCGGACCTTGTCGTGCCAGTAGCGGCCCCAGGTCGGCAAGAAGCCGATGGTCAGGCCCAGGGCGTTGGCGCGCTCGACGATGAAATCGACATGGTCCCAGTAATCGTTCGCGGCGCCGTCCTTTACGTCGGGCCGGGCGGGATCGAGGTCGACCAGCGGGAGGTGTCCGTAGGCGTTGGGCGTCTTGTGCCCGTCCATCTCGGCGATGGCGACGGCCTGGATCACCGTGAAGCCCTTGGCGGCGCGATCGGCCAGGTAGCGCTCGGCCTCCTCGCGATCGCAGCGATGGAACAACTCCCAGGCCGTATCGCCCAGGTAGAAGAACGGCTTTCCGTCATCGGCCGTCAGGTAACGGCCGTCGGCGCTGACGCCGGTCGGAAAGCGGCGGGGCTCGTCGCCGCGGACGGCGACGGCGATCAGGAGGACCGGCGCGACGAGTGAGATCCCACGGAGAGGACTCATGCGAGAGACCTTCCGGCCCGTGGCCGCGAGAGGATGCGAGGCGAGAAGCCGGCGGGCGTTCGAACCGCGCCGGCCCCTCGACCGTTTCCCCACGTTCTACGCGAGCCGACGATCCGGATCAAGGAGCGGCGGCAATGAGCCGGCGAGGGCTCGCAAGTGAACGGAGAGCGTGGATTCGCCGCCGGCGGGGCCTGGAACTCGTCACGTCGATCCAAGATTGAAAGACTGTTGACTGCTGAAACGGCCCTGATAGCCCTTGGTCGGGACCTCGCGCACTTCTTCCAGGATCAGCTGGCAGATCGGCATCCCGACGTCCAGGACGACGATTTGATTGCCCAGGTTGAAAATCTCCAGTTGAATCGGAAGCCCCGGGTGTTTCGCGTCCTCCGGGTTATAACCGAATCCGGCATGGATCGTGGGCGCCGTCACATGAACCCCGACTCCCAATCGGGCGAGGCTGCTCTTGCCCTCGACGCGAGCGGCGATGCGGGACTGATGCGGAAGGGAAATCTTCTCCCGCGTATATCCCAGCACGAACTTGCCGGGTTCCAGATCGAACCCTTCCTTCGAGTCGATGGCGACTTTCGCGGAATGGTTCGGGTTGTCCATCAACGCACGAATGTCGAATCCTGAACGGTTGGGATAAAGCTTCAGGGGCTGCCCCGTGGCTGGGGGGCTGGGATCCCTCCACCCGAGCAGGCCGCCGTCGAGGTGAAGATCCAGCGCCGTCGAGGTGAAGCTCGCCTCGTCGGGAGAAGGATCGATGAGGATGGTCCCGTCTCGGATCGCCGCTTGCATCTCGCGATCGGAAAGGATCATGCGTGAACTCCCGATTCGACCCGGAACGAATGAAACGGGATCCACATTCGGTTCGCCCCGGAATCCGCCTCGATCGGAAGCTCGATCAGGACGCGCCCGCCGCGATGGTCGACGTTGACCACTCCGACGGGAAGGAAGAAGCTCTCGGAAACCTTGTTCACCATGCTCTTGAGCACGTGAATGAATTGCTCGCGCCCGCGCTCGTCCGTCACGCTGACCGTAATGTCGCGATCGGTGAAGCCGTCCGACACCTTGCAACGGACTTCGGGAAGATAGATCGTCTCCATGCGTCGAGGCTCCTTCCAAGCGACACCCAGGTCCGGGTTGTTTGTATATTATAGTATACGGACGAACCTGGTGTTTGTCCATCCTGGAACACCATGAATCATCGGTCCTCCGCGGCGGTCCCATGAGGTGGACTTTGATTGATCGCCCCCGGCCGCTTCATCTGGAAGCGAGGGCGCGAAACGCGGGGCCGGCGGAACTCACGGGTTCCGCCGGCCCCTGGGGTGTTCGCGTCGAATCTCCGCCGCGAGCGGACGCCGCTTAGGAGCCGACGGCGACGGGTTGGAGGTCGACCAGGGCGGTGGTGGCGGCGGCCTGCTGGCGGATGGTCTCGGAGATCCGCATGGAGCAGAACTTGGGGCCGCACATCGAGCAGAAGGCGGCGGACTTGAAAGCCTCTTGCGGGAGGGTCTCGTCGTGCATCCGCTGGGCGGTCTCCGGGTCCAGCGCCAGGCGGAATTGCTCCTTCCAGTCGAAGTGGTAGCGGGCGCGGGAGATGGCGTCGTCGCGGTCGCGGGCGCCGGGACGGTGTCGGGCCAGATCGGCGGCGTGGGCGGCGATCTTGTAGGCGACGACCCCCTGTCGGACGTCCTCGACCTCCGGCAGCCCCAGATGCTCCTTGGGAGTGACGTAACAAAGCATGCTGGCGCCGTGCCAGGCGGCCAGCGCCGCGCCGATGGCGGAGGTGATGTGGTCGTAGCCCGGCGCGATGTCGGTCACCAGGGGGCCCAGGACGT
>ERZ778018.2151-NODE-2151-length-13281-cov-4.796386_pt1 | contig 13281 bp, 9 predicted proteins | sample MGYA00375748_ERZ778018 | MGnify/ENA primary metagenome ERZ778018 (study PRJEB29350, sample SAMN05509839) | bioreactor metagenome | biome: bioreactor; material: wastewater | place: South Africa: University of Cape Town | collected 2014-04-22 ... | reverse complement strand
GGCGTATTCGGCCAGAGCGGCACCGGTAAGAGCGTGCTCACTCGACTGCTCCTCTTCGGTCTCATCAAGAGCGATGTCGCATCCGCTCTGATCTTTGACATGCACGGCGAATACGCGACGCATCTCCCCGATGAGCCGGGGATCGCCGGACTGGTCGACCTCTTCGGTAAGACGCGGATTATCGTCTATTCGCTCGAATCCGGCGGCGGGACCCGTGATTTCCGCATCAGCCTGAATCAGATTGAGCCGGGCGATATCGAGCTGCTCGCTGAGGAACTGAACCTGACCGGCACCTATGGCGCGGTCACCTATCAGCTCTCGCAAGCCTTCGGCGAGAAGTGGCTGAGCCAGCTACTCACGATGTCACAGGCAGATCTCGACGCATTCTGCACCACAACCGGCACCCACCCGGCCGCCGCCAACGCGCTCAAGCAAAAGCTGGCGCTACTGCAGTCTCGCGACTACATCATCGATCATGGCGAAAGCTCGGCCATCGACGATCTGATGGCACATATCGACAAGAAGCACCATGTCATCCTGCAATTCGGGAAATACCAGTCGTTCCTCGATTACATGCTCGTGGCGAACATCGTCACCCGCCGCATCCACCAGCGATATACCGAACGGGTACTCCGACAGACCGCCGCGCAAAACGGGAGCGGCACCGACCTTCGCCGCCTGGTCGTTGTCCTTGAAGAGGCGCACAAATTCCTGGCGCCGGACGCGGCGCGACAGTCGATCTTCGGCACGATCGCGCGTGAAATGCGCAAATACTCGGTGACGCTCCTCGTCGTCGATCAGCGGCCATCCGGCATCGACCCCGAAGTACTGTCCCAGATCGGCACGCGCATCACCGGGCTGCTCACCGACCAGCGCGACATCGACGCGGTCCTGACCGGCGTCTCCGATCGTAATCAATTGCGAGGAATGCTCGCCTCGCTTCGTCCGAAACAGGAATGCCTCATCCTCGGTCACGCCATCCCGATGCCGATCATGCTGCGTACTCGCACCTACGATGGCGCGGCACTCCGCAAGGAGATCCAGCAGCAATCCGGACCGGCAGTTGACCCCGATTTCCTCTCAACAATCATGAACCCCGGCGAGGAATAACCGACGAATGAAGCTGCTCCATTTCGCCGATCTGCACCTCGGCGTCGAAAACTATGGCTCGCTCAATCCAAGCACCGGGCTCTCCACGCGCGTTGATGACTTTCTGCATGCGCTCGACACCATCATCACCGCGGCCATTGAAGAAGAGGTCGATGCCGTTCTCTTCGCCGGTGATGCCTTCAAGAATCGCGACCCAAGTCCGACACTGCAACGCATGTTCGCGCGACGCATCCGGCGGCTGGCAGAAGCGGAGATCCCGACGGTTCTGCTGACTGGTAATCACGATCTGCCGAGTATCATGGCGCGCGCCACCGCTATCGATATCTATCAGGCACTCGGCATTCCCCATATTCATATCGCCCGCACGATTGGGCAGATGAACCTCGGCACCCGCAGCGGGCCGCTCCAGATCGTGACGCTTCCCTGGGTGCCGCGGAACACCGTCCTGACCCATGAGTCGCTGCGCACGCTCCCAGCCGACGAGCAGTTGCTCAAGTTCAGTGAAGCGATCAGCGCGGCGATCGGCCAGCGCGCCGGTGAGCTCGATCCCGATCTCCCAGCCGTGCTATTGGGCCATTTCTCGCTGGAGGGCGCGAAACTCGGTTCCGAGCAGTCGATCATGCTCGGCGCCGAAGTCGTGCTCACTCCGGCCGAAATTTCCGCCGATGCCTTCACCTATGTCGCGCTCGGACACATCCACGGCTATCAACGGATCGGCGTCACGCCACCGGTCGTCTATGCCGGCAGCGTCGAGCGTGTTGACTTCGGCGAAGCGCGCGAAACCAAGGGCTTCGTCATGGTCGATCTCGAGCGCGACGACACCGGACGCTGGAAGGCGCACCCGACGTTCCGTCCGCTTCCGACCCGCCCCTTTCTCTCGCTGGAGATACAAGCGGCGACCGACAGCCCCATGGAGAAAATCCAGCACCTCATCGAGCGCCGTTCGGCCGATATCGCCGGTGCTATTGTCCGCATGATCATCAAGGTCGAGGCCGAACGCGAGGATGAAATCCGGGTCGATGAGGTTCGCCGCTGGCTTCTGAACACCGGTGCCGCCTGGGTCGCCTACGTGCGGCGCGATGTCGACCTGCAACGTCGCTCACGCGTCGACATCAACGACGAAGATGCCCTCATACCGGAAAAGATGCTCGATCGCTGGCTCCTCGAACGCGATATTCCGACCGATCTCCGCGAACGGATCAAGGCGGCCGGCCTCGAACTGATCCAGGCCGACCGCGCGTCATCGACGGAGTAGCGCGGCGGAGGTTCCTGCTACAAATACTCCTCGAACCAACCAAGGATCGCCTGCAGGCGCTCGACGAGGTGGGTTGGCTTGCCCATTCGTGACAGACCATGGCTTTCGTTCGGGAAGCGGAGCAATTCGACGGTCTGGTTGAGCATCTTGAGCGAGACGAAGAGCTGTTCGGCCTGCTCGATCGGGCAGCGATAGTCTTCCTCGGAATGAATGATGAGTAACGGCGTCTTGATCTTATCGACGTAGGTGATCGGTGACATCTTGATGAACTGCTCGGTGTTCGCCCAGGGTGTGCCACCCGTCTCGTAATCGCCGAACGTCGAGCCGATATCGCTCGTGCCGTAGAAGCTATGCATGTTACTGACCGGTCGTTGCGTCACGGCGGCCTTGAACCGGTCGGTGTGACCGATGATCCAGTTCGTCATGAAGCCGCCATACGAGCCACCGGTTACGCCGAGACGAGTCGCATCAACGTAGCCCTGGTCGATAGTGTAATCGACCAGCGCCATGACATCGGGCATATCCGACGATCCCCAAACGCCCTTCGTACACGACGAAAAATCGCTGCCGTAGCCCTGGCTGCCGCGCGGGTTGCCGTAAACGACGACGTATCCCTGCGCCGCGAGCAGTTGGAACTCGTGGAAATAGGCGTTCGCATACATGGCATGCGGACCGCCGTGGATCTCCAACACGAGCGGATATTTCTTGCCCGCCTCAAAGCCGATTGGCTTCATGATCCAGCCGTGGATGTTGGCATGATCATCCGCCTGGCTCGGAACATGAATCTCCTCAGGCACACTGATCTCAACTGCGGAGAAGAACTCATCGTTGACGGCTGTCAAGCGGGTCTCATCGCTGCCGTCCGCGGTGCTCACGTAGATATCGCAGGGTACGGTCGAAGTGGCAACGGTGTAGGCGAGCTTCGAGCCGTCGGCGCTGACGCTGAAGTTCATCACGCGGCGATTTCCGCCCAAGACGAGCGTCGGTTCACCGCTGCTGATATTCGCCCGACGCACGTGCGTATTGCCGCTGTCAGAGACCGAAACGAAGACAGAGGAACTGTCCGGACTCCAGACAAGCCCGCCGTTCGCGCTACTGGCTGTATCGGACATTCCGTTATCGCCGATCGTCCGATCGAGCGCCGAGGTGACGTTACGCAACCCGTTGCCATCCGGCTGCACCACCCAGAGGTCCGCACCGATCGCACCGCCGGCAAAGGCGTTATTGTGCCCTTCGATGGCAATCAACGTCCCATCCGGGGACCAGGCCGGGTTGGAGAAATCGGCTGTTACACCGGTGACAACCGCGGCCGGCTCACCGCCGTTGGCCGACACGACCCAGATCTCACTACCGCGCTTCTTTTCGCGCTCCTCGTTGCGATTCGACACGAAGACGATCTGGGTACCGTCCGGCGACCAGGCGGGTGCGCCGTCATCAAAATCGCCGCTGGTGATCTGCTTCGGCGCTCCACCCTCAGCCTCGACCGTCCAGATATGAGTCGGCTTGTTGTCGAGGAAGCCCGGTGTGCCGTCCGAGCGATAACGCAACCGCGTGATCCGCACGGCGTCGCTCTTCGGTTCGTCCTTCTCGTCCGCGTCCACCCTGGCTTTCGCTTCATCGATCTTTTGCTGATCGGCCTTGGAAACGAACGCGAGACGGCGACCATCCGACGACCAGGCAAACGAAGAAACCGGCTCGGGCAGATCGGTCAATTGGGCCGCCTCACCGCCACCGAGCGGGATCGACCAGAGTTGATTGGAGCCGGATCGATTCGAGAGAAACGCGATGCGTGTGCCGTCTGGCGACCACCGTGGCGACATATCTTTGGCGCCGGCGCCGGTGAAGCGACGGCTATCGCCGCCGGCAGTTGGCACGAGATACAGCGACGAGCGGTATTCATTCTTGTCACGATTGAGCTCGGTGCGGACAAAGACGACCTGGCGGCCATCCGGTGAGATACGGGCATCGTTGACCAAGGCGATGTTGTAGATATCTTCGGGTGTCAGCGTGCGGCGTTCAGCCACGGCATTCTCCTTTCGGGCAAGCGACGGAAGCGCATGCACCGTCGCGTTCAGCGAGCGTGTGCATGCTAGCACAGGAGCGTCCCGAAGAGAGATTGAGATTGCTGAACGAGCGGTTACTTATCGAGATCGTCGAGTCCGCGGCCCTTGAGCATCAGTTCGCGTAGATCCCGCATGACCTGCTGGCGGTTGTTCTGATATTCGACATCATCGATCGTCCCGGCTGCGCGGCGCTCATCCAGCTCGTTCAACTGAGCCGCCAGTGCCAGGCGTTCATCGTCGTAGTGGCCGTTCATGCCCGTCGAGATACCAGCCTCGGCCAGCGCAAGCGCCTGCGTCCGCTTACGGCGATGCAAGACCAGGAAGACCAGCACACCGGCTATGATGATCAGGGCCCCGGCCCCGATGGCGGCGTAGAGCGGGCCGTTGCTCGATTCGCTGCCGCCCCCAGCCTTCGGCAGACCCAGAATATCGACCGAGAGCGAGTCACCGACGATCGGTTTGTCGACCGAAAGAACGTGGTATTTGTCGCCACCCACATCAACCAGCCCTGCGTCATTGAAAACCTGTGAACTGATGTCGTAGGAGCCGTCCTTGACGAGGAAGCGTTCGTTCGAAGTCGGCATCGAGGTGGCGATCGTCACGGTTTTGCTCGTACCGGTGTACGGCAGGCTGTACGCAATAAGCGCGGTCTGATCGCCGGGGACGATGGCTCCGGTCGTGATGAGCGTGCCGTTTTCGATTCTCGGGTTGCCGAACTCGAAGCCAGGCTGAGGGGTGATCTGGGCAGCGCCATCGGGCAGACCGAGCCGCAAAACGACGCCATCCTTGCCGATGTAGGCATGATCGCTCTTGTTGCTGACCGCCAAAATCTCGAAAAGGCTGACGAGCCGCGAACTGGGATCGGCTCCGTTGACCACAATGCTGCGCGAATCGAGGGAGATGATCGAGGGATCGGTTGATGGTTCGTAGACCTTGATGTCATCGACTTTGCCGGCATCCTGGGGCATGAGTAGCAGCGTGCCGGGGAAATCGATATTCGAATACTCTACGTGGGCAATATACCCTTCTCCTTCAACGACCGGCAGATCTTTAAAGACATACTTTCCACTATCGTCCGTCGTTCCGGTATACTGCTTGACAACGTTCATACCTTGATATTCGTACAACGTAACGGTCAGACCCGCGACAGAACCTCCGCCGGTTGTCCCATTCGTTACGGTTCCCGATATCGTCGCCGTCGTATCGGCCGAAGCGGAAAGCGGGATAGCGAACAGGAACGCAACAAACAGGAGCGCGAGCAATCGACGAACCATGCGGTGTGGACCCCTCGTGAGAACAGCCGACTGGCCCACCATCGTGGGTCAGCGGTCATAGTGTATCAGTTCAAGATTCGCGGCCGGATTTCAGGCGCCGCCTTGATGGGTCGTGTCCGTCCGGAACGAGGAACGACACTCCTCAGGCATCCGAAATGATCACGTTCGATGGGAGTTCGCTAGACCATGTCTCAACTCAACGCACTCGTAAACGCGATTCTTGATGATTTCTATGCGTCGCGTCCGACCGAAGCGCGCTGGCTCGGGTTACATCGCTACGACGGACTCGTTCCCAATCATAGTCGTGCGGGAATTGGGGCGCGTGTCGCCCGTCTCGATGAGCAGACGACCGCCCTGGCAGCCATTTCCTCCGACGAATTGAACGATGACGAACGTTTCGACCTCGACCTCTTGCTCGCGCAACTCCGCTTCGAGCAGTTTCAGTTGACCGAATTGCGCGATCGCGCTCGCAACCCGATCGCCTGGTCAGATGACATCGATTTGAGCGGGTATCTCATGCGAAGTTACGCACCGATCGATGAGCGAGCAGCCGCGCTGAAAACGCAAGCCGCCCGCATTCCGACTGTGCTCGCCAATGCCACCGATGTGCTCGATCACGATCTGTCACGGCCCGTCATCGAAACCTCCATCGACGTCTTTAAAGGCGCGGCAGCCTTTCTGCGCGACGACGTCCCGCTCGCATTGGCCGAAGCCGGTGCGACCGTCTCGGTCGACGCTGAAATCGCGGACGCCCTGGCGGCGATCGATCAGTTCGTCACCATGCTGGAACACCGATTGGAAACGGCGTCTGACTCTTTCGCGATCGGGCCGGATTTGCTCCGAAAACTCGTCTACTACGGTGAGTTGGTCGACATCGATCTCGACCAGCTGCTGCGCATCGGAGAAGCCGACCTGGAGCGAAATCTCGAGGCAGCGCGCGTCACCGCGGCTCAAATCGATCCCACGCTAACGGTCGAACAGATCTTCAGGCGACAGGGCCGTGATCATCCGTCGGCCGATCGACTCGTAGCGGAAGTCTCCAACGTCCTCGAAGATCTACGGCAATTTCTCATTGATCATGCGATCGTTTCGGTTCCGTCGGAATCGCGCTGCCTCGTCGAGGAGACCCCGAGCTTCCTCCGCTGGGCGTTTGCCATGATGGACACCGCCGGCCCATACGAAGACGAATCGGTTGAATCGTTCTACCTCGTCACGCCGCCGGAAGCGGACTGGGACGAAGAGCGACGTGAGGAATGGCTTTCGAATTTCGACCGCAGTGGTTTACCGGGCATCTCGATACACGAAGCGTATCCCGGTCATTTCATCCATTTCCTCCATCTCCGCGACGTCGCTTCACCGGTGAGGCGTATGGCCCTCTCGTATTCATTTATCGAAGGCTGGGCCCATTATGTCGAGGAAATGATGTTGGAAGAAGGATTCGGCGGCGGCGATCCGCGTTACCGGCTGGCGCAACTGAAAGAAGCGTTGCTACGCAACTGCCGCCTGGTGGCCTCGATCAAGATGCACGCCTACGGCATGTCACTCGACGAGGCCACCGATCTCCTGAAGTCGAAGGCGTTCCTGGAAGAAGCGCCGGCGCGTGCCGAAGCCGTGCGTGGCACCTTCGATCCCGGCTATCTCAACTACACGCTTGGGAAGCTGATGATGCGCAAGCTGCGCGCCGATGTGCAGTCGCTCGAAGGCGAGCGGTTCTCACTCCGTACTTTTCACGATCGTGTATTGGCGCTGGGCGCGCCGCCGTTCGCGCTCGCGCGTCGCGTGCTGACGCCGGGCAATGAATCGGTGCTCTGAGCCGCAGCCCGCCTCAGTCAGCCGCGACGGGTTCCGGTTCGGTGCCGGCTTCGGCCGCCGCGTAGGCACGATCCAGCAGCTCAACCAGATGAATTACCGGTCGTCGATCGCCACGCGCCCGGAGCCCGGCTGCGATCTGCAGCATGCAGCCCGGATTGGCCGAGACGATTGCCTCGGCGCCGGTCGAAAGTGCGTTATCGAGCTTCCGCGTGAGCAGCGCGCTCGACATGTCGGGCTGGATCAGGTTGTAGATGCCGGCGCTGCCACAACAGAGCGATGACTCCGGCATCTCGATCAGCGTCAGCCCTGGAATCGCTTTAATGAGTGCCCGCGGCTGCTTTGTGATGCGCTGTGCGTGCGCCAGGTGACACGGCTCTTGATACGTCACGGTCCAATGAAGCGGCCCGGGCGTTGCCGACAAACCGACATCACCCAAAAACTCGACCACGTCCCGAACCGTCGCGGAAAAGGTACTCGCGCGCTCAGCGTACGCCGGATCGTCTTTCAGGAGATGGCCATACTCCTTCAACGCCGCGCCGCACCCGGCCGCATTCACAATGATCGCGTCGAAATTCGCGGACTCGAACGCATCGATGTTGGTGCGGGCAAGTTTGCGGCCGCCATCCGGCGCACCGCCATGGACGTGTAGCGCGCCACAGCAGCCCTGCTCGGAAACCAGCGTGACATCGTAGCCGTTGCGGGTCAGAACTCGAATGGTCGAATCGTGGACGCTGGCGTAGGCGGTGCTCATGATGCAACCGGTGAACAACGCGACGTGGCCCCGCTTTTCGCCGAGCGCGGCGATCGTCTCGCCGTGTGGCACAGTGAAGCGGTCGCTCAACTCCGGCAGCATCTGTTCCTTTTCGGCCAGCCCGATGACGTTGAGCAGCCTGCTCTTACGCACCGCGCTCTGTACGCCCGAACGCTGATAGAACTTCAATGCGTGGCTCGCGACGCGAAAGCGCTTCATATCGCTGAAGAGCACGTTGAAGGCAACTTCGCGCGCCGCTTTCTCGGTGACCGGCGTTTCGCGATTTTGCTCGATCTGCGCCCGCGAGGCTTCGAGAATCTCGCCGTACTTCACCCCGGACGGACAGACCGCCTCGCATGCGCGGCAGTTGAGGCAGAGCGACATCTCTTCTTCGAAGATCGGATCGAGCAACTCGAGGTTGCCGAGGCTTACCTGGCTCATCAGCCAGATGCGTCCGCGCGGTGACGATCGCTCGCGCTTCGTCAGGCGATACGTTGGGCACGACGGCAGGCAAAACCCGCAGTGAACGCACGAACGGATGACGTTGACATCCGGAATATTCGGTCCGTGAAAATTGCCGAGTCGCTCTTCGCTCTCCGCAGTCACGATGCTCCCCTTGTCACGCGCGTTCCTAGAGATGGCCGATAAACCGTCCGCGATTAAGCGTACCCGACGGGTCGAACTGCTGCTTCAACGCCCGCATCAGCCCAAAGCCGGCCGGCTCGGCGCCGAATACGTCGATCTCATGTTTGACGGTCGGCGGCGCCGTGAGCAGTGTGGCATGTGTACCGAGAACACGCGCCTCATCCCAAATATGACGCAGCTCATCCGTCCGCGCCGGTTCAGTCTCGTAGCGCGCAAAGAGCAGGCCGTTCCCGAAATCGAGCGAAAGACGACGTTTCGCGTCTCGCTCCTGTGTGGAGTCGAGCAAGCGCTCGACGATCTGACTCGCCTGAGAAGCCGGCATACCAAGGCGAATGCCGATGCCTGCTTCCTCCGGCGCGGCTTCGAGAAGCGTATTCGTCGCCAGCCAGAGCGCCTCGGTTGCTTCGTCATCCAGTACATCGCTACCGATTGCGCCGGTTCTGGTCGCTTCGATCAGGCGCGCCGTCTGTTGCGCGGCGGCATCGGCCGGGCCCTCGGCACGCAACAGCAACGTCCACGGCGCATCGTCCAGATCCGCGGTACTCGCTCCCCCAGCGTCCAACAGAACAATTGCGGTCGGTGATAGCTGCGATTCACGTACCCCAATCGCCGCCGAGACTGCATCGGATAATTCGTCGAAACGCGCGACGACGGTACGTTGCGCCGGAGGATTCGGGAAGACCTTGAAATTGAGCTGAAGAATGATGCCCATCGAGCCAAGCGCGCCGAAATGCAGCCGCATCATGTCATAACCGGTAACGTTCTTGACGACCATACCCCCAGCGCGCGCCAACTCCCCGACCGGAGACGCCACGGTAATCCCGATGACCAGATCGCGCATCGAACCATGTCCGAAGCGCCGTGGTCCGGAAATGCCGGCGGAATAAACACCGCCGATCGTCGCCTCCCGCGGACGCGCCACCTCGAATGGCAGCATCTGCCCGTGTTCCGCGAGCAGTCGGTTGAGATCCTCGATACGGCAGCCCGCCTGCACCGAGATCGTCAAATCGGCCGGTTCGTACACCGCGATCTGATCGAGCTTTGAAAGGTGAAGCACGATGTCGGCCGCGCTCGGAATGTTGCCGAGCCCGATCTGCGTGCCGCCGCCATACGGCACGACGGCCTCGCCATGTCCGTTCGCGGTCCGCAACAACTCCGAAACGTCTTCGAACGTTTCAGGTGTCGCCTGCTTCTGAACCGCCAGACCATCGACCATCACGTTCGGCGGCCATGTTTCAGAGTCGGATAGAGTTGTCTTCAGATCGTTCTCACGTTCAGACAAAATCGATCCCCAACCGTGCCGCCAGCGCCTGTTGCCTGAGCGCGGAAACCTCGCCGCAGGAGAAGCCGCTGGGAAAGACTTTCTCAGGGTTGAAGAGCTGCCGCGGATCGAAGCTGAGTTTGAGGCCCGCCATCGCCGCCAGATCCTCGGTCGTAAAGACGAGCGGCAAGAAGTCTTTCTTTTCGAGCCCGATGCCATGCTCACCCGAAACCGCGCCACCGACCTCAATGCACCAGTGGATCATCTCGGTTCCAGCCTCCAGCACACGCTCGATATCGCCCGGCTTGTAGCGGTCGAAGAGGATCAACGGGTGCAAATTCCCGTCCCCCGCGTGGAAGACATTCGCTACCGGCAGCTTGTAGTCTTTGGAGATCTCTTCAACGCGTTGCAGGGTGATCGGCAGTTTCGTGCGTGGCACGACCGTGTCCTGCAGGTAGTAGTTCGGCGCCAGTCGACCCATCGCTCCGAGCGCGGCCTTCCGGCCGAGCCAGAGGAGATCTCGCTCTTCCTGCGTGCTCGCCACGCGAACTTCGGTCGCTTCCTGCTGCTCACAAATCACGGAAATCAGGCGCGTATTTTCGGCGACGACTTCGCGCAAACCATCGATCTCGATCAGCAGCACCGCCGCCGCATCGCGCGGATAGCCGGCATGGTAGGCCGTCTCGACCGCCGTGATCGTGAGCGCATCCATCATCTCCAGCGCCGTCGGCAAGACGCCCGCCGCGATGATCGCGGAAACGGCACTCGACGCCGCTTCGATCGATGGGAAAGCCGCCAGCAGGACATCGGTCGCCTCGGGCGTGCGCGTCAGCCGGACCATCGCCTTGGTGACGATGCCGAGCGTCCCTTCCGAACCGACGAGGATGCCGGTCAGATCGACACCCGGCACATCCGGCGCCGGCCCACCGACCCAGAGCAGTTCGCCATCCGGCAGAACGACTTCCAGCCCGAGAATATGATTGACCGTCACGCCGTATTTGAGGCAGTGCGGCCCGCCCGAATTGTTGGCGACGTTGCCGCCGATCGTGCACGCGCGCTGGGACGAGGGATCGGGCGCGAAGAAATATCCGTCGCGGCTCGTCGTCTGGGACAGATCAAGATTGATGAGTCCCGGCTCGACCAACGCGTAGCGGTCACGCGTGTTGACTTCCAGGATGCGATCCATTTTGGTCAGCGAAACGAGGACGCCGCCCTGCACCGCGATCGCACCACCTGCCAGGCCGGTTCCGCCGCCGCGAGCCGTGACCGGCATGCCAGCGGCGGTCGCGATCTTGACCACCTGCTGCACCTCTTGCGCGGTCTGCGGCAATACAACAACATCGGGACGATGGCTTCCGGCAAGCACCTCATCCGAGCCATCGTATTCATAAACCGTCAACTCATTCGAACTCGAGAGCACGCTCTCGCGACCGAGCGCTGCCTCGAGCTGTGCGATGACCGTGGGTTGCGCCACGATTGGTTGCTCCCATCTTGCGGTTCACGTCCCCACGGCTAGTATGCAGCAGTGGGCACAGGTGGGCAACGTCATATCGGGATTGTATGCGTACGAACGCATATTTTATGGCATAATAGGCACACTTTTACGGAAAGGAGCAGGCTATGGCCGAACCGAACTATTGGATCATCGTCGGGCCGGTGGAGAATTTCAACAAGACGCGGGAACTCGGCTTCACGGTCCAAGGGTTGAAAAGCCGGCACCGCAAGAAAGCCGAACAGATGAAACCGGGCGATAAGTTTATCTATTATCTCACCGGTATCAAGGCATTCGGTGGAATTGTCACGGTCACCTCGGATTACTTCGAGGACCATACGATCATCTGGCGCAGTACAAACAAGAAGCGCGCCGACGAGGATTACCCCTTCCGTGTCAATATCGCCGCCGATGTGATTCTGCCGCCCGGTGAGTACATCCCGGCCGAGCCGCTCGCACGCGCCATGACGTACGTTCAGCGCTGGCCGGCCGAAAATTGGACGCTCGCCTTCCAGGGCAACGTGCATCACATCGACGAAGCGGACTACAGCCTGATCCGCGAAGCCATCACCGACGCGGCAACCGCCGTGGCAGCCGATTAGACAACCTGTCAAACGGACTTATCCAGCGCGCCCGCGTTGTTTCAAAGCAACGTGGGCGCCGTTGCTCCGTGTCAGGCAGCAGCGGATTGTGCGGACGTTTATTCGCTTGCTATCGTTACGATCCCATTGAGGTCCTGAGCCGTAACGGAACGACGCATGAGCAGCAGCGAACAATCCCGACCAGAAGCGCTCGACCGCATCTTGCGCCGGCATTCGGATGACGGCCAGCGCGTCACGCAGATGGAACTCTTTTTCGATCTCGTCTACGTCTTTGCCGTCACCCAGCTCTTGCACCTCTTGCTCGAAAACCTCAACGTGACCGGCGCGCTCCATACGCTTTTGCTCCTGCTTGCCGTCTGGTGGGCCTGGGTTTACACCGCCTGGATCACCAACGGGTTCGATCCCGACCACACCGGCATCCGCGCGATGCTCGTTGGAATAATGCTGACAAGCCTGATCATGGCCGCGGCGTTGCCCAAAGCGTTCGGCTCGCGCGGTCTCGTATTCGCCGCTGCCTACGCGTTGATGCAGATCGGGCGTTCGCTCTTCGTCGTTATCTCGCTACACCACGATGCGCGCCTGCGGAGAAACTTCGAGCGAATCCTCGCCTGGTCCAGCGTCGCCGCCCTTCTCCGGATCGCCGGTGGGTCCGCTGGTGGCAACTGACGGGATGTCATCTGGATCTCAGCGGTGGTGATCGATTATCTCGCACCGGCCATGGGCTTTGTCACGACCGGAATCGGCCGCTCGATGACGACCGATTGGAACATCGACGGTGGCCACATCGCGGTACGCTGCCAGAATTTTGTGATCATTGCGTTTGGTGAATCGATCGTCGTAACCGGGGCGTCCATCTCAGAGAAGTCATTCGACTTACCGGTGATCGGGGCGCTGATGTCGCTTTCTTCGGCAGTGTCGCCCTCTGGTGGCTCTACTTCAATCGTGCCGCCGAAGATAGCAGTCGGGCCATTGCCACCTCCGACGATCCGGGACGGCTCGGCCGCACTGCGTTCACC
>ERZ778018.2150-NODE-2150-length-13300-cov-4.574028_pt1 | contig 13300 bp, 11 predicted proteins | sample MGYA00375748_ERZ778018 | MGnify/ENA primary metagenome ERZ778018 (study PRJEB29350, sample SAMN05509839) | bioreactor metagenome | biome: bioreactor; material: wastewater | place: South Africa: University of Cape Town | collected 2014-04-22 ... | reverse complement strand
ATAGTCTAAGCCTCGCAGCAAATCGGCAATGTGCACAGCCGTTTCCCTCTATTGATTTGCCTGAAGGCTGCTGAGGAAAAATTACCCCAGCAGCCCATTACTTTCACCCAGGTCCGTCAGCCACGCCATCAATGGCATTGTCGTGCGTCGACGGGCCGATTTTCCGAGCAAAATACTCGGGCGAATTACTCGATCGATTCGGCTATTGTACGAGATTGTTGAAACGCACACACCTCGCGCCACCGGTTTAACCTTGCGGGCAGCACGAGCGTATCACCCACCATGACCATTGGAGCAATCATGGGCGAAACCATGAGCCTTTTCGATCACGATCTGATCCGTCGCTACGACAAATCCGGCCCGCGCTACACCTCATACCCCACGGCCGTGCAGTTTCACGATCAATTTAACGAATCGGACTACCGAGCAGCGGCGGCCCGTTCCAACGCGGCAGGTGGCCCGCTGTCGATCTACACCCACATCCCCTTCTGCGACACAGTGTGCTACTACTGCGCCTGCAACAAGGTGGTAACCAAAGATCGCGCTCGCGCTCAACCCTACGTGGACGATGTGGTTCTGGAATTGGCATTGCAGGGCAAGCTCTTCGGCCAAGGACGAGCCGTTGATCAGCTTCATTGGGGCGGCGGAACACCCACCTTTTTATCCGATGCGCAAATGCGCCAGATCATGGAAGCGACCGGACGGCATTTTGAGCTCAAAACGGATGACACGGGCGAATATTCCATCGAAATCGACCCGCGCGAAGCCGATGCCGGAACGATTGCCGTGCTGCGCGATCTTGGCTTCAACCGCATCAGTCTGGGCGTGCAGGACTTCGATGAGCGAGTGCAGGAAGCGGTCAACCGCATTCAAAGTTATGCCGAAACCAAGGAAGTGGTTGATGCCGCCCGCGCAGAAGGGTTTCACGGCGTTAGTCTGGATTTGATTTACGGCCTGCCGTACCAAAGCCGTGATTCATTCCTGCGCACGCTCGATACCGTGATCGAAATGGCGCCGGATCGGCTGTCGATTTTCAACTACGCGCACCTGCCGACCCGCTTCAAACCGCAGCGGCGCATCAATACCGAAGAGCTGCCGAACGCCGCCGAAAAACTGCGCATTCTGGGCGGTAGCATCGAACGGTTGCAGGAAGCGGGCTATGTGTTAATTGGCATGGATCACTTCGCCAAGCCGGACGACCCGCTGGCCATCGCGCAACGCAACGGCACGCTGCACCGCAATTTTCAGGGATACTCCACCCATGCCGAATGCGACATGGTGGCCGTGGGCGTATCGTCGATCAGTCAGGTCGGCGGCGCCTTCAGTCAGAACACCAAGGATCTTGTGACCTATCACGAGGCTGTGAGTGCGGGTCGATTGCCCATCGAACGCGGCTATGTGCTCACTGATGAAGACCACCTGCGTCGATTTGTCATCAGCGAAATCATCAGCCACTTCCGTCTCGATTTCGCTCAGGTGGAACAAAAATTCGGCATTTCGTTTGCGTCGCACTTTGCCAAAGCCCTATCCGAACTCCAGCCGATGGTGGCCGATGAGCTACTTCGACTCGACAATGATCACCTGGAAGTACTGCCCCGTGGCCGCCTGCTGATTCGCAATATCTGCATGGCATTTGACGAATACCTCAATCCCGAGGGATTACAACGCTTCTCGAAAGTCATTTAGTGAAGGGCATGGAAGCCCTGCCGACGTCTCCCCCAAATGGAGTAGCAAGTTGTCTTGCCGAATAACGCCAGTAGCCAGACGGGACAATCGATTCAAAACAAAAGCAGGACAAAAGCGGCGGTACGCAGATATCGACGGCCAACTCAATCAAAGCGCATCGAACATCAAGCGCAGCTAAAACATTCCTGGCGGGATAACCAGCAAAACAGCCAAAAAACAAAAAACCGCCTTTCGGCGGTTAATTTAACTTGTTGATTTAATTGGTCGGGATGAGAGGATTTGAACCTCCTACCACCTACACCCCATTTAGAGGAAAGGGTGTTTTAGATTGTTTTTTGTCGTCTTTATTTTTTTCAAGTGTATGATAAACATGTGTTTGTAGTCCATTAGCGTTTAATAATATTCAGCTAAAGCCAGCGCTCATTGGCAACAAATTGGCAACAAAGTCCTACCACCTGTACGACCAGCCCTACCCCCTATGCACCTTATGAGTGGTAGCAGATTGAGGAAAAAATATGGCACGCGGAAAAAATCTGCTCACCGACCGTGAAGTCACCTACGCGAAAACAACAGATAAAGATTTGTGGCTGAATGACGGCGGCGGGCTCTATGTACATGTCCGGCCAAATGGGACTAAAACTTGGCGATACCGGTACACGGTCACAGGTAAACGGCGGATTCTTGATATTGGAGATGCTCAAGTCATCAGTATGAAGTTGGCTCGAAATACCGTTGATGAGGCACGTAAATTAGTGGAGCAAGGCATTTGCCCCCTTGAGCATAAGAAATATGGAATTGAGCAAGAAGCACGGATAGCCGCTGAGAGCAAAGCCATTCTTGAACAAGAGCAGCGTGATCGGAGTAATCGCCGCAGCTTGCGGGATGCCGTTGAGCGCTGGGCTGAAATCGAATTATCCAAACGGTCTGATGGTGGAAAGGAGCCCATGCGAGCAATCCGTAAAGATGTTCTGTCTGCACTTGGGGACCGCGAATTAGTATCAATTAAGCGAGGCGATATTCTTGAAATTTTAGATACGATTATGCAGCGCGGAGCAGATCGGATGGCCAATCGGGTGTTCACCGACATGAAGCAATTTTTCCGCTGGGCATTTGATCGGGAATTAATCCCCACCGATCCGCTGCAAGGCCTGGGCAAAGGCCGTATCGGCGGTAAAGATGTTGAGCGCGATCGGTTTTTCAGCGCGGAAGAGATTCGGGAACTACACGAAAAGTTGCCAGCAGCCCAATTCGAGCGACCCACAGAACTCGTCATCTGGATCATGCTGTCAACATTGTGCCGAGTTGGAGAGATTATCCAAGCGCGCTGGGAGCATGTGGATCTTGTTAACCGTGAATGGCTCATTCCAGCCGAAAATGCGAAAAACAAAAAGAACCATACGGTCTTTTTATCAGACTTTGCGCTGAAACAGTTTCAGGAGTTACGCGCAATTTCCCACTGGAGTGAGTGGGTTTTACCCTCCGTGCTCACCGATAATCGGCATATTTGTCTTAAAAGTATTACGCGGCAGGTGCGAGATCGGCAGCGGGATAATTCGCTCTCGAAACGAACAAAGGCGACAGGAACCTTAATTTTGTCCGGTGGCACTTGGACACCCCATGATTTACGACGAACAGGAGCATCGCTCATGGCTGAGTTGGGCATTCTTCCTGATATTATTGAGCGATGCCTTAATCATGTGGAGCAAGATCGTATGAAGCGAATCTACCAACGCCACGATTACTGGGCGGAGCGCCGCGAGGCTTTTAGTCAGTTGGGTAAGCGGCTACAAGAACTGGCAACTGTACAGTCCGAGTGAAATATAGTTACTGGATTACAAGGATTGCCACTGATGACTATGCACAACCCGCCGCATCCCGGAGCGTTTATCCGGCAGATTTATCTTGAACCCCACCAGATGAGCGTTCGCGCTTTGGCAGGCAGCTTGGGCGTTGCACCCTCAACCGTCACCCGGATCATCAATGACCACAGCGCCATCAGCCCGGAAATGGCACTTCGCCTTGCCAAAGCATTGGGACGATCCGCCGAAAGCTGGCTGGCCATGCAACATTATCCTCAAAAAATGTTGCACTTGGGTTTTGAGCGCGCCCAGAGTTATCAGCTGGGCCTTGAATTCAGCGGGATGGTGGCACCGTTGGCGAGCAGATGGTGTCAGATTCATCAAAGTGTCTTCCTAAAAATAGGTGGACACCTTATACCCCACTCAATGCCTGTCAGAACAGGTGGGACGGCCGGACGCTTACTTTGATCAAAGGTTCCTTAGCCGTGCTCAAACATCGTCACACCCTCCGACTGGAGCACGCACCGCAAACTATCCAGTGCCGCCTGCATGGCATAATCCTTACGATTAACGAGATGCACAGCATAAGCCGGTATTTTGATCGTTGGGCTGTTCGGTACCCGCCACAACTGCTGTGCTTCAATCTGACCCCGTACAACACGCCAAGGGAAAAACCCTGAGCCGCCCCATTGCCGTATCTGTTGCATCACCAGCCAGACGGCATCAGTGGTAATTGCAGGTGCTTGAAATTGTGGAAACAACAAGAGAAATTCCTCCTGAAATTCCGCTCCCCAATCCATATGGATGTATTTAGGGTCAGGCCACACACGATCGGGATTCGTCGTCACTAGAACCAACTCGTCCTCGAACAGATACTCTGACTTCAGGCCAAATCGAAAATCCGGAGTGTAAACCACTCCCATATCGATGGTTCCCTGTAATAGCATCTGCATGGTATCAGACTCAAAGCCAACCTCCAAGCGCAAGGCAATATCAGGATACGATGCGCGCGTCACAGCAACCCACTGGGTTAAAAATCCATCCCATAGGGCAATACGCCCTCGCATCACGAAGCTCTCTCTGAATTCGGACAGCAAGCCAATTTCATGGCGCGCTTGTTCATAGATACGCATCAATCCCGTCGAATGGCGCAAAAACCGTTGCCCCGATGGAGTCAACTCTGCCTCCTTTTTTCCACGACTGAATAGCGCGGCGCCAAGGACCTGCTCTAAGACAAGAATCCGATTACTTACCGTCGATTGCGTGACATGCAATCGATGTGCCGCAGCACTGAAGCTCCCCGATTCGGTTACCGCAAGAAATGTCCGCACAGATTCGATATCCATTAACACTAATCCATCGATTTTTTCGATATTTATGAACTAAAAAAATCGTTTGTCAAATAGAATCGGCAACCATTACTCTGATTTAGAGATATTTGATCAAATCCCTCGTGCTAAGTGGGCTTGCGCCTGCTTAGCATTGAACTAGTGTAAACCGCGTTTCGCGGCGCGCCTTGCGACTCATCCCTCAACCGCCCGTCTCGGCCACGACGGATTTTAATTAGAGGTTTTCTAAATGACTACAGCCGATCCAGTTCACGCTAGTTGTGCCCCGTTCGGTTTCGATCATCGTACTATTGTCGAGACTTCAGGCGGGGTGTCACGAGCCATCCAGCGCAAGGCAGTCAGTAACGAGCAAGTGCGTGGTCATGTTGATTCGTTGCTCCGAGTTGCCCATGATTTGAAACGCGCGAGCGTGGTGCTGATTAACGAAAATAACACGCGCACCGCGGACGGTAGTGGTCTATCTCTGAAGCAAGTTGAAGGGGCGATGCTATGAGCATCACGCTTGCTTTGCAATTGGCAGGGGGTGCTATTGTCTTGGCGCTTTTGTCCGCATTAGTGTCCTTTTTTCCTGCCGCCGTCCGCCGTCATGTGGCCATGCCGCTATTTACCCTTTCGGGACTGGTTGCACTTGTAGCGGGCTTGGTCGCCTTGAATAATGGCGGGGTGGCAACCGCCCAACTGCCGCTTGGCCTGCCGTGGTTACCTTGGCAGGTTCGCATGGATGTCCTATCCGGCTTCTTCCTAAGTATTATCGGTGTGGTGAGCTTTGCTGTCGGTATTTACGCACCCGGTTATGTGCGCGGTTTTGAGAAGGGGAGTGACTCCCTGCGCGCGCTGGGCGGGTTTACCGGGCTTTTCCTTGCGGGCATGATGCTTGTGGTTATAGCCGATGACGCATTCATGTTCATGGTAGCCTGGGAGCTGATGTCGCTGTCGAGTTATTTTCTCGTCGCCTGGCACCACGATCACGCCGCCAACCGGCGCGCGGCATTTCTTTATCTGCTCATGGCTCATGTGGGCGGCCTGAGCATCCTGCTGGGCTTCGGGGTGCTGGCTTCCTTCGGTGGCGGTTTCACCTTTGAAGCAATGCGCGGCGCGCCTCTTTCCTTCGGTTGGGCGAGCGCCGCTTTCGTGCTGGCCTTTATCGGTTTCGGCATGAAAGCTGGATTGGTGCCGTTACATGCCTGGTTGCCAGAGGCCCATCCGGTTGCGCCATCCCATATTTCGGCGCTCATGTCCGGCGTGATGCTCAAGGTCGCGGTCTATGGTTTTATCCGGTTTGTCTTCGATCTGATCGGCACCGTGCACTGGCAGTGGGGTGTCGTGGTGCTGTTCTTCGGTAGCTTGTCGGCTGTCATCGGTGTGTTGTTGGCGCTGATACAGAATGATCTCAAGCGCCTGCTGGCCTACAGTTCTGTGGAAAATTTAGGAATTATCTTTGTCGGGTTGGGTTTGGCACTGTTGTTCTTCGCCGAAGGACATCCTCTCATTGGTTCCTTGGCTTTTGTCGCGGCGCTTTATCACAGCGTCAATCATGCTCTGTTCAAGGGGTTGCTGTTTCTTGGGGCAGGTGCCATTTTGCACAGTGCGAATGAACGGGATCTGGAGAAAATGGGTGGTCTGCTGCGCCGCATGCCCTGGACAGGCTTCTTCTTTCTCGTGGGCAGTATTTCAATTGCGGCTCTGCCGCCGTTCAATGGTTTTGTTTCTGAGTGGCTGAGTTTTCAGGCCGCGCTGCAAGCATGGAACCTGGATGGGGGGGTGTTGCGCAGCTTTGTGTCGATCGTGGTCTCTTTGCTGGCACTTACCGGGGCATTGGTGGCAGCGACCTTCGTCAAGGTTTATGGCGTGGCCTTTCTGGGACAAGCGCGAAGCCGTACCGTACGACGAGCGCACAAAGTGCCGCTCAGTATGCGGCTTGGTCAAGGGATTCTGGCAATTTTGTGCCTGTTGCTTGGCATTCTACCGACCTTCTTCATCGAGTTGTTCAATGCTGTGCCGCGTGAAATTCTGGGGCATGGCTTGTCACAGGTATCAGCTCATGGCTGGCTCTGGCTGACACCAATTTCTGAGAAAACAGCGAGTTATAGTGCACCGTTGGTGGCCTTGATCCTGTTTGTCACCCTCGTGCTTGGCTTGTGGCTGGTCGGGCGGGGCGCTCGTCGGGTTCGGTTAGGTGATGCTTGGAATTACGGACATGCCTCGCTCACCCCTTCGATGCAGTACACCGGCACGGCCTTTGTTCAACCGATTCGGCAGGTATACGGGCTGTTGTTTCAGATTAATGATGGGGTTGAAACGCAGCAGGATGGTAGAAGGCGTTATTTTTTACAAGTGACTGACCGAGCCTGGGGGCTGCTCTACGCTCCGATTGCGCGCTGGGTCGAATGGTCGTCGCGCCAGGCAGTGCGTCTGCAATCTGGCAGTATCCGTATCTATCTTGGCTGGACATTAGCCGCTTTACTGTTGTTATTATGGTTGGAGGTATGACGATGTCTGCCTGGGGATTCACATTGATTCAGGCCTTGCTGTACCTGGCACTGGCACCGCTGTTGGCCGGTTGGATACAAAAAGTTAAGGCGCGTTTGCAGAATCGTCGAGGGGCGTCGATCTGGCAGCCCTATCGAAATCTTTTCAAACTGTTTGCGAAAGAAGCGCGCATGGCGCACACCGCATCGCCTGTGTTTCGTGCCGCTCCCTATATCGTGTTTGCTGCCACCTGGCTGGCTGCGTCAGCGATTCCTCTGCTCACCACGGATTTGCCAACCGCAGCTATGGCCGATGTCATTGTGATCGCCGGCCTACTGGGTTTGTCTCGTTTTTTTCTGGCCTTGGCAGGCATGGATGTTGGCACAGCGTTCGGAGGTATGGGGGCTTCGCGTGAGGTGTTTATTTCGGCGTTGGCCGAGCCTGCAATGCTGATGGCGGTATTTACCCTGGCAATGACAGCACACACTACAAATTTGGCCACTGCGGTTGGAGACCTACTAGTTAGCGCACCATTCCTTCGCCCCTCTTTTTTGTTTGCTCTGATTGCTGTGGTTTTTGTAGTGATTGCCGAAACAGGCCGTATTCCGGTAGATAATCCCTCTACTCACCTCGAACTCACCATGATTCATGAGGCGTTGATTCTGGAATATTCAGGCCGTCAACTGGCGTTGCTGGAATGGGCTGCACAACTTAAGTTGTTGTTATTTGCAACACTGCTGGTCAATGTGTTCCTGCCTTGGGGGACTGCGCAGAGCATCCGTCCGGATGTGATCGGTATAGCTTTTGTGTTGTTTGTGGTCAAGATCGCCCTCTTAGGGATAGCGTTGGCGGTGAGTGAAACGCTTCTTGCGAAAATGCGCATCTTCCGAATTCCGGTTTTTCTAAATATGGCTCTGCTAATGGCTTTCCTGGGTTTGATGAGCCATGTGATTCTTGAGGTGGGTGCATGAACATGTCGCTACTGCAACAATTAATTATCGTTCTCGCCGCGGGAGTGATGTTCAGCTCCTTCGCGATGTTGAGGCAAGAGCGATTGAAGACTGCTATTTATACTTTTGCATTGCAGGGCTTATTCGTGGCCATGGTCACAGCACTCATTGCTGCCAGTAATGGTCTTGATCATCTTTATTTTTCCGCAATTCTTGCCTTTGGCTTAAAGGTGCTTCTGATCCCTTGGATGCTGCACCGTCAAGTGCGCCGCCTCGAACTGGATCGCCATCGGGAATCTATATCTCATCCGGCCCTGGTGATCATGGCCGCATTGGGGTTAGTCATCTTCAGTTATTGGCTTGTCTTGCCTCTGGTGCAATCTGAAATGCAGTTCACTCGCAATATTGTCGCCGTGAGCCTGGCCGTCGTGCTCATTGGCTTACTAATGATGGTGGCTCGGGCCCAAGCGGTGGTGCAGGTGCTGGGTTTCATGTCTATTGAAAATGGTTTGTTCTTGGCCGCGGTATCTGCTACGTCGGGTTTGCCGCTAGTGGTCGAATTGGGTGTTGCCTTTGATGTGCTGGTGGCAATGGTGCTATTTGGCGTTTTCTTCTTCCAGATCCGCGAGAGCATCGATTCACTTAATGTGGACCGCTTGAATCGGCTCACTGAACGCACGGGGGACGAGCTATGAGCCCGCTGGTATTGGCTGTGTTCACGCCTTTGGTTGGCGCTCTGGTTTTGCCCTGGTTCGGCCGTCTTTCCTGGGCCGGTTGGCTGAATGTGCTGTTGAGCGCCGCATCTCTGGTCGCCTCGATTGTTCTGGCATTGGATGTAGCCAAATCGGGCATGGTGGCTAGTTCTTTATTTCGCGTTGATGCGTTCAATATTTTTCTCATTGTATTGACTGCTTTTGTCGGTTTTACTGCCTCCATTTTTTCCCGCCCCTATATGAGGCATATCTGGGATAGCGGGCGGATCAGTTCACGCGGGATGCGACTGTACCATGCGATGTATCAGGCATTCATGTTCACCATGTTGCTGGCATTGTCCACTGATAACCTTGGTGTGTTGTGGGTATCCGTGGAGGGCGCAACCCTGGCAACGGTGTTGTTGGTGTCCTTATACCGCACACCCGAGGCAATCGAAGCGGCTTGGAAGTATTTCATTTTGTGCGGAGTTGGCATTGCGCTGGCGCTGTTCGGTACTGTGCTGCTTTATTTTGCCGCACAGAATGTCATCCTAGATCCATCTATAGGCTTGAACTGGAGCATGTTGCATTCTGTAGCGTCTCAATTGCAACCGAACATCATGATTCTGGCTTTTGTATTCCTGCTGATAGGCTATGGTACAAAGGTCGGCCTAGTGCCGATGCATCAATGGTTGCCCGATGCGCACTCGGAGGGTCCAACACCCATGTCAGCGTTGCTTTCGGGCTTACTCCTTAATGTGGCCTTGTATGCCATAGTTCGGCTGAAGATGTTGGTAGATGGCTCATTGTCGACGACACTTACACCACATCTGGCCGGTCATCTGATGATGGGATTCGGCTTGGTATCCTTTTTGGTGGCGGCATTGTTCCTTCATCGCCAGCGTGACATCAAGCGTATGTTCAGCTATTCATCGATCGAGCACATGGGCTTGATGACCTTCGCTTTCGGCCTTGGTGGGCCGCTGGCCACTTTCGGCGCCTTGTTGCACATGTTGGTGCATTCGCTTACCAAATCAGCCATCTTCATAACCGTCGGCCACGCCGCTCACATTGCCGGAACCCAATCCATCGATCACATTCGTGGCCTGATTCGTACCCAGCCTGCCGTGGGGTGGGGCTTGCTGATCGGTGTTGCTGCCATTGCCGGTTTTCCGCCATTCGGTGTTTTTACCAGCGAATTTCTATTGCTGACTGCCACGATGCATAGCCAGCCGATTTTTACTGTGGTTCTAGTGACAGGTTTGGCGATAGCGTTTGCCGGTTTGTTCCGCCATCTTCACCCCATGGTGTACGGCCCCGCGCCCGAAGGACAGAAGCCGGTGGAAGCCAACATGTTGCCGGTCATCGTGCATCTTGTGATGGTATTGTGGCTGGGGCTGTCCATTCCTATTTTTCTGGCGCATTGGCTTGACAGAGCCACACAACTGATTTCGGGAGTGCATCTATTATGAGCCGTTTTGATTGGTTGCCCGGATTCATCGCCACTCTGGCAGAGGAGCGAGTAGCTATCCTGCACAGTGACCCGAACCGGCTGGCACCGGCGCATTGTTTGCTTCTCGATGCTGAAGACTGGGGCGGCGGCGCACGGGTCGCGTCTGCTTCCGGTTTTCGCTGGGCTGGTCTTTGGGGAGATCAGATCGGTGATAGGCTGAGAATATACACCGTGCTCGCCCATAATGGCGATTACCTGGTGCTGATGACCGAAGTGTCATTGCAATCCCCCGTATTGGCTTCACACCCCCCGTATTTCCCAGCAGCCAACCGACTGGAACGCCATCTGCATGATCTGCTGGGTGTCAATTTTAAGGAGCACCCTGACGCTCGCCGCTGGACACGCCATTGCGCTTGGGCGGAAGATGTTTATCCCCTTCGTTCGGATTTTCCCGTTGGTGGAAATTCGACCAAACAGAGATCTTCTGATGTTGGTTACCCTTTCGAACGAATTTTGGGCAACGGTGTAAACGAAATCCCACTCGGCCCAGTTCATGGTGATATAACCGAGCCGGGTCACTTTCGTTTCCAAGCCGCCGGCGAAGAGGTACTGTCACTGGAAGCGCGGCTTGGTTATACGCACAAGGGTATTGAAAAGATTGCGGTAGGTCGTGATGCCTCCGGGTTAGCCCGACTGGCTGGACGCGTGTCCGGCGACTCTACAGTAGCGCACACCTGGGCAGCCTGCATGGCTATGGAGCGCGCCGCAGGCGTAGATGTACCCCCAAGAGCCCTGCATCTGCGCGCGCTGTTTGCCGAGTGCGAGCGCATCGCCAATCATCTGAATGATATCGGCGGCATCTGCAACACAGTGGGTTTTGCGTTCGCGCAGCAGCAATTTGGCCGTCTGCGCGAACAATTGCTGCGCACCAATTTGACCGCCTTTGGTCATCGTCTGTTGATGGATGTCATTATGCCTGGTGGTGTCTATCGGGATCTCCCAGTGCAATGGGAAAGCATCATCACACCGCAACTTTCCACACTCTCACGCGAGCTCGAAGATCTGCTAGATATTATCGACGACCATTCCTCACTGAAGGATCGACTGATTGATACAGGGTCTCTGAACGCCGAGATGGCGCAGATGCTGGGTGTAACCGGGTATGTAGGTAAGGCCAGTGGTCAGGATTTCGATGTCCGGCGTGATCATGGCTATGCCCCCTATGATGGACTCGAGATGCAATCACCTTGCCGGACGCAAGGGGATGTCGCGGCTAGGCTGCAGATTAGGGCAGACGAGATACGGGCTTCGCTGAATCTGATAGACAGACTGATATATTCGCTTCCGATAGGTCCGATCGCGGCGGACTGGCCGCAGTCGGTTCATTCAAGCGAGGGGTTGGCTGTGGTTGAAGGTTGGCGCGGTGAAATTATAAGCTTCATTCGTTTTGACGAGGATGGTCGCGTGGCGCGTTTTTTCCCGCTCGATCCAAGCTGGTTCAGTTTACCTGCGTTGGAGCATCTGGTTTTGGGCAATAACTTGCCAGACTTCGCGATATGCAATAAATCCGTCAACATCAGCTATTCTGGGCAAGATTTGTAAGGAAAGAGACATGAGCAAAATCTTTAGTAAAATTTGGCAGACCGGCACACTCACCGAAGCCCCACCGGCGGCTGAAGAGATCGAGACTCTTGGCAAAGAGGTCAAGCGAGCCATCGAGCAACGATTGAGTCGCAGTCTGGCGATTCGTCAAGTTGATGCAGGTTCCTGCAATGCTTGCGAGCTGGAAATTCACGCACTCGTCAATCCTTATTATGACATCTCGCGCTTTGGTATCCACTTCGTCGCCTCACCACGGCATGCCGACCTGTTACTGGTGACCGGCCCGGTGTCGCGGCACATGGAAACTGCACTTCGGCGAACATGGCGCGCCATGGCGAATCCACGCTTCGTTATCGCCAGCGGCGACTGCGCCTGTAACGGTGGGGAATTCAGCGGCAATTACGCGACCTGTGGTGGGGTCAGTCGGGTCATACCGGTGGATCTGCATCTGACCGGTTGCCCACCTACCCCAAACGATCTCATGCGCGGTATTCTGGCCCTGATGCGTAAGGAACAGCCCCAGTGACTGTATGACCGAGGCCAACCGTGAAGGCCCGTCGCTTCCAAAAGCGAAAACAGTACACCTGAGCCGCGATCATGTGCTGTGGCCTTTGAAGCCCATCATCTTTCCCAAGCCATTTTTCCAACAATATTTCAATGGGGATCTCATCTCGGTTGCCCCAATTAGACCACGCACCGGAGTAGCCGCACACATCCTGAAAACCAAAATGCTGCAGCGGCCACGCACCTTGCGAAATAGTCGATGTTGAATAATTCTAATTTGTCGTCGTTTTAGTGTGTGAGTAGCGTCAAAAGCAGATCAAAAAAAAGCCGGATGGCACTCAGGATCATACGCAGTCGACCCTAAACAAATTGACCGTACGTGCCTGATTCCAGATACAGGCATCATTTTTGGACGCCTGTATCCAAGAATTCAGAAAATCGGGCCTAAATCATCTGTTTTTTGGCCTGTTCCGGTCATTTTCAGCGCCATCTGGGGCATTTACCCAGATTCAAGACGCGATGATCCCACAGAATTGAGCAAGAAGCACGGATAGCGACAGAGAATAAAGCCATTCTTGAGCAAGAGCAGCGTGATCGGAGTAATCGCCGCAGCTTGCGGGATGCCGTTGAGCGCTGGGCTGAAATCGAATTATCCAAACGGTCTGATGGTGGAAAGGAGCCCATGCGAGCAATCCGTAAAGATGTTCTGTCTGCACTTGGTGACCGCGATTTAGTATCAATTGTGAAACAGCGTGCAAAAGTGAGCAGGAATTCGGGGGAAACAGCGTCCAAATTT
>ERZ778018.2148-NODE-2148-length-13322-cov-4.263662_pt1 | contig 13322 bp, 12 predicted proteins | sample MGYA00375748_ERZ778018 | MGnify/ENA primary metagenome ERZ778018 (study PRJEB29350, sample SAMN05509839) | bioreactor metagenome | biome: bioreactor; material: wastewater | place: South Africa: University of Cape Town | collected 2014-04-22 ... | reverse complement strand
TCCCGGCGGTCTGGACCAGCACCAGCCGATCGCCCTCGGTCAGGGTGCCTGGTTCACCGCTCATGGAGAGATAGCCTGATCGACCACCGGCCGACAGCGTCACGATCAGATACTCGATGCCATCTTCTTCGATCCCGTACAAGGTGCCGTCGACGACGCGCGCGCGCCCGATAACGCGCTGTCCGCTCGGCAACGGTGCCTCACCGCTTTGGGCGACGACGTTGCCGTCGCGATCTTCAAGGAGGAGCGGTGGCCGGGTGAGCTCGCTCGCGCTCTCCAGCAGTGCCGCGATGCCGCGCGGATCGACGCTGGCATGCGAGAGGCGCCGCGAGAGGTCGGCGCCGAGGCGATAGAGTTCGGCCCGTTTTTCGGTAATGAGGCGGTTGAGGTTTCCTTCAGCGTCGTGCTGAATCGGCGCGGGCAACGTCAACAACGGAACCTGGTCGATCGGATCCTCGCTGAAGGCCGGCTCGGTCAAGATGGCGGCGATCGGCTGGTGAATGATCTGCTCAAGCAGGCCCTCCCGCGTCAACTCCTCACCCAGCTCGATCTGCTCCAGCACGCGCAACGGTAGCACCAGCAGTTCGTCGCCGCGCAGTTGCGGCAGGTGCGGCGGCGCCGCGCGGATCGATGCAGCCCAAGTTACCCCGCGATCGAGCGCGCTATCGAGTGACATCCCACGCGCCGGGACTATCACCAGGCGCCGATCCCATCGGCACAGATCGCGCAACATGATCTCCGGCATCGGGTCGCGTACCTGTCTTCCTTGTGCGATACGGCGGGCAACCGGCGACGCGGGTTCGGCCACGTATCGCTCTCCTTGTGCATCCAGCCCAAGTATAAGCCGTTCGTTGCCAAGAATCGTCCAACGCTCTCCGCCGTCTCGAACCGTCTCCCAAACTTCATTCTTGGGGGAACGCCGCGGAGATCTACCAAATGGATCCTCTCTTGACGTGCTCCGGCATGAATTGTCGGATTTCCGAGATGTTCGCCGGTAGGGGCAGCCCCCCGTGGCTGCCCGGGTCGCGCGCCAGCGAGCCGATCGGTCGGCCACCGAGGCAGCCACAGGGGGCTGCCCCTACGAGACACAGCACGTTGGTCAGCGTACTCAGGATGACAGCCGGGGCGGCAGAATGATGGCCGGGTTCGGGTGGTGCGGCGGTGAAAACGGGATTGGACGGTACCGATTCGCGCCGAATTGGAGCTTTGCGGGTACCATTGGCGGTGCTAGCGTTATTTTGGACGGGACCAATCGGAGGATCGGATGGTTATCGGGCTTGATCGTGCGTCCGCGACACCGCTCTACATACAGATCGCCAACCAGTTGCGCGAGCAAATCCGCAACGGTGAACTTGTAACGGGCGCTCAGCTGCCACCGGAACGCCGGCTGGCCGCGATGCTCGGGGTCAACCGCACGACCATTGTGAACGCCTATCGCGAATTGGCCGCCGAGGGGCTGATCAGCGGACATGTCGGTCGCGGTACGGCGGTGGCTGGTGTGTCGAGCGCCGATGGGCCGTACGAGGGCACCCGTACCGAAATGCCCTGGGAACAGCTCTTCACCTCGACGACTGATGTGATGAACACGACGCTACTGCGCGATACACGCATCGTGTCGGCGCGCTCCGATGTCATCTCCTTCGCCACCGGCATCCCGACCCCCGAGCTCTATCCGATCGAGACGATCCGCGACCTGCTCGATGGTGCCCTGCACGAGGCGGGGCAGTCGCTGCTGCAATACTGTCCGACCGAAGGCTATCCGCCGCTGCGCTCGGCGCTGGCGGCGCGGATGGGCGGCGAACGGCGTTCCGTCGATCCGAATGACGTGCTGGTGGTCGCCGGTTCGCAGCAGGGGCTCTACCTGCTCGCCCGCACGATGATCGAACCGGGTGATCTGGTCGCCATCGAATCACCAACCTACCTCGGCGCGTTGCAGGTGTTCCGCGCCGCCGGTGCGCGTCTTTTGCCGATACCGGTTGATGCCGACGGCATGCGCGTCGGTCTGCTGGAAGACCTGATCGGGCGGCGGCGTCCGAAGCTCATCTATACCTTGCCGACCTTCCAGAACCCAACCGGATCGAGCATGAGCTATGACCGCCGCCAACGGCTGCTGGCACTGTCGCAGCGCTATCAGGTGCCGATCATCGAAGACGACCCGTACGGCGCGCTGCGCTATGAGGGACAGCCGTTGCCGTCGCTCTCTGCGCTCGACCGGCACGGCAGCGTCATCTATCTTAGTACCGTTTCCAAGATGCTCTTCCCGGGTTTCCGCATCGGCTGGATCGCCGCGCCACGGCCGGTGATCGAACGGCTGACGCAGATGAAGCAGATCGTCGATCTGGATACCAACCCGCTGGCGCAGTGGGCCGTCTGGGCCTTCCTCGAACGTGGCCTGATCGGTCCACATCTCGAACGACTGCGCCGGATCTACCCCGCGCGTCGTGATCGCATGATCGCGGCGCTGGAAGCGAACGTGGGTGATGCCATGAGCTGGAGCCGGCCGGCCGGCGGCTTCTATCTCTGGTGCCGTCTGCGTGACGGGCTCCGTTCGCGTGATCTGTTGGCCGAAGCGGCGCGCGAAGGCGTCGCGATCGCGCCGGGCGAAACCTTCTACCCCGATGGGGAGGGGGAATCGACCTTACGCCTCAACTTCACCCTGCCGGGTGAAGACGAAATTGACGAAGGCGTCGTTCGGCTCGCACGTGCGCTCGACAGCCTGCGTGCCTCGCGCACGGGTGTGACGATCCGCAACGAAGCGCCGGTAACGCCGATTGTTTGATGTACTGAAAGGATTGCATTCGATGGAGAAGTCGACCTGGACGACGAAGGCCGGCCTGGCGCAGATGCTCAAGGGCGGCGTGATCATGGACGTTGTCACGCCGGAGCAGGCGAGGATCGCCGAAGAGGCGGGTGCCTGCGCGGTGATGGCGCTGGAGCGCGTACCCTCGGACATCCGGCGTGACGGCGGCGTTGCGCGCATGAGCGATCCCGATCTGATCATCGGCATCAAGGAGGCGGTCACGATTCCGGTGATGGCGAAGGCACGCATCGGGCATTTCGTTGAAGCGCAGATTCTGGAAGCGATCGGCATCGACTATATCGATGAGAGCGAAGTGCTCACGCCCGCCGACGATCGCTATCACATCGAAAAGCATCAGTTCAACATCCCCTTCGTCTGTGGGGCGCGCAACCTCGGTGAAGCGCTGCGGCGCATCGGCGAGGGCGCCGCGATGATCCGGAGCAAGGGCGAGGCGGGCACCGGCAATATCGTCGAAGCGGTGCGCCACTTGCGCGAGATCCTGGGCGGCATCAAGCGGCTGCAGAGCCTGCCGCGCGAAGAATTGATGTCCGAAGCGCGCGATCTCGGCGCCCCCTATGAACTGGTCCTCGAAGTCGCCGAAACGGGCAAGCTGCCGGTCGTTCTCTTCTGCGCCGGCGGTATCGCGACTCCGGCCGACGCCGCGCTGGTGATGCAGCTGGGCGCTGAAGGGAACTTCGTCGGCTCGGGCATCTTCAAGTCGGAGAATCCGCTGGAGCGCGGCAAGGCGATCGTCGAGGCGACGACCCACTTCCGCGACGCCAAGATCCTGGCCGAGGTGAGCCGAGGACTGGGCGAGCCGATGCGCGGACTGGAGCTGACCGAAATTCCGCAGGAGCAACTGCTGGCCACCCGCGGCTGGTAAATCGAGCGACACGGTCCGGCTCGCGGTTTTGCCGCGCGAGCCGGGCCGATCTCTCAGATGAACGAGAGGAAACCGGCGTGACCGTCATCGGCGTGCTTGCCCTGCAAGGGGCGTTTATCGAACATATCAAGAAGCTCGAACAGATCGGCGTCGACGCGCGGGAGATACGCTTGCCGGAACAGATCGCCGAGCTTGACGGGCTGATCATTCCCGGCGGCGAGAGCACCACAATCGGTAAGCTGATCGATCGCTTCGAACTGCGCGCGCCAATTATCGAGCTGGCGCATTCCGGCCGGCCGCTCTGGGGCACGTGTGCCGGAATGATCCTGCTCGCCCATGCGGTCGATGAGGATACGCGCGCGCGTTCGCAGCCGCTGCTCGACCTCATGGATCTAACGGTGCGGCGCAACGCCTTCGGCTCGCAGCTCGACAGTTTCGAAACTGATCTTGAGATACCGGCGGTGGCTGAGACGCCGATCCATGCCGTCTTTATCCGCGCACCGGTCATTTCGGCGGTGGGGCCGGACGTCGAGGTGCTGTCACGGCTGGAAAACGGTCAGATCGTGGCGGCGCGCCAGCGCAACCTGATCGTCACGTCGTTCCATCCGGAGCTTACGTCCGACGACCGGCCACATCGCTGGTTCGCTCGGCTGGCTGAAGAGACGAAACGTGACCTGGTCGCCACGACAGGAGCCGCGAACGTCGCCGATTAACCCCTTTCCAAATTGTCACTACCTCTGCTAGACTAGTCCGTACGTACACTGCGAGTCACGAACAGAGGAGCGACAGATGCTGGAGAGTAATCGGCGTGGTGGATATTCGATCAGTGAAGTGGCACACATCCTCCAGTTCCACCCCGACGCGGTGCAATACTGGCTGCGTACCGGCGAACTGAGCGGACAGCACGACGATCTTTCCGACGAATGGCGCGTCGCTCCGGACGACCTCGTTGCCTTCCTGCGCCAGAACGGCGAGACACTCCCCTCCGAGCTGATCGGCACACACTAGGACTGAACGAATATCTCTCGCAGAGTCGCAGAGGATGCAGACGTAATACTCTGCGTCCTCTGCGACTCTGCGAGAAAACCAGTCTTATCTCGGTTGGAAACCAAGCCGCTGGTTGTGAATGAGGATGCTCTGTAAAAGCCCGAGGCAGGCGAGGAGCGTCCAGAGCGAGCTGCCGCCCAGGCTGATGAAGGGGAGCGGTATGCCGGTCACCGGCATAATGCCGACGTTCATGCCGGCGTTAACGAATGCCTGGAAGAATACGACCGCGGCCACGCCGATGGCGACCATCTGGCCGAAGTTATCGCGCGCAACCGTCGCGACGTTCAGAATCCGCCAGAGCAAGATGCCGAAGACGAGAAAGAGCGCGATCGCGCCGACGAAGCCGAACATTCCCATCGTATGCGCGAAGATGAAGTCGGTTGTGCGCACGCGTAGCAGATCGAGTTGACTCTGCAGGCTGCCGTGCAGCCCATGACCGATCGGACCACCGGCGCCAATCGTTGCCCGTGCCTGGATGATGTTGTAGCCGGCACCGAGGTAGTCGTTTTGCGGCTCGAACGAGATGAGTAAGCGAGCGCGCATGTAATCGTGCAGCAGGAAACGCCAGGCGACCACGCCAATAACCGGCAACGACAGAATGGTGCCGATGATATAGATCGGGCGTGCTCGGCTCATCAGAATCATCGAAAGCCAGATGAAGGCGAAGACGCCGGCCGTGCCGAGGTCCGGCTGCTGGTAAACGAGCAGCATCGGGACGAGCACGAGGACGCCGGAGAGGATGAAATTGAGCAGGCTCGCCATCTCATCACCCCGATCGGCAATGAAGGCCGCCAGCGAGATGATGACGCCGAGCTTGGCAATTTCCGATGGCTGCAGCGAGATCGGTCCGATATCGATCCAACGGGTCGAACCGTTGACTGTTTGCCCGAGCACCATCACCAGCGCCAACTCGGCGAGCGTGCCGAGATAGATGAGCCAGGCAAGACTCTTGATGTAGCGGTAGTCAACCGCCGTGAGCACGAAGAGGATTGGAAGCCCGACCAGTACGAAAAAGATCTGGCGCACGACGAGGCTGCCAGGTGTGATCGGTCCGGCGCCCTCGGCGCTCCAGATCGCGACCAGCCCGAAGCCGATCAAGACGGCGGTGGTGACGAGCATGTAGAGATCGATGGTGCCCTCGGCGACGGAGCGCTTCCGAATGCCGAGGTTGGTGATGAGCGTCCCCATGCCTAGAGCAGTTCCACCTCGTTGATGTTGAGATGAAAGTCGCAGCCGAGAAACTCGGCCGCGCGCCGACACATCAGCATCCTCGGAAGGTAGATCTCGAAATAGGTCATGACTTGCGAGATGTTCGTGTCAATCGTCAACTCCAACGTAATGCGGTGCTTCTCCTTATCGACGCGCAGAAACGACGATTTAGAAGCGTAATTCAGCCGGTCGTGCTGGTCAAACGCGCTGCGATCCTTTTCACGAACCCGGCTGCGATGCACGTCCGACTTATCGGCCAGAATCAGCGCCGCGGACACGGGATGGACGGCTTCGCCAAGTCGTTGGGAATCGTCCCCATGACTCCCGATCGCGCCAAGGATCAACGCGACATCCTCATAGGCCACTTGTTGGCGAACAAGGATCTCCCGTGAAAGTAACGCACCAGTCGTCCCGTGGTCGTAGCGGCTGACGACATTGCCGATGTCGTGCAGGTAACCGGCGATCGCCGCGAGTTCCTGCAAATGCGGTTCGTATTCGAGGCGACGCAACACATTGCGGGCGATGCTGGCGACGAGATTGGCGTGGCGCGTGCCGTGTTCGGTGAAGCCGAGCACACCAAGGTTGGCGTTGGCGGCTTCGATGTACGCGGCGACTTCGGGATCTTTTGCCAGGTCGTGAACGCTGATCGGTAGAACTCGTCCACTCGGTTTAGCCGCGACTTCCGGTCGATCGGGGTAGGATTTGCCGAGTTCATCGATCAATTGTTCGCTGCGAACGTCTGCGTTAGCCATGATGCTGAAGCCTTTCAAGCGTTTAACCGGCTCTCATTATAATCATTCGATCACCGGCGTCTTGACAGATCCGCACGCGTAACGCCCACCCCCCGCCTTGTCATCCCGAAGCCACGGCCGGAGGATCTCTCCTGGCTTTCCCCAGCGACCACGCGGCCGGGATACGGGCAGGAGATCCTTCGCAGCGGCTCAGGATGACAGTTGTGGGTGGATGACTGGTGTGGCCCAGGATGGCAAGGCGGCGGGGTGGATGACGAGGGGAAACGGATCGGATGAGTGGCAAGCGCGATGTCCTGCGGTGTTGAGGCCTACAGCTCTTCGAGGCTGTCGCGGATGATGTCGAAGTATTCGAGGGCGAGGCCGGTGCCGATCGCGACGCAGCTGAGCGGATCGTCGGCAACGTAGCAGGGAACGCCGGTGACTTCGGTCAGCAGGTGATCGAGATTGCGCAGCAAGGCGCCGCCACCGGTGAGCACCATCCCTTTGTCGATAATGTCGGACGACAGTTCGGGCGGCGTCTCTTCGAGCACGGCGCGCACGGCGCCGATGATCGCTTCCAGCGGTTCGGTCATCGCTTCGACGATTTCGTTGGCGTGGATCTGAATGGTCCGCGGCAGGCCGGCGACTTCATCGCGGCCGCGTACTTCCATCATCTGATCTTCGTCGCCCGGCATGGCGGAGCCGATGGCGATTTTCACCTCTTCGGCGGTGCGCTCGCCGATGCGCAGGTTGTATTTGCGCTTGATGTAGTTGGCGATTGAATCATCGAAGCGATTGCCACCGACGCGGATTGACTTGGCGACGACGATGCCGTTCAAGGAGATGACCGCGACTTCGGCTGTGCCTCCGCCGATATCGATCACCATGTTGCCGCTCGGATCGGCGACCGGCACTTTGGCGCCGATAGCGGCCGCCAGCGGTTCGCTGATCAGGAAAGCACGGCGCGCGCCCGCGTTCAGGGCGGCATCGCGCACCGCGCGTCGTTCGACGCCGGTAACGCCGGCCGGCACGCAGATCATCACTTCGGGTCGGACGAGCGAGAAGCGGCCGACCGCCTTGTTGATGAAGTAGCGGAGCATCTCCTGCGTGACGACGTAATCGGCAATGACGCCGTCGCGCATCGGTCGCACGACTTCGATCGTCTCGCGCGGCTCGCGGCCGAGCATGTTGCGCGCCTCAATGCCGACGGCCTTTACCTTGCCGTCACGCGCCGAGATCGCAACGACCGATGGCTCGTTGATCACGATGCCTCGACCACGAACGTAGACAAGCACGTTCGCCGTTCCGAGATCAATTCCCAACTGCTTCGCCAAAGACGTTCGCTCCGTGACACAACGCGGAACAGAAAAAAACGGCGCTCTCAGGCGCGGTATCAAGAGCACCGGCTGCCGCATTCTATCATAGCCTCGGATCACCAAACGCCGTGGAACAGGATACGCGATGAGGTCGAGCAACGAAAACGGTTCACGCATGACGCTCCGGCGAAATATCTGAGGGTCGATCGGAGTTACGGGTGATGGTCGTCGAAGTCAGCATGGGCGGCGGAGATACCCGATTGCAGCGAAGGATGGAATGCCATGTCCAAGTCGTATATAAACGCCGGTCTGCTGTTGCTGCGTCTCGGTTCCGGCGTCGCGCTGGTTTCGCACGGCTACCCGAAGCTCTTTGGTGGAGAGGGTAAGCAGGCGCATCCGGCATTAACCAAGCTGTACGGCAAGAATTTTCAGGCATCGGTTGAACGGAGCGGTCCGGCGGCCTTTGCCAAGGGCCTGGAGCGAATGGAAGTGCCGCTGCCGCAACTCGCTGCCTACGCCTCGGGCGCCGCCGAATTTGGCGGCGGGATCGCGCTGGCTCTCGGATTTCTGACTCGACTGGCCGCGCCCGCCGTTCTGTTCAATATGCTCACGGCGATTCGCAAGGCACACTGGGCCAACGGCTTTTCCGGCCAGGGCGGATTTGAGATGCCGAGTCTCTTCGCCATCATCGCAGCGACGCTGGCGCTGACCGGACCCGGGAAGTATTCGGTGGATGACCTGTTGAAGCGGTAGTCGGAGCGGAGGGGGGAGGGGCGGAGACGCGTGACGAACGTCGCTTGGGCGACATTCAAGGCGCCCATGTCCCCCACCGTACACGCGTCGCCGGAACCCAATCAACGTCCCCTAAGACTCCCCTCTCCCGTTCGCGACGGGAGAGGGGCCGGGGGTGAGGGCTGCCGTTCCCTCACTCGCCCGCGTTCTCCTCTGCTCGCAGCAAATCGATCGTCTCCACGGCATGGCGCAGGTGGGGGATGACGATGCTGCCGCCGACGACGAGTGCGACGTTGAGCGCGTCGTAGAGTTCCTCGTCGCTCCAGCCGATGCTGACGCACTGATCGAGGTGATAGTCGATGCAGTCGTTACAGCGCATGACCGTTGAGGCGACGAGGCCGAGCAATTCCTTGGTCTTGCCGTCCAGCGCCTGATCACGGTAGGCGGCAGTATCGAGATTGAAGAAGCGTTTGATGCCGAGATGCTCAATCTCGCCGATCCGCTCGTTCATCTTTGTGCGATAATCGCGAAACTCGTCGACGCGAGTTGTCATAATATCCTCGCAAACCTCTTAGAGTGCGTTTGCCGCCTTGAGACGGTTATCCAGTTCGGCCAGTTCGTCTGCACTGAGCGACCATTCGGCGGCGTTGGCATTCGCGTCGACCTGCTCCGGCTTGGTGACACCGGCAATGACCGAGCAGACGACCTGGTGCCCGAGCAGCCAGGCGATCGCCAGATCGCTGATCGAGCGGTTGTGCTCGGCGGCGAATTTATCGGCGACATCCTGCACCGCGAAATTACGCTCGGTCAGGCGGCGTTCCTGCCAGGCAGCGTTGTTGGCGCCGCGGACGCCCTCCGGCACCGGTTCGCCACGGCGATATTTGCCGGTGAGAAAGCCGCTGGCGAGCGGCGAGAAGGGGACGATGCTCAGACCGAAGTGCTCGCAGGCTGGGATGAGTTCGGTTTCGATCTCGCGTTCGATCATGTTGTAGAGCGACTGGCTGACGACCGGCACCTGATAGCCGCGCTGCTCGCAGAGCGCCACGATCTCGGCGACCTGCCAGCCGGCGAAGTTCGAGAAGGCGTAGTAGCGGATCTTGCCGGAGGTGACGAGGTCGTTCAGCGCGCGCATCGTCTCCTCGATCGGCGTCTTCGGATCAGGCTGGTGCATGTAATAAAGGTCGACATAATCGGTGTTCAGGCGTTTCAGACTGGCATCGATCGCCGCGTTGATGCGGCGTCGTGAAAGACCCATCGCCTCCGGGCCGTCGCCCAGTTTCATGCCGGTCTTGGTGGCGAGCACGACCTGATCGCGCTTGCCGGCGAGCGCCTTGCCGAGGTGCGACTCGGAGACGGTGCCGGTGTAAATATCGGCCGTATCGATAAAATTGATGCCGCGATCGATGGCCTGGTGAATGACGCGGGCGGTTCCTGCCTCATCGACCGCCCGGCCGAACTGATTGCTACCGATGCCGATCACCGAAACAGGTACTCCGCTTCGACCAAGTTGGCGATATTCCACATTGCCTCCCGTATTGAACGCGACTGAGCAGAGCGCCACGCTGCCGATGTTGGGTGAGTGGCGCCGCGTCACTGTACGGGATCATCGGATCAAACTCAAGCGCGGTCGTTGTGTTACATTCGTCCCGTATTCGAGGTGGCACAGAATGGCGGAGAAAAAGTTGCGCTTTGGTCTGTTCGATATCATGCAGGTGCTCGAGCAAACGACTTCACAACACGCGTATGCCGCGCATCTGAAAGACGCGATTATTGCCGACGAGGCCGGGCTCGATTACTACTTCGTCGCCGAGCGGCACTTTATGCCGCTCTATCGCAGCCCGGCGCCGAGTGTCTGGCTCGCCGCTGTCGCCGCGAAGACGAAGCGCATCCACCTCGGCGCACTTGCATATACGCTGCCGCTGCATAACCCGGTCCGGCTGGCCGAGGAAGTCTCGATGCTCGACCATCTGAGCGACGGCCGCATGGAGGTAGGCGTCGGGCTCGGCCATCGCGTCGAGGAGCTGGTCAGCCTCGGGATCGAGCCACAGATCCGGCAAGCGCTGCTGCTGGAGGGGATCGTGCTGCTCACACGTGCCTGGCGCGGCGAGCCGTTCGATCATCCGGGACAGGCGTATCAATTCACGAATATCTACGTTGAAGCACCGGTGCAGCGGCCGCATCCGCCGCTCTGGTTCGCGGGTAATGATCCGCAGGCGATCGGCTGGGCGGCGCGCAATGGCCTCTCGGTCGCGGTCGGCTTTCAACCGACCGAGCGGCTGGTCGCTCCGACGAAAGCCTTTCGCGACGCGGACGTGACCGGCTCCGCCGCGGCCGCCGGCCATGGGCCGCAACTTGCCCTCATGCGGCACCTCTACGTGGCCGAGAGTGATGAGCGTGCCATGGATGAGATGACGAAAGACGTCATGGAGATCGGCGGGCATTTCACGACACTGCCACGCGGCATTCAGGGCGAGCCGCCGGGCAAGATGACGCGCGACGAAGCGCGCTCCTCTGTCCAGCATATGCTCGACACCGATGTCATTATCGGCGGCGGACCGGAGACCTGTGCTCAGCGCCTGGCTGAAACCGCCCGCCGTCTACAGCTCGATGTCTTCCTGGCGAATCCGTACCTGACTGGCGTTGATGCGCGCCGTATCCGCCGCACGATCCGCCTGCTGGCCGGCACCGTCGGCCCGCGTGTCAACGAGCTACTGAAGGATTAACTCGCGCAGAGGCGGAGAGAGAGCAGCGTATTTCATATATTGAGTTCAGCGCGAGAAACACGCTCCGGCACGTTCGCGGTACGATTATGACGAGCGGCGATCACGTGTCGCATCCGAATCCGCACGCGCGCCGTGAGCGAGATCGCCTCGATTGACCGCAACGTGCGACGGTTGTCGCACACCATCCTGGAGGCCCCCATGTCGATCGAACCTGTCAACAATGGCGAGCACCACGAAACCCCTCCATCCGACTCCTGGCGTGAAGTTGGGACGCAGATTCAGGAGTTGGTAACGCGCATCGCGTCGTCGTTCCGAACGGCCTGGTCCGAGGAGCGTTCGTCAACGACCGATCAGCCCGACAACGAGGAAACCGCGCGCCGTATCGAAGATGACCTGCGCGAATCAGCCGATCGGCTGGAGCGCGTTTTCAGGCGCGTCGCAACCGAAACCGAGCAGGAGCGCTCGGCTGCCTTCAAGACGACCCGCGCTGCCGGCAGCCGCTCGATGGGCGATGCGCGCGATGTCGCCGCGCGTGGCCTGCGCACGCTCAACGAACAGCTCGATCAGCTCGCCAAAAATCTCGAGCGCGAGCAGGCGGATCGCGAGAAGAAGGATGACGAGCAGCCGCCGTCTTCTCCGTCATAACGCACAACCGAACGACACACGAAAAGAACGACGGGCCGTTGAGGCCCGTCGTTCTCCTTCCCTCCCCGCGTGCTGGTGATTTGCGAGGTACGTCACGACTCCTTGATGGCGCTCGTCAGCTTCGTCAGCGAATCTTTCGCATCGCCGAAGAGCATCACGGTATTCGGTTCATGGAAGAGTTGGTTCTCGATGCCGGCGAAACCGGGGCGCATGCTGCGCTTCAGCACGATCACGGTCTGCGCCTTGTCGACGTTCAGGATCGGCATACCGTAGATCGGGCTGGAACTGTCGCTGCGTGCGGCCGGATTGACGACGTCGTTCGCTCCCACGACGAGCGCGATATCAGCACGCTCGAACTCGTCGTTGATCTGCTCCATCTCGAACAGTTCGTCGTACGGCACGTTCGCTTCGGCCAGCAGAACGTTCATGTGTCCCGGCATACGGCCCGCCACCGGGTGGATGGCGTACTTGACGGTCACCCCCCGTTTTTCGAGCTCCTCGCTTAACTCACGAATTTGATGCTGCGCCTGCGCCACGGCGAGACCGTAGCCCGGCACGATAATGACCTCGTTCGCATAGGCCATGGCAACGGCAGCATCGTCGGCCGTCGTCTCGCGGATCGGCTTCGCTTCTCCGGTCTCCCCGCCGCCGGTGGCGACCGTCGCCGAGCCGAAGGCGCCGAACATGACGTTGGCGAGCGAGCGGTTCATCGCCTTACTCATGAGTACCGTCAGCAGTGAACCGGAGGCGCCGACCAGGGCACCAGCCACGATCAGGATCTGGTTGTGCAACACGAAACCGGCAGCCGCCGCGGCCAGACCGGTCATCGAGTTCAGCACCGCGATGACGACCGGCATGTCGGCACCGCCGATCGGTAAGACGACGGTCACGCCAAGGACGAGCGCCAGCGCGAAGAGCAGCCAGACCGACCAGGCGCCGGTGTTGAACGCGATGGAGGCGACCCAGAGGGCGATGATGCCGATCAGCAGCAACAGGTTGAGTGGTTGCAGCATTGGAAAGCGAATCGGACGACCGCTGATCAACTCTTGTAGCTTGCCGACGGCGATCATGCTCCCGGAAAACGAGATCGCACCGATCGTCGTACCGACGACGACCGAAAGCGCTTCGCTATTCCCGACCGTGCCGAATGTATCGGCAAAGCGCGTGAATTCGGAAACGGAAACGAGTGCGGCGGTCGCCCCGCCCATGCCGTTGAAAAGCGCCACCATTTGCGGC
>ERZ778018.2145-NODE-2145-length-13337-cov-11.308613_pt1 | contig 13337 bp, 13 predicted proteins | sample MGYA00375748_ERZ778018 | MGnify/ENA primary metagenome ERZ778018 (study PRJEB29350, sample SAMN05509839) | bioreactor metagenome | biome: bioreactor; material: wastewater | place: South Africa: University of Cape Town | collected 2014-04-22 ... | reverse complement strand
TCGACCGAGGCGACCTCCGCATCTCCTCCGTCCTCGGCGTCACCGGGCCGCTCCCCGACTTCAAGCTCACCGCCGCCGACTCCCTCGGCGGACTCACGCTCAACGGCGGCGCCTCGATGGACCTCGCCGCCGACGTCTCCATCGGCGGCCTGGCCCTCAACGGCGGCTCCTCCGCCTCCACCTCGGCCACGAACAACATCTCCGGCGGCGTCTCCATCTCCGCCGACTCCTCCCTCTCCCTCGGCGCCAACCTCGCCCTCGGCTACAACTCCATCAACGGCCAGGGCTCCCTCGACGCCAACGGACACGACATCTCCGCATACCGCCTCACGCTCACCGGGGCCGACGCCAAGCTTTTGAACGACGGGGCGGTCACGGTGCAGGGCCTGGTCCTGAATGGCGCGAAGATCGGCATGGACGCCTTGGGCGACTCGGCGGGGTCGCTCGGGCTCTCCAACGGCTCGATCCTGACGCTGTCGCAGACGCTCGGCGACGCGACCGGCTTCACGCTCCTGGGGAATCAGGCGAACAACCTCCAGATCGACGGCTCCAGCGTCCTCGCGCTGATGTTCGCCGACACGGAAGGGGAAAGCTGGCTGTTCCGGTGGCTGGGGTCGCACGCGGGCGATCTCGACTCGATGATCGCCGCGGGGCGGCTCACGGTGGCCTCGACGGCGGATTACGACGTGGTCGAGCGCGACGGGTACACCTACGTCATGCAGACGATTTCGCCGGCCGCCGTTCCGGAACCGGCGTCGGTCGTGATGATGGGCCTGAGCCTGGCGGGGCTCGCGGGCCTCGCCGCGCGCCGCGCGCGGGCGGCTCGCTGAAGCTCGGCGGGGCGGGGGGGGACGCGGCGATGATCGCCTTGTCGGTGTCGATCCAGATCGCCTGTTCCGTCCCCTCTCCCACCGCAAGATTATTCGTGAGTGACGTAAGTCCAAGAACGATCCCGGATGCCTCGTCCGATCACCCAACCGTCCAATGACTTAGGGCGGCCTTGGGCTGATTTGCGACAACACCCGGCACCATAACGATTTACGAGTCCCACGAATAATCTTGCACCGGGAGAGGGCAGCCGCGAAGCGGCGGGTGAGGGGCGCGGCGCTTCGGAGCGAGCGTTGGGTCAGTGTGCCGCAAACCCAGGGCGTATTCCGAAACGCGACGACCCTCACCCGGCCCTTGGAACGCGGCCGAAATAACTTCCGGGAATCCTTCGGGACCGACTCGCCTGGCTTCGAAACGTAAGACCGGGGAATCAATCGCCTCGTATACGGCCCGCGCCTTCCCCGTCGAGGAATTCATCCACGGATTTCCCAGATTGACGCAGATTCGGATCGGACAATTTAATTTAATCTGTGTTAATCTGCGAAATCCGTGGATATTCTCTCCCAAGTCCTTCGCGGGAAGTTATTTCGGCGGCGTTCCTCGGGCCACCCTCTCCCGGCGGGAGAGGGGACATCGAATACTTCCCCCCCGGGCTTCCCTAAATCCGAGTGGGACAAGGGGGGTTAGCTCGGCGGCTCGACGTCCGGCCCTTGGATGGAGAAGACGCCCTGGTAGCCGCGGCTGGGGGTGCCGGAGACTTCCTCGAAGATGACCTGGCAGATCCGAAGGCCCTTCGCCAGTCGAACCGTCAGGGGGCCGGCGTTCCAGATCTCAAGCTGGATCGGGTTGCCGACGAAGTCGGGATCCTCGGCGCGGAAGCCGAAGCCGGCGTGGATCGTCGGCGCGGTGACGTGGACCCCCAACCCGATCCGCGCCAGGCTGCTCTTGCCCTCCACTCGCGCGGCGATCCGGGAGGCGTGGGGGAGTTGCAGCTTCTCGACGGTCCAGCCCAAGAGGAACATGCCGGGCTCGACCTCGAAGCCTTCGGAGCAGTCCTCCTCGTCGGCGAGGACCGCCGCCAACGCCGTGGCGCTGAAGCCGACGTCGCAGGGGTCGACGATCAGCCGGACGCCGTCGGGGTCGGGGGGCCGCCAGACCTGAAGCCGGGCGTCCAGACGGAGATCGAGGGCCGTCGACGACCAGACGTCGGCCGACAGGTCGCCGGGCGACGGCGTGATCCGCACCCAGCCCCGCTCCAGCGCCTCGACGATCTCGCGATCCGAGAGGATCATGGCGCGGCCCTCGCGCGCGGGGCCTCGATCTTGTGCAGGTGGTCCTGCCAGACCCAGAGGCGGTTGGTGCCGCCGTCGGACTCGTGGGGCAACTCCACGAGCGCCAGCTTCCTGGCCTGGTCGACGCCGATCAAGCCCACCGGCAGGTAGTGCTTGCCGTCGACCTCGCCAATGAAGCCCGCCTCAACCCGCAGGTGATGCCGACGCCCGTGGACGTCCGGCACCGCCACCGTCCGCTCCGACGGCCGCAACCCCGGCCCGACCTCGCAGAGGGCCTCCCACATGTCCCGACTCCCCTGGGCCGCTCCCATCCACAATGTACCCACGTCCATTATATCGTCGCCGGCGCGGGGTGGGAAGAGGGCTTCGATTTACGATCGATCTTCCTCGCGCTTCCCCTCCACGGCCACCAACCGCCGGAGCTTGCGGTTGTAGAAGAGCAAGTCGAGGTAATAGTCGTCGCCGTCGACCGTGATCCGTTTCTGACGCGCCGCGATTGCCCGATCGCCCGTCATGGACCAGAATGACCCCGTATCTGCTTTGACCCCGTATCTGCTTCTGGCGTCGTAGCTCGTCGAGGTTGAGGACATCTTCTAGCCGTCCACCGTCGGTCAAGAATCGGCCCGTGAACGATTACGTTCCAGAATCGCGTCGGCAACACCATTTCCAGAGTGCATTCAGCATCCAAGATACCCAACAGTAGAACACCCCAAAAACCAAGAGTTCAATGTCTCTTGCCGTGTCGTCGACGAAAATGTCGGTCGATCGTCCGAGATACCACCATATATATTTTAGGACGGCGAGATAGACTGCGATCTGAGCGATCGCGATCATTGTCTTCCAAAATTTAATGCGATTTTTCATTCATGGGTCCTTGCGACGACAGCATGTCGGCCTCCCCCCCCCGAGTTTGTTGGATCCGTTCGTCATCGAGAGAGAGTCGGACGATCGAGGCGAACCCAAGACGCTGTGGAAGTTGACCCGTCTTCATTCAGTCTTCCTTCAGCCGGGCTTGCAGCCGACCGTCGAACCCACTGGATTCCAGTCGGCGGTCGTTCAGTTTATTGTAATAACACCATATTCTTTCATGTTTACGAAAGGTGAAGCCCGCCCCCAGTTCCAGCAGGAAGCGTTCCATCTCGCGGACGATCGCCGCTTCCAGGTCGGCCTCGGCGTAGCTGTCGTGGAGGCCGAGGAAGTCCAACATGTAGGGGTCGCGCATCACCAGGTCGGGCGTGATTCGTTCGGCCTCGCGAAGCCCCGTCAGTTCGCGCGCGATCAACTCCTCGGGTTTTCGGGAGAGGGCGGTGCGCTCGTAGAGCATCGAGTCGATCCGGTCGCGGAGCGTCCGGACGCTCCAGCGCTCCACGCGGCACATCTCGGCGTAGTATTCCCGCTGAAGCGGCTGCTTGAGGGGGACCAACTCCACGAAGTGGCTCCAGCTCAATTGTCGCGACAGCGCCGCGACAATCTCCTGGTCCGGAAACGTCTCGGCGAATTGAATCATCCGAGCCAGGTTCCGAGCGCTGAAGCCCCGACCGTAACGCGGGACCAATTCCGCCGACAGCGTCGGCAAAATCTCCTCGCCGTACTCGGCGCGGGCCCCCTTGAGTACGTCCCGGCGGATTCGCGTCCCGATGTCCCAGTGCAGCATCGTCAACACGCTGTTGGCGGTCTCGGCGACGCGCGTCCGGGCCGCCTCGATCAACGCGCGCAACTCACCGAGGAGGAGGTCGGCCGACGGGATCGGGGTCGGTGACGGCTTAAGCTTGGCCATGGACATGAACTCCCGACGTCCTCGGTCTCGTTCCATGTCGAGGAGGGCGAGGCCCGCGCGACCCGTCCCCCCTCGTCCGACCCTTGGAACCGTGACGAAGCGGCCCCCCGACTTCAGGCGCTGATGGAGCGCTTGTCGACGGCCAGGGCGGCTTCCTTGACGGCCTCGCTCAAGGTGGGGTGGGCGTGGCAGGTGCGGGCGACGTCCTCGGCGGCGCCGCGGAACTCCATCACGGCCACCAGTTCGGCGATCAGGTCGCTGGCGCGGGGGCCGACGACGTGGGCGCCCAGGAGGCGGTCGGTCCTGGCGTCGGCGAGGAGCTTGACGACGCCCTCGGTCTCGTCCATCGCCTTGGCCCGGCCGTTGGCCGAGAACGGCGACTTGCCGACCTTGTACGCCGTCCCCTCCTCTTTCAACTGCTCCTCGGTCTTGCCGACGCTGGCCAGTTCGGGCCAGGTGTAGACGACGTTGGGGATCGTGTCGTAATCGACGTGGCCGGCCTTGCCGGCGAGGAGTTCGGCGAAGGCGACGCCCTCGTCCTCGGCCTTGTGGGCGAGCATCGGCCCGGCGATCAGGTCGCCGATGGCGGAGACGGTCGGGACGTTGGTCCGGAAGTGTTTGTCGACCGCGACCTTCCCCGACTTCGGATCGGCCTTCACGCCGATCTCGGCCAGCCCCAGCCCTTCGGAGTAGGCCCGGCGGCCGACGGAGACCAGGACCTTGTCGGCGTCGAAGGAGAGTTCTTTGCCGTCCTTGTCCTGGGCGGCGACCTTCGCGCCCACCTTGGGGTCGACCTTCGCGCCGGTGACCTTGGTCTCGGTGAGGATCTCCAGCCCCTGTTTCGCCAGGCTCTTGCGAAGTAGCTCGCCGACCTCGACGTCGGAGGAGGGGACGATCCGGGGGAGGAACTCGACGACCGTGACCTTCGACCCCAGCCGCCGCCAGACCGAGCCCAGCTCCAGGCCGATCGCGCCGCCGCCGACGACCAGCAGATGGCCGGGAACCTTCTCGAACGCCAGGGCTTCCGTCGAGCTTACGATCGTTTTGCCGTCGAAGGGCATGAACGGCAGGTTGATCGGCTCGGAGCCGGTGGCGAGCAGGACGTGGCCGGCCTCCAGGTCGACGGTTTTGCCGTCGTTACCGGCGACTTTCACGAGCGTCGGCGAGGCGAGTTTCGCCGTCCCGAACACCGGCGTGATCTTGTTCTTCTTGAACAGGTAGGCGACGCCGTCGGTCAGCGCCTTGACGACGCCGTCCTTGCGCTTGTGCATCGCGGCCAGGTCGATCTCCAACCCGCCGACCTTGATGCCGTGCCTGGCGAACTTGGCCTCGGCGAGGTGGTAATACTCGCTGGAGTCCAGAAGCGCCTTGCTGGGGATGCAGCCGATGTTGAGGCAGACGCCCCCCAGCGTGGCCCGCTTCTCCACGCAGGCGACCTTCATCCCAAGCTGCGCCGCGCGGATCGCGGCGACGTACCCGCCGGGCCCCGCCCCGATCACCACCAGGTCGTACCGTTCCGCCACCGAGGGTCCCTCGTTTCTAATGCAGTTGACCGCGCCGTCGCACGTCTTCGGAGGAACCCATGATAATCATCCTTCTCCCCCCGTGGGAGAAGGTGGCCCGAAGGGCCGGATGAGGGGGGCGCGACCAAGCGCCGTGTCGTCAAGAGCGAACGTCCCTCGTCACGACTCCCGCGCCTGCTCCCGGACGCGAGCCGGCGGGGTCGCGAACATCTCGCGGAAGCGCCGGGTGACGCGCGAGTTCAGAGTCGCTCGGGATCGAGTTCCTCGGTCGCCCCCGTGCGATACTCGGCGAGCGCCTCGGCCGCCAGACCGGCGAGGCGGTGGGCGGACTCGGCGATCTTTCGATCGAAGTCGTCCTCGGCCTCCAGTTCGGCCAGCAGCCGGGCCGCCAGGACGTCTTGCTCGGCCTCGGGCAGCTTGGCCGCCTCGGCGAAAGCCTTCTCAAGCAGCGTCGTCACGACGGCGTCCTCCCGTTCGTCGGGTCTATCGTCCGCCTCGACATCGGCGGAGCGGCTTCGGTCAGGCCTTTTTCTCGCGCCTCTTGCGGCGCTTCCTTGGCGACTCGCCCATCATCGGCCACGGCGCCTTTAGAAGGACGCGGCCGGTCTCGTCGATCGCCGCCCGGGCGACCAGCGCGTTCCATCCCTCGATGGGCGGCCTCCGAGACTCGCGCTCGATCGCCTGTTTGATCCGGTCTTCCAGGGACATGGGATCCATGTCACGCCTCCCGCGTCTCGATCTCGGGGCGGAACGCGCCCAGGACGTAAGACCTGTTCGGCGGTGCCCCCGGGAGTCATTCGATGATCTTGCCGCACCAAAGAAACTCGGCGAACATCCGCCAACTCGGCTCCGATTCCGGGCGGCGGTACGGCCCCGGCTCGAAATAAATGAGCGCCGCTTTAAGGAAGGCGTCGATCCTGGCGTTCTCCCAGCCGTGCGCCCCGTCCACCATGTAGGCTTGCGGGTTGGCCCGCTCGATCTCGGCCGCCTCGGCCCGTTCGGCCGCCAGCGCCTCCACGAAGGCGATGAAGGAGTCGCGGTCGGCGACTTGACCCAGCAGTTCCTCGGGCGACGTCATCGGCGGGCCTCCGCCACCCGGCGGCGGACTCGCGCGCGAACGACCGGCCACGGGTCCGGACGGATCGCGCCCGCCTCGACATCGGCTGAGCGGCTTCGGACCACGTCCATCCAGGCGGGATCAAACGGCGGCTGGTCCGATGGAAGATGGGCGGACGACATGGGCGCGGCTCCGATCAGGCTTTTTCCTCGCGCCTCTTACGGCGCTTCCTTGGCGACTCGCCCATCATCGGCCACGGCGCCTTCAAGAGGACGCGGCCGGTCTCGTCGATCGCCCCCCGGGCGATCAGGGCGTTCCAGCGTTCGAGGGGCGGCTTCCGGGACTCGCGCTCGATGGCCTGCTTGATCCGGTCTTCCAGGGACATGGGATCCATGGTCACGCCTCCCGCGTCTCGATGTTGGGGCGGAACACTCCCAGAATACACGACCTGTCGATGACGGCGACCTGAACGTGCGACTGCCGACGAATGCCGGACTTCGGGAACGCCGACGGGCCCTCCAGGAACGGGCCGCGGACGGTCTGGAACCCGGCGTCGGTCTGGCGGACCAACTCGTTGATGACCAGACAGTCGAGCATGCGGTTCCCTCGCTTGTTGGACGGCAACTCCCGCCCCGCCGCGGCGTAGGTCTCCTTCAAGCCCTTGTGCATCCCCTTCAAGGCCGAAGTATACCGAACGTCGGTGAAGTCCAGGCAGACGCCGAGTTGGATCACCGCTCCGATGACGCCCCGTTTCTCGCGAGCCGCGGCCCACTCCAACGCCCGCTCGGGCGCGTGTTCCCAGAAGTAGATGCCATGGCCGAGCCAGTCGTACCGATTGCGACTCTCCCGCCAGTCGCGGACGCTCGTCGCGCCGGAGAGGACCGAATCCGCGAAATCGGCGTCGCACCCGTGATAACCGAGGACGACTCTCGCGAAGCGATCCATCGCGCCCCTCCCCGACGTTCGCAACTCTCGTTTCAATCCATATCAAGGATACGATGCGGCGCGGGGGCCTGGGAATCTCACTCGTCGGGCGGATACCGAACGCTCCATTCGCCGCGGCGGGCCGACTCGACGAGGTCCAGCAGTCGGATGGGGACGTGGGGCTTCCGCGCCCACCAAGGCTTGACGAACAAGTAAAGCGGGTTGCACCCCTCCGGCCCGCTGTGACGATGCCACTGGAAGCCGTTCATGCGGACGCCGAACCGCACCGCGAACTTCTCGACCAATTCCCAGACGTCGTCGCCGTAAATGCGGGCGTCGTCCACTACGTCCGTTTCGAGGGCCACGTCCTCCGGGAGCCACGGGACTTGCTCGTGGACGAACGCCCGGACCCGCCGCTCAAGCTCGTCCATCGGCGAGGCCTCCGGTCGCGGGATCGGCCCCGCGGTCGAAACGGAAAGGCCCCGGCCGCCCCCGCGCGGGGTCGGCCGGGGCCTTGAGGGAAGTCGCCGTCCTCGTCAGATTCCGATGAGCATGCGGTCGGGGTCTTCGAGGCAATCCTTGATGCGGACGAGGGAGCTGACGGCCTCGCGGCCGTCGACCATGCGGTGGTCGTAGGAGAGGGCCAGGTACATCATCGGGCGGATGACGATCTGGTCGTCGACGACGACGGGGCGCTTCTTGATCGCGTGCATCCCCAGGATGCCGCTTTGGGGGGGGTTGAGGATCGGCGTGGACTGCAACGAACCGAAGACGCCGCCGTTGGTGATGGTGAACGTGCCGCCTTGAAGGTCGTCGACGCCGATGGCGCCCTTGCGGGCCTTGTCGGCGTATTCCGCGATCGCCTTCTCGATCCCGGCGAACGACAACTGATCGGCGTTGCGGACCACCGGGACCATCAGGCCGCGGTCGGTGCTGACGGCGACGCCGACGTTGTAGTAGTCGTTGTGGACGATCTCGTCCCCCTCGATCCGGCCGTTGAGCGCGGGGAACTCCTTGAGGGCCTCGATCGACGCCTTCACGAAGAACGACATGAAGCCCAGGCCGACGCCGTGCTTCTTCTTGAACGCCTCCTTGTACTTGGCGCGGGCGTCCATGACGCGGGACAAATCGACCTCGTTGAAGGTCGTGAGGATGGCGGCGGTCTGCTGGGCCTCCACCAGGCGCTGGGCGATCCGCCGCCGCAGCCCGCTCATCCGCTCGCGACGCTCCGTCCCCCGCAGGGCCGACGGCGTTTTGGGGGCGGCCGGGGCGGGGGCGGAGGGCGACGGCGCGGCCTGGGCGGTCGCGCCGGACTCGACGAAGGCGAGCACGTCCCCCTTGGTGAGCCGGCCCCCCTTGCCGGTCCCCTCGACCTGGGAGGGGTCGACCCCCTCCTCGGCGACGATCCGGCGGACGGCGGGGGAGAGGACGTCGGGCGCGGCCGGCGCCGGGGCGGGTTTCGGCTCCCGTTCCTCCGTCTTGGGAGCTTCGGCCTTCTTCGGGGGCGCCTCGGCCTTCGCCGAGGGCTCGGCCCTGGCGGTCGGGGCGGCCGACGGGTCGATGACGCCGACCGACGCGCCGATGGCGACGGTGTCGCCCTCGGCGGCCTGGGCCTTGAGCACGCCGGAGGCCGGCGCGGGGACGACGTTGGTCGCCTTGTCGGTTTCCAACTCGAAGAGGGGATCGCCCTCCTTGACGGCCGAGCCGTCGGCGACGAGCCACTTGGCGAGGATCCCCTCGGAGATCGACTCGCCCACTCCGGGGACGCTGATCGGGACGACGGACATCGTTTAGCGGGCTCCTTCGCTCGACCCGGCGGCGGCCAGGGCGCGGACGGGGGTGGCGGAGACGAGGTGCGGCACCGCGGCGCCGACGGCCGCGTCGACCAGCTCGGCCTGCTCGCGGTCGTGGACCTGCTTGGAGCCGGTCGCCGGGCTGGCGCTGGCGTCGCGGCCGACGTACTGGAACGGCGAGCCCATCAGCTCCTCCAGCCTGGGCGCGACGAACGACCAGGCGCCCATGTTCTGCGACTCCTCCTGCGCCCAGACCCGGTCGCGGACCTCGGGGTAGCCCCGAAGGACCTTCTTGAGTTCCTCGGCCGGGAACGGGTAGAGCTGCTCCAGCCGGACGATGGCCACCTCCTTCTCCTTGCCGACGGCCGCGCGTCGGGCGGCCAGGTCGTAATAGACCTTGCCGGAGCAGAGGACCAGCCGGGTGGCGCCGCGGGGGGCTTCGGGGTCGTCGTACACGTCCTTGAAGCCGCCGACGGTCAGGGCCTCCACCGGCGAGACGGCCTCCTTGCGGCGCAACAGGCTCTTGGGGGTCATCACGATCAGGGGCTTGCGGAAGTCCCGCCGCATCTGCCGCCTGAGCATGTGGAAGTACTGCGCGGGGGTGGAGGGGTGGCAGACCTGGACGTTGTCCTCGGCGCAGAGTTGGAGGAACCGCTCCAACCGGGCGCTTGAGTGTTCCGGCCCCTGGCCCTCGTAGCCGTGGGGCAAGAGCATCACCAGGCCGCTGCCGCGGCCCCACTTGGACTCGGCGGAGGAGATGAACTGGTCGGTGATCGCCTGGGCGCCGTTGGCGAAGTCGCCGAACTGGGCCTCCCACATGATGAGCATGTTGGGCTCGTCGAGGGAGTAACCGTAGTCGAAGCCCAGGACGGCGGCCTCCGAGAGCATGCTGTCGTAGGCGCAGAACCGGGCCTGGTCGGCGCTCAGGTGGTTCAGCGGATACCATTCCTCGGCCGTGTGCTGGTCGACCAGGACGGCGTGGCGTTGGCTGAAGGTGCCGCGGCGGCTGTCCTGGCCGCTGAGGCGGACGGGGGTCCCCTCCATCAACAGCGAGCCGAACGCCAGGGCCTCGGCCGTGGACCAGTCGAGCCCCCCCTTGGTCTCCACGGCGGTTCGCCGAGCGTTGAGGATTCGGACCAGCTTGGGGTTGGGGGCGAACCCCTCCGGGGGGTTGGCGGCGACCTCGACGATCCGCTTGAGCGTCTCGTAAGACGCGCCGGTCTCCACCGGCTCGAACGAGAACCGGGGGGTCAGATCGGCCCAGAGGCCGGCGGAGAAGCCCGGCGGGACGGCGCGGGGGTCGACCCCCTCGCGCTTGACCTCGGCGAGCACCTGGGCGAGCTTCTCGCCGAAGGTCTCGGCGATGGTCTCGGCCTCGCGGCTGGTCACCTCGCCGGCGGCGACGAGCTTCTCGGTGTACAACTCGCGGACGGTGATCCGCTTGCGGATGTTGTCGTACATCAAGGGCTGGGTGAAGCTCGGCTCGTCCCCCTCGTTGTGGCCGTGGCGGCGGTAGCAGACCATGTCGATGACCACGTCGCGGCCGAACGTCTGGCGGAAGTCCATCGCCAGCTCGCCGACCATGACGACGGCCTCGGGGTCCTCGCCGTTGACGTGGAAGATCGGCGCCTCGATCATCTTGGCGACGTCGGTGCAGTAGCGGGTCGAGCGGCCGTCCCGGGGGGCGGTCGTGAAGCCGATCTGGTTGTTGACGACGACGTGGATCGTCCCGCCGGTGCGGTAGCCGTTCAACTGCGAGAGGTTCAGCGTCTCGGCGACGATCCCCTGGCCGGCGAACGCGGCGTCGCCGTGGATCAGGATCGCCATCCCCAGCTTGCGCTGAAGGTCCCCGGCCCGGCGCTGCTTGGCCCGGGTCCGGCCCTCGACGACCGGGCCGACCACCTCCAGATGGCTGGGGTTGGGCGTCAGGGTCAGGTGGATCGTCCGCTTCTCCTGGGTGACGTGATCGGCGGAGAAGCCCAGGTGGTACTTGACGTCGCCGTCGCCGCCGACGGTCTCCGGCATGTTCCCCTCGAACTCGCCGAAGATCGCCCCGTAGGGCTTGTGGAGGATGTTCGCCAGCACGTTGAGCCGGCCCCGGTGCGGCATCCCCAGCACGATCTCCCGCGTCCCCAGCCCGCTCGCCCGCTCGATCAGGGCGTCCAGGAGGGGGATGAGCATCTCCCCCCCCTCCAGCGAGAACCGCTTCTGGCCGATGAAGTTCTTGTGGAGAAACGTCTCGAAAAGCTCGGCCTCATTGAGCTTATAGATGATCCGACGTTTCTTCTTGATGTCGAAGCCGGGCTCGTTGCGCGTCGGCTCCATCCGCTCGATCAGCCAGCGGCGGATCTCGCGGTCGCGGATGTGCATGAACTCGACGCCGACGGTGCGGCAGTAGGTCTCGCGGAGGACGTCGAGGATCTCGCGCAAGGGCGCGCGGCCCCGGGGATTGATCTCGCTTTGGAAGTGGCGATCGAGGTCCGCCTCGTCGAGGCCGAAGTTGGCGAGTTCCAACTGCTCGTCGGTCTGGCGGCGGGGGGAGAGGCCCAGCGGATCAAGGTCGGCCAGGACGTGGCCCGACTCGCGGTAGGCGTCGACCAGGCGGGGGACGGCCTCGAGCGATCGCGGGACCGAGGGGGGCGCCGGGCGGGGGGGGGGGGAGGAGGTCGGGACCGGCGTCGCCGCGCCGAATTCGTAGCCCTCGAAGAAGTGGCGCCACGACTCGTCCACCGAGTCCGGGTCGTCGCGCCACCGGCGCTGGTACTCTTCAACCAGGTCCAGGTTCGCCCGGCTCACCGCCGACGTGCGTGTCATCGAAAAAGGTCTCCTGGCCGCCCCGGACCACGGGCCTTCGGGGGGGCCTCGGATTTGACGTTGGTTGGACGAAACCGGGGGAGAGGTCCGTCCTTCCGAAGAGGACGGCCCGCCGGGTTCGGGGGTTCGGTCCTACCCGTCGAGGCGCGCGCGCGAAACCGTCGGAGGCGTCGCGCCCCCCGATGGTCTCTCGTGCTCGCCCCAGTCGCATCAACGCGGGCGACTCCATCCGCCTAGACGTCATAGTCGTTCGATCCAAGATCGGTTCGCGAACCTCTCGGCCCGCAAGGTTTCAAGACGATCTCGTGGAACGTCCGACGTCGCGGTCAAAAGGTCGGCATGCGGCCACGCCGCGCGGATCGATTCAATCACGATTCTACGACGCAACGGGACGTTCATCAAGAACTCCTCGTGCGCGCGCCCTTCTCTATACGCCGGTTGACGCGGCGGCGCTTGCAAATACCGCGCGACCCTCGCGATTGTAAAATCGTACATAATAGTCGCATGCACCATCAGCCGCCGCCGCAACCGCCGTTGGGCGCTGCCGGAGAACTTCCGGCCGGCGACGGTCAAATCGCCCGACCCGCGGACCTCCACTCCCGGCGCGTGTCGTCGCAACTCCCGCGCCATCCGCTCCAGCACGAAGATCTGCGCCGAGTCGACCGCCGCCAACTCGGGGGACAGGTCCATGGGGAGCACGATCGTCGCGTTGAGCGCGCCGGGCCCGATCACGACCGTCCCGCCGCCGCTGGTCCGCCTCGCCACCGCCACCCCGTCGGCGATGCAGCGCTCGACGTGGACCTCCTGGAGCAGCCGCCGCGACGACCCCAGGACCACCGCGTAATCCGGTTGTTCCCAGAGCCTCAAGAGCGGGCCCAGCCCGCGCTCGTCGGCCTCGACCAGGATCGCCTCGTCCAGCGCGAGGTTGTCGTAAAGCGACGGAAGCGTCAGAAGTTCGGGATCGGCGAGGAGGGGCATGGACTGGTTTCGCGATGGTCGAGGCCGTCTCTAAATCCGTCCCCTCTTCCACCGGGAGAGGGTGCCGCGAAGGGCCGGGTGAGGGTCGTGGCGGTTCGCGGGCGCCGTTGGCCGCGCCGGACGTAAGCCGGCACTCGCTCCGAAGCGCGACGACCCTCACCCGGCCCTTCGGGCCACCCTCTCCAGGTGGGCTGACGACCCGACACTTTTTCGGAGGCCGCGGCGGTCATCGCCTTCTCCCCTTGAGGGAGAAGGTGGCCCGAAGGGCCGGATGAGGGGTCGACCGGCGTCGAGTTTCGGCGTAAGCCATGGGAGGAAAGCGACTTCGATTCCGATGGCTTCCGGCCCCGC
>ERZ778018.2144-NODE-2144-length-13342-cov-4.795289_pt1 | contig 13342 bp, 11 predicted proteins | sample MGYA00375748_ERZ778018 | MGnify/ENA primary metagenome ERZ778018 (study PRJEB29350, sample SAMN05509839) | bioreactor metagenome | biome: bioreactor; material: wastewater | place: South Africa: University of Cape Town | collected 2014-04-22 ... | reverse complement strand
CAGCTGCTGCTCGATCCCGCGCCGCGCGCTCTCAACCTCCGGCAGCTCCGGCATCGTTGTCGGCTCCTTCGTACAGCATTCTCCCCTTGCCCCAGTGGTGAGCGGCGGGATGATCAAAGAGGGTGAGGCGGCCCGGGACTAGGAGCTTGCCCTCATAACGCGGCCCTGACGTTCCGTCATAACCGAGAGCTTCAGATTTTCCCAATCGACCGCCCAGTATTTCGGATCGAGCGGATCGACCGTCTGGCGCGACGGCATGGAGGCCCAGACGGTTGGGAAGGAGTAGATCGCGTAGCCGTCGATGACGACCTCGCGGGCGATGCCGCCGGGACGATTGACCGGGAAGATCTCGCGGGGTGGTTTGCTGATAAACTCTGCCTGAAACCAGCCGTGTTCGGGGCATCTGCCCGCATGCATCTGCCAGAGGAGGCTGGCCGTCACATCGCCGATGTCGCGGATGCGCACTTCGACCAGTTCACCACCGCAAATGGGGCAGCGCATCGGTGTGCGATTCTTGACTGACACGGTTTGTACCTTCCCGCGAATGTCCGTGGGGCGAGGTAAACCTCGCCGAACGACTGAGCAGATCGTACCATAGAGATTACGCGTCGCGGGGTACGGCGACGCGCCTGGAACGGTGGCTTTTCCGCCGCCGGTCTTGCTCAATGGCCCGACCTGTGGTACTCATGGTCTATTATTTTGCAAGACGATTGAGGGCGCCGAGCTCGAACGACCATTACGGTGGCCTCGGAGTTCTGCTGACCGGCGGTCCAATTGTGGACAACGTGTGTAGGTATCAAGGAGGGGTGAACTAGATGGCCGATCAGACGATCATCGATCAGCTCATCGCGACGGTGCGCGAGCTGAATCTCGAAATCCGCGGGCGTGATTTCGGCGGCGAAATCTCCGCGGACGATCTTACCGGTCGCACCGATTCAATCCCGGCGATCCTCTATCAGATGCGCGGCCGCGAGATGAACGCCTCGCAGGCGGTGAAACGGATGCTGCTTGGTGAAGCGGTCACCAGTGACGACGAGGCAGCGGTCCTCTCGGAGCAGCAGTTGCAGGCGGGCACCTCGCCACGGATTCTCCTCTCCCAGTTTGGGACGGCGCGTGAGGCGATTCTGTCGCAGGTGCGTGAACTGCCGGATGAAGTTTGGAATCAGACCTTTGCGACGCCGCGTGGTGAAATGTCGCTGAAGTCGTACCTTCAGACGCTCGTTGATCGCGATAGCGAGCGCATGCAGCAGATCAAGGCGTTGCTGGGCAAGGTCGGCGTCTAGGCACCCGGGTATTACGACGCTTTTACCGCCCTGACAGGAAAATTGAGACCGCGATATCAGGTCTTCTTTGACGAGAAGTCATGATCTCGTTGCTACCCATGTATGGCGACCTGGAGTAAGATAACCGCTGGGCACGGTCTGGTGGGTCGTGTCCAGGTTACGGCTGGGGACGCCGGGGGGTCGGTCACCAAGCTCAGCAGCACGGAATGTTGGGTTTCTGAATGAATCGATTTCAGAAGTTTGCGGTCGCGACGCTCGGTGTCGCCTATCTCCTCCTGGTCGCAGGGGCAGTCGTCCGGCTAACCGGCGGTGGTCTCGGTTGCGGTTCACAGTGGCCGTTCTGTAACGGCCAGTTCGTTCCAAGTTCGACCAGCAATTCCACCGTTTACGACTTCACCCATCGCCTGCTTGCGCTGCTCGTCACGGTGCTTGTCATCGCGCTCATCGTCGACGCCTGGAGCGCGCGCAAGAGCGCTCCCCTCCTCTTTTGGAGCACCATCGCGGCCGGCGGGCTGGTCGTGGCACAGGTTGCGCTCGGCGCCGTCTTCGCGGTCACGTCGGTTTCCACCGGCCTGGAAGTCGCACATCTGGCTCTGACCCAAATCTTCCTCGGCGTCTTGCTCCTGGTCGCGCTCATCGCGCTGGCGCCGAAGCTCACGGAATTGACGGGCCGGGCGCTCGGCCATGTAACAACCGGCCTCGGCTGGGCGTCGCTCGTCGCGGCGTTTTCCACCTTTACGCTCATTCTCACCGGCGGCTATATCGCCACCTCGACCGCGCCGGCCGATTGCGCGCAGTGGCCGCTCTGTGACGGCCGCCTTCTGCCGACCGGCTTTACGTCAACCGATATTCACATCATCCATCGCTGGATTGCGCTGATCACGGTCTTCGCGGTCCTGGCGGTCGCCGTTCAGTCGCGGCGGCTGCGCTCCGATTCGCCGCTGCTCGTCGCACTGGCGATGTCGGTCGCGTCGATCACCGTGGTGCAAGTCTTCGTCGGCGCCGCCAGCGTCTGGTTCCAGCTCAATGCGATCCTCGACGTGGCGCATCTTGGCGTTGCCACCATCGTCTGGGTTCTCTTGCTTCTTATTCTGGCGCTCGATCGAATGATCCCGGTGGTCTCGGTCGAACGACCGGCCCGTCCGAGCGACTGGCTCTCCTATGCGAAACGCGTCGTCTCGGATTATGTCATCTTGACCAAACCGGGCGTCATGGTGTTGCTGCTGATCACGACCTTCTGTGGCATGTTGATCGCTCAAGCCGGTGTGCCGCCGCTGCGCATCATCTTCTGGACGCTCATCGGCGGGGCGCTCTCCTCCGGCGGCGCGGCCGCCATGAATCACTACATGGACCGCGATATCGACGTCATTATGAAGCGGACACGCTCACGGCCGCTGCCGAGCAAGCGCATCCCCGAGATTCACGTGCCGGTTTTCAGCGTCACGCTGACGGTGCTGTCGGTCTACGTGCTGGCCGTTTTCGTCAATCCCCTGGCGGCGATGATCTCGCTCGCCGGCAACCTCTTCTATGTCGTCGTCTATACCGGCTACCTGAAGCGATCGACGCCGCAGAACATCGTGATCGGTGGCGCGGCGGGCGCGTTGCCGCCGATGGTCGGCTGGGTTGCCGTGACGAACCATGTTGGACTGGCCGCCATTCTCCTCTTCGCCGTTGTCTTTTACTGGACGCCGCCGCACTTCTGGGCGCTGGCGCTCTTCACGCAAACCGATTACGCCGCCGCGCACGTGCCGATGTTCCCCGCGGTCTATGGCGAGGCAGAGACGCGGAAGCACATCTTCCTCTACACCGTCATGCTGGTGATAACGACGCTCTTCTTCTTCCCGCTGCGGATCATGGGGCCGGTTTACCTGGTCTGTGCGCTCGTCTTCGGCGGAATCTTCCTCTACAAGACGTACATCCTGACGCGGCACCCGGAGGACCAGAAGCAGCTCTCGAAGAAGGTGTTCTTCTACTCGATGTACTACCTTGGCCTGATCTTCGCCTCCATGGTTGTCGACCGGATGATCTTCTTCCACTAACCAGAGAACGAGTGCTTTCGCAACGGCGCAGAGAACGCAGAGTTCTTAACCATCAAATCTGTGCGTCCTCCGCGCCTCTGCGAGAGAGACTGTTTTAGTTTTCTGGCCTGGTGGCAACTGGCGGTTCGTCTCTCAGACGGGCCATGGCGTAGGCGTCGACGAAGGCGCCTTCGCGGTAGGCGTAGGAGCGGTGCGTCCCTTCGATGACGAAGCCGAAGCGCTTATACAGCCGGATGGCGACGTCGTTGTCGGTGTAGACCTCCAGTTCAAGACGGCGCAGGTTGTACCAGTTATCGGCCAGGTCGATGATGGCCGCCATCAGTGCCGTACCAATGCCGCGCCCTTGAAACCCCTCGGCGACGGCCATGCCGATTCCGCCGGCATGAGCGCGTCGGTTGCGATAGAGCATCAGGCCGATGCTCCCGGCGATCCGGCCGTCGATTTCCGCCACCAGCATGCGGTGGGTGGCATCCAGGCGAAAGCGCTCCGGGCCATCAGCCAGCGATTGATAGAGCAGCCCGAGCGTGCCGGCGGCCACCGAGCGCTGATTGCCGATCGCCACGATCGCGGCTATATCCTCCGGCTCGGCCCCCCGGATGACGATGTCGTTGACGCCAGACATCGACCCTCACTCTACTCTGAGATTCCGCTCATCCAACCGCCCCGTTTCCAGTCGTGCCGGTCGAGGTCGCGCAGGAAGGGAACGACGTGCTCGACCATCGCCCGCACGATCGCCTGTCCCTCCTCCGCGCTACCGGCCGCCGCGTTGCCGGAATAGCCTTTGGGGACGGTGCCGTGAAAGTCACCAACCATGCTCACCGGATGATCCATGAATTGATTCGGCTGCGCCGTTGCCAGATCGAGACGACCGGTTTCGGGCGCGCCGTACAGGACGAGCGACATTTCGGACTGCCCGGCGTGGTCTTCGTCGATATCCCAGTGCCCGGCCAGCGCCCGGCGAGCCGCGCCCTGCCAGCCGCCGATCATGGCGATCTCGATACCATGATCCTGATACAGCCCACGCGCGGCCGATTCAGCCGGCGGTGGGTTGCCGTCATGCGCGGTCAGGATGGCGAATTTCCGGATACCATGTTCCATCGCCGACTCGATGATGTCGCGGACCATCAGCGCCAGCGTCTCGGGCCGGAGTGAGAGCGTCCAGGGCCAGGCGATGTGATGAAAGCTGACGCCGTAGTCGAGCGCCGGCAGGACGAGCATCCCGCCAAGCTCGCGCGCGATCGCTTCCGCCAGCGTTTCAGCGCCGATCGTATCAGTGCCATACGGCAGGTGTGGGCCGTGATATTCGGTCGCCCCGATCGGCAGGATCGCCTTATCGAAGTCCCCGGCAGCGATCGCTTGACCGGTCAAACGTGCGAGGCGCACTTCCGGGGTCGTGGGTCGACTCATACGGATTCTCTCCTCCCTCAGGGCGCGTTGTGCCGGTTAGAGCAGATGCTCGCCGTGCGCGAAGAGCGCCGGATTGCCCCCGGTGTGCAGGAAGACAACCGTATCGTTCGACGCGAGCTTGCCCGAGCGCACATGGTCGATCAGCGCTGACATCGCCTTGCCGCTGTAGACCGGATCGAGGAAGATCGCCTCGGTTTGCGCGAGCAGGCGGATCGCCTCCAGGCAGGCTGTCGTCGGAATGCCATAGCCCTCACCGACGTAGCCTTCGTCGTGGATCAGGTCGTTGGAGTCGAGCGTAACCGTCGTGCCGAGCTTGTCGGCTGCGTGCTCGATGATCGTTCTGGCGCGCGCCGAGCGATCGCCTGTGCCGGGACTAACCGCCACGCCGTAAACCTCATACGACGCACCATACAGCTTGGCGCCGAGCACCAGCCCGGCCTGCGTGCCGCGAGAGCCGCTGGCGTAATAGAGCCGGCGTGGGGCGACGCCCATCTCAAACAACTGGCCGGCCAGTTCCAGCGAACCGGCGACGTAGCCGAAGGCACCGATGGCGTTCGAGCCGCCGCCGGGGATGATGTACGGCCGCTCGCCGTCCGACTCCAACTGTTCTGCGATCGCCTCCATCGCCTCGTCATTCGTCTGTCCGCTCTCCGGCAAGAGCAGATGCACCTCGGCATCGAGCAGGCGATCGAGCAACAGATTCCCCTGCACCTCCGGCTGCTCGGTGCTCGAGGTGAGTACCAGCGCCGCGCGCATACCGGCCAGGCGTGCGGCGGCTGCCGTCATACGCGCGTGGTTCGACTGCACCGCCCCGGTCGTAATGAGCACGGTCGAGCCTTGATGAATGGCATCGGCCACCAGGAATTCGAGCTTGCGCGCCTTATTACCGCCGAAGGCAAGCCCCGTCAGATCATCGCGTTTGATCAGAATGCGCGGGCACCGCTCCGGACCGCCGAGCGCTTCACGCAGTCGCCGCGCTTCCTGCAACGGTGTCGGCAGCGTCGCCAGCCGGAACCGTGGTTGTGAGCCGATCGACATCTGGAATTCCCTTCCGTATTGTGCGTCGGGCGCTGCTGGGACCGAGGTCCCGGGCTCCGTAAACGAAGTCCCTTGCGGGGGACTGAGGCGCCTCAATTTCCGGGCAATGGGCGGGCGCTGATGTGCTCCCTGCCGTCCCAGCATTATCGCGTGATCGCCGCGCTTTACGCTAGACGATTCCGCGCCGGCGATCTTCGCGGGCATGGGTCAGAATCGCTTGGATGACGTCGGTTTTGGCGTCGGCGTAGTAGTTCATGTCCGACCACTCGCGCTGCGCGAGTTCGCGCTTGGTCGCCGCATACAACTCGCGGTCCTCGGCCGAGCGGCGTAACCGATTGCGCAACAGGAAGTAGCGATCAATTTCGTCCGAGTCATTAGCGAAAACATGAATGTGGACATCGCGTGCCGGTGTGCGGAACATGCGGTGTCCCGGCTCGCGGACGCGCAGTTCGTAGCCCGCCGCTTCGAGATCGGCGACCAGCCGTTGATCGTCTTCGATCTCGGCCTCTTCAAGAGTCACGAGAATGTCGATAATCGGCTTGGCGGCCAGCCCCGGCACGGAGGTCGAGCCGATATGCTCGATCATCTCAGGTCGCGCTCGTAACGCTCGCGCGATCTTTTCCCGTTCCAGCTCGAAGCACCGTGGCCAGTCTGGGTCGTAATCAACGATCACGATGGTTGGGCGCTGGCGCCCGCCGATCAATACTCGATCGAGCAAGTCGTCATCGATCTTCGGTGCGGTATTGTCACCGGTCATGGCTTCCCCACAACGCTGTAAATGAATCAATCGGAGGAGTGTAGCATGTGCCGGCCGGACGGTCGGCAGCGACACCGTTATACTTTGACCCCGCGCATCGCGGCGTACGGCACGGCTTGTTCGCAATCGGGAAGGCTCGCGCAGTATGCAGACACTCCTCGACCTCGCACACTACAACGATTGGGCCAATCAACGTGTCTTCGCGGCGAGTGCGTCGCTCTCCAACGCTGTCCTGAGTGCCGAGGCGAAAGGCACCTACGGCTCGGTACAGGAGACGTTGGCGCACCTGGTCGAAGTCGAGGACACGTACCTGCTGATGCTGCAAGGCGGTGACGTCAACAGTTGGGACAGCGATGCCTATATGGAGCGCGACAACGCCTGGTTTGCCCAACGCTCGCGCGAACTTGGCGCGGAGTACCAGTCGCTGCTGGCCGGCGCGAACGAAGACTGGCTCGCCGAACAATTCGTCGTGCCCTGGTTCGGCTTCCCGATCAGCCATCGCGACGGCCTGCTGCAAACCTGGACCCACTCGGCCCAGCATCGCTCCCAAATCCTCTCCGAACTCGGCTCCCACGGCCTCGAAACCCCCGACATCGACTACATCTTCATGCGCTCGCAGGAGCAGGAGGGCATTTGAATAATTTGCCCGGCCGTGAATGGATCAGGCTCAGTACATCCAACTCGTTCACAAGACTCAGGGACGGTGTACCTCGTCAGATCGCTATGAATTGAGCCTGGCGAATGAGCGCCGGGCGGTAGTCGTGCGCAATCGAGGTCATCGGTCACCTGTGGTGTGTGTTCAGTGTCAGATCGATCTGATTACACATTGCTTGCTTCGATGTCGGTATACGCGTTACGCAAATCGCAGTAGGATGGAGCGACGACAGCGCCGTCACACCAGTAGCGCACCCGGGCGCCATTCCTGTCGTTTGGATGTTGGCGGTTGTATTGGTCTGAGCATGGGACGATCACAGGAAATCAGAGGAGATCGCATTTATGACTTCGGCTCGCGCGCGACGACGGTTAGTGTTGATCGGATTTATTCTGATCAGTGCACTGGCGATCGGCATTACGTCAACGCAAGCGACCGATTCAAGCAGCGGAACGGCGCGCGTGACCGCGGATGGTACGCCCCCGGTCGCGATCATCGGCGATGAGGCGGTGAGCGCGACCGAGTTCAAACAGCAAATCGGTATCGTGAACTCCAATATCAACTATATGCAGGGGCAGATCGATGTTGGAAGTCAGAGCAGCACGTTTCTGCAAGGCTTCATCGATTTGATTCATGCACATGGAGTCGAGAACGTCGCGCTAGGTGGCATGATCGAGAACCAGGCGCTCTATCAGATGGCGGTGACGCGCGGCTTCGTCCCGACTGATGACGCGGTTCAGGCGAAGGTCGCGCAGGACAAGCAGCTCGCCAGCCAGGGCATCGATCCCGGAACGGCGGCGTATATCGCTTCAGTCGGCGCGGACCGCTTCTGGAATACGCTCTATCCGGAGACGGTGCGGCGTGACATGGCGACGCAGGCGCTCTGGCAGGACACCATCAAGGGTAAGACAACGTCCGCCGACGCCTATGCGGCCTGGAACGAGGTAGAGCAACAGGCGCTCGACGCGACTCCCGTTTCCATCCTTGATGCCAACGCGATCGCTCCCGCCACCACTGCCGCAGCCCTCGACTACCTGCACGATTACTGGCAATTCTCCGAGCAGTGACGGCGTACCGGCTACGAACCGGCAGCTAATCGCGCGGCGGTTGAGGCGAGCTTGGTCGAATAGCCCATCTCGTTGTCGTACCACGACGCCACGGTAACGAGCGTGCCGCCGATTACCTCGATGAGCGGCAGGTCGATGATCGCCGAGTGTGGATCGCCGACGATGCGAGCCGACGCCCATTCCTCTTCGAGCACGTCCATCACTCCGTGCAGTGGACCGCTTGCCGCCGCTTGCCGGAAGGCATCGCGCACCGCATCGGCATCGGTCGGCTTCCCCACGATGGCGTTTAGTTCGGCGATGCTGCCGGTGCGTGTCGGCACACGATACGCCTTGCCGGTGACCTGCAGATCAGGCCAGATGAAGAGCAGCGCCTTCGCCGCGCCGGACGACGACGGGATGATGTTCTCGGCGGCCGCCCAGGAATCACGCCGATCACGCATCGGCTGGTCGGTCAGTGATTGCGAGTTGGTGTAGGCATGGACGGTCGTGAAGAAGCCCTGCGCCAACCCGAAGCGTTCGCGCATTACCTTGACGACCGGCGCCAGCGCATTGGTCGTGCAGCTCGCCATACTGATGATCTTATGTTCTCGCGGATCGAACTGATCGAGGTTGATTCCCGGTAGGAGCACCGCATCGCAATCCTGCAACGTCTTGCTCGGCGCGCTGACCAGCACCCGCTGCGCGCCGCGATCGAGATGCGCCTGCGCACCGGCTCGCGTCGTCGCGCGACCGGTACAGTCGAGCACCAGATCGACGCCGAGCGCTCCCCAATCGGGCAGCGACTCGCTGGAATTGATATAGCGAATCTCACGCCCACCGATGACGATGGTGTCGTCAGTCGCGCTGACCTCCTCCGGCCAGAGACCATAGTTCGAATCGCTTTTGAACAACGCCGCAAACGTTTGCGCGTCGCGAATATCCGAAATCGAAATCGGAACGAACTCCTCGTCCCGGAGCGCTGCCTTCAGCGCCGAGCGCCCGATTCTGCCAAAGCCGTGGATTGCAATGCCCGCCATGGTGATCCTTTCGTAAGACGCGAGCGACGACGAATGTCGATTTCAGGATAGCATCAACCGAACCAAGGGTGTGGTAGAAGTGAGCGGGGCGAACGATGGGTGCTATGTGCATTGATCGGGTCGCCACATTCGTTTGCTCTGTAGCCGGGCGAAGTTGCAGCTAGGGACACCGGGGCGTGTCTAGATCACGACGGTGGCGGGCCAAAGCTGGCCCGCCATGAAGGCTCTACGACAGTTCCCACAAATTACGACCGATACTGAGTGACCGGAGGACTGCTCGTCATTCTGTCAGCATTCAACCTCCGTGCGTCGGCATCGAATCGCTGTGGTCGCCACCATCCCATGAGTAGCCCCAGAAGTGCCAGCGGAATGCCTCTACGAGGCTGCGTAACGTTGCGCTGATATTTGCCGCGATGGGTTGTCCGTCGGCCGTGAACCAAGGATCGATCCCTTGAGGTGACTGTGGGGCGTTGCAGTTGGCATGTGTTGGGACATCACAGTGTGCGGATCCATCCCAACTGATACCCCAGAAGTGCCAGCGGAATGCTTCCACAAGCGATCGGAGCGTCGCATTCGTCGAGTTCACATCAAATGAGGAACCCGAGACCCAATCTCCCAGTGGGCTCCCCTTTGTCACTTGTGTTCCGTGAGTTGGAAGATCTGTGTGATAGGCGCCATCCCATGACTGCCCGTACAAATGCCACCGAAACGCTTCAACCAGTGAGCGCATAGTGGCGTTGATCTGCCCCGCGTTCGGCTGACCGTTCGCGAAGAACCACTCTGAATCTCCAGGATTGCTCGATACTGTGACGTCCCAGGTGGTAGCAAACGAGTCGCCCTCTTGGTCGATCGCGACGGCCCCAACCATGTACGTACCCTGAGGAAGTGAAACGTCCGCTGATACAGAGTTGGTTGTACTGGTGAATTTTTGCCCGTTGACCGTAAATCCGATGCTGGCTATCGGGCTATCGGAGTGGGCCGATGTTGCTATGTGGACCGCTCCTGGTTCGACCGTCGAGAAAGGTGAAGGCGTTAGCGAATCGAAGACCGGATGCGGACCTCCTGCAGATGGCGGAGATCCGTTCGACTCTACGGTGTAGGCGAAGGTACAACGTAACACTCCGCAACCGTTAAGAAGGTCGTTCAAGAAGGCCGAATCTATGCGACTCGCTTCGTTCCAAGCCGCAGTTTCACGAACGAGAACGCCAACAATGACACCATCCTTATATCTCCACACAGCAGAGCCGCTCTGGCCCGGATAGGCATCGATGTCTGTGTATAAGGTGAATGCGTCGACATCGAGAAATGACTCTTTCGCCGAGGCCCATTGAGTTCCGAACGGCTTATCGGCCGGATAGCCGCCGATCACTGGTTGGAAGTGCGGATCAAGAAGGGTTTGGGACGAGAGTACACCGATTTGAAACCAGCCAACGATATTGCCTATTGAATCGGGCAGCTTGATGATCCCCCAGTCCCACGATTCATCTAAGCCATTGATCCAACCCTGTGGTACCCAAGCGTTGTTCGCGAATTCCGATCCGAATGGTTCGTAGCTTCCGTCCTTGCCGGGTGCAACTAGAACATTCGCCGCCCATCCACCGAACTCGGGATTGTAAAGACAGTGTGCTGCTGTCAAGACGACCTGGGGACCGATAAATGTTCCCGAGCAACCGACGGCGGTAGTGATGTTAGCATCTGCCGCTATCACTAGGGAGATCGCCGAAGCTGGGAATGTAGTGGTAGGGGAGATTCTCACGCGATCGTCTGGAGGGAACACTCGTTGAATGGTTCCATTAGCCGTCGCCGCATTAATCATAGTTTCGGGTGGCAGGGTCAATGAATCGAAATGGTGGACGCCCCCGGTTGGATTTGCGGGTATCGGTGGCATCTCCTTGACCGGAGGGAAAGGTGACGCGTCTTCACTCGTTAGTGGTGCTTGGTGGGAAAGCGAGGTATCAGCGACCACTGTTCCTGTCGTCATCATCGTTGACGCTAGAACGATCAAAACGACACATAGCCGTAGCCAACGTCCTTTAAGGCGCATGCCTAACGTCTCCTCACCCTTATGCTTGTTCGCGCTTGATTGTCAGAACTATTCCACCAGATGGATCATTAATTCGAAATACCGCGAATCGCGAATTTATAGTGGCACTCTATCTTCTCCCTCCCCGCCTGTATTTCAGTGCGATTTCACGTGTATTTCACTCTGCAGCACCTACAGAGCGGACCTCACGACCATTGATGATTACGATCACACTGTACGAATTATAAATTAGATGGCGGGGGATTGGAGCAATTGGTATCGAAAATGGTCGTGGTAGATGGACCTGCGGAACCATGGCTCTAGACGCCTCATGCCAATTGTTGAATAAACTGGGTGAATTCGTTGCCAGGATCTCGAGAAGTGGGTTAACCAGCAGGCGGGACAGATTTAGCCCGCCTGCTGGTACTCGTCCTGCTTTGTTCCTCGCCTACCCCTTGCTGTGCATCGCCTGCTGGACACGCTGGGCGGTGATCGGGAGGGTGGTGACGCGGGCGCCGCTGGCGTCGACGATGGCGTTGGCGACGGCCGCCGCGGTCGGGATGACCGGCGGCTCGCCGACCCCCTTGGCGCCGAACGGGCCGGCCTTCGACGGCAGCTCGATCAGCTTCACCTCAAGCTCCGGTACCTGATCGGCCTGCGGCAGGCTGTAATCCATCAGGCTTGGGTTGAGCGGCTGGCCGTTGTCGTCGTAGACCAGACCCTCGTGCAGCGCCCAACCGATCCCCTGGGTGGCGCCGCCCATGATCTGGCCGTCGACCAGCGCCGGGTTGAGCGCCGTGCCGACATCCTGCGCGATGAAGACCTTGCGCAGTTCGACTTGGCCCGAGTCGGGATCGACGTACGCCTTGACCATCTGGCCCGAGAAGCCTGGCGCGCGATCCTGCACCGCCGACTTGCCGTTGCCGTAGACCGGCTCGTACTTGCCACCGAACGTCATGCTCAGGCCGGCCACCCGGCCGAGGCTGATGTTGCGATCGGGCGCGCCTTTGACCGAAACGACGCCCTGGTGCATCTCCAGGTCGTCCGGCGAGGCTTCAAGCTCGGTGGCGGCGATGGCGAACACCTGATCGCGGGCGCTTTCGGCCGCCGCGCGCACGGCCGGGCCGAGCGTATAGGTGATCTTGCTGCCGCCGCTCATGCCGGTGTACGGTGCGCTGTCGGTGTTGCTGGAGACGATCTTCACCTTATCAAGCGGCAGATCGAAGACCTCGGCGGCGATCATCGCCATCGTGGTGTTCGTGCCGCTGATGTCGACCGAACCGAGCGAGAGCGAGAACGTGCCATCGCTGTTGCCGCGTAGGTTGGCCGCACACGGCTCGATGCCGCCCGGCCAGCCGCCGACCGCCATGCCGATGCCGACATTCGCCTCTTTGCCGCGCTCCTGCCACATCGGATGATCGCGTAGCGCTTCGAGTACCTGCTTCAACCCGATGGCCGGCCACGGCGTGTTATTTGGCTGTGGATCGCCTTCGACCGAGGCGCTGTGCAGGCGGAACTCGAGCGGATCCCAGCCGAGTTCACGCGCCATGGCGTCGACCTGCTGGTCGATGGCGAACGTCGCCTGCGGCGCGCCCGGCGCGCGATAGGCGCCGACGCCCGGCTTATTGGTCAGCACTTCGTAGCCGACCAGGTCAAGGTTGTCGCAGCGATAGTAACCGCCGATTGCCATCAAGGCGACGTTGACCGGCGTGCCTGAGTAGCAGCCGGAATCGAAGACGACCTTACCCTGCACGGCGGTGATCGTGCCGTCCTTTTTCGCTCCGGTCTTCATCGTAATGACCGAACCCGGTGCCGGCGTGGCGAACAGGAATTCTTCCATGCGCGTCATCACGATCTGCACCGGCCGTTTCGTGCGCAAGGCAAGGGCAGCGGCCAGCGGTTCAAGGAGGAATGTCTTGCCACCGAAGGCGCCGCCGACTTCCATCGGCACGACGGTAATCTGATTCTGGGGGATGCCAAGCGTATCGGCGGTTGCGTTGCGGGTATAGAACTGACCCTGGGTCGTGGTGTAGATGGTGAGATTGCCGAGCGGATCGGGT
>ERZ778018.2141-NODE-2141-length-13350-cov-4.877172_pt1 | contig 13350 bp, 11 predicted proteins | sample MGYA00375748_ERZ778018 | MGnify/ENA primary metagenome ERZ778018 (study PRJEB29350, sample SAMN05509839) | bioreactor metagenome | biome: bioreactor; material: wastewater | place: South Africa: University of Cape Town | collected 2014-04-22 ... | reverse complement strand
CTGATCCACGAGGCGAGCGGGCTCGATCCCCGGGCCGGGCAGAGCGTCGAGAGTTTCCTGACCTCCGTCGTCAGGCAGTCCGAGCCAGTTCTTCCATCGTCGCACCTACCTCCCGAGGAGGCTGGATTCCTTTTTTGAGCAGACGCCGCGCCACGCTCGCGCGAGCCTTCTCGAGCTTCCGGGGCGAGTCCAGCACGCGGGTCTTGGCCCAGCGGTCGCCGACCCGGCGGAACAGCGGATCGCGATACGGGACCATCGCGTCATACAGGTTGAAGAACGGGATGAACTGGCTCAGCCAGCGGACGATCCCCTGCTTGGCGGTCAGCGGCGAGCGCCCGTCGGCGACCCGCACCACCCGCAAGCCCATGATCCGCTTGCCCGGTCCGGCTCCTCCGAAGATGGCGTCGCGGAAGAAGAGGACCGGCAGGCTGGCGAGTGAAATGAGGTTCGCGACGAGTTGGATCGTCGTCGTCGGCGCCTGGAGGAGGGCCATGACGACGAACACGAGGATCATCGGAAAGTAGAGGATCAGGATCAAGTCCAGCATCAAGGCGCCCACGCGCCGGTTGTAAAGGCTCGCCTGGCAGCGGCGACACAAGAAGAACTGCCTTTTGAAGGGCTTCATCCGGCACTTGGTGCAGTACGGAGCATGGCAACGGGTGCAGACGAGCGTCGCGGGCCGCTTGTGCCGGTGGCATGGGGCCGAGCCCTCCGCCAGCGCGAGCCGCTCCTGGGTCTTGCGGGGCCACTCTGCTTCCAGGCGGTCGCCGATCGCGCGGTCGCTCGACTCAAGCGTAAGCTGGTCCCGCAGCACGGCCTGGTCCGCAAGCGGGGCGGCCTCGGGCTTCGTGCAGTGGCGGACCAGCGTGTTCGGCGTGATCGTCCGCTCGTCGAGCCAACGGACCAACGTCGCGCGGGAGACCGGCCCATAGGTCTCCTCGTCGGCCGATTCGACGTACCAGCCGATCTCGTAGGGATCGACCTGAGACTGCTCGACGTCTTGCGAAACAACCTGACTCATGCTCGTCTCCTTTTGACCGACGGATTCACCACTGACGAGATTATTATGGATCGACTGATCCCATACATTCAAGCAGGCTCACGCCCGAAATGGCTCTCCGACGGCACGGTTCGGCCTGGGTGCTTGCAAGCTGGATCTCGCGAGATACAATGCTTTCTGCTGATGGGATCGAATCACGACGGATCACCGCAAGGCTTGAAGTTCAGAAAGAGTCTCGATTCATGGCTCGTCCCAAGACGTCCCTGCCGCGGCGGATTCTCGTGCAGACCGACCGCGCCTTCTGGTGCATCCACGACCATCTCGACGTTCTGGGTTGCCTCGCCTTGCCGACGTTCGCGGCCGTGCTCGCCACGGGCTTGGCGGTCGTCCAGGTATGGCGGACCTGGGAGCTTCCCGTCTTCTACAACGTCCTGATGGGCGGGCTGGCGATCCCATTCCTGGCGCTTTTCGGCTTCACGGCCCTGCCTCTGCCCTGCGCGGTTTTCGCCTGGCGAGCCGCCGAGGGGGAGGTCGCAACAGTCGGCGAGTGCATCACATGGTGCTGGCGGAGGTCGAGGCGGCTCGCCAGCGTCCTGTTCCGGCTGAGCTTGATCTACCTGGGCTCCTTGCTGCTCTTTGGGCTCCCGCTGCTCTGGGCCTGGCCGAGGACCTGCCTCACGCCGCTGGTCGCCCTCTTCGAGGACGACCGCCGCATGTTTCGGCGGGGACGCAGGATCCTCCGCGAGGACTACAGTGTGACCCTCATGGGGCTGCTTTACCTCTGCATGGGCGTCGTCCTGGGCGGACTCGCCGTGCTGCCCAGGTTGCTTGTGGCGACCCCCGTCCTGGGCGCCAACCTGGTTGACGCCCCGTGGCGCCGGCTGATCGTCGACTACCTCTGGATCTTCGAGGCGATCTCGATGGCCGCCCTCCTCACCGCCATCGCGATGACCTGGTGGATCTCGCTGACCCTGGTCTACCGCGACATCCGACGGGTCCGCGAGGGCGAGGACCTGAAACAGCGGATCGCCTCGTATCGAGCCAAGCTGGCGGCCTGACAACCGGTGGAGTCGCGGCGATGTCGGACTTGAGGTCGAACCTGGATGCGGCTCGGGCCGCCTTACATGCGATCGCTCTCGCGTCGCCGACGGCGGCGAACGGCGCCGACCCCGTCCGCGCGGCTCGGGACGTCTTCCAGGGCCCCGATTTCTGGTGGAAGCGGATCGAGACGAAAACGATGCCCCGGAGCTCGGTTCTCCAGGCGGTCCTGGACGCGATCCTGGGGGGGCTCGGTCGCATCTGGAGAGCCGTCTGGGATGCGATCGACAGGGTCCTCCACCTGCTCTTCGGCGGATTCGGCGGCGAGTCCTCAAGCGGGACGCTGTTCGTCTGGCTCCTCGCCGGGGCGATCCTCGCGTGGGCGGTCTGGAAGCTCTTTCCCCTGTTTCTGCAAGGGCTCGGTCGCGAAGCCCCGCGCGTCGGGGCCGAGACGGTCGCGTCCGAGGCCCTCCCAGCGGCCGACGACCTGCGCGCCCAGGCCGCGGTCGCCGATCGCGACGGCCGACACGCCGAGGCGATCCGTCTGGCCCTCCTGGCGCTCATCGCAACGTTCGAGAAGCGAGGCCTGCTCCGCTACGACGCGACCAGGACGAATCGCGAGTACCGCGCGGAGCTTCGCCGCCGACCGGAGCTGGCCGCGGGATTCGGCCGGCTCGCCCGGATCTACGAAGGAGTCTGGTACGGCCGGGAGCCGGCCAGCCGAGAGTCGTCGGCAGAGTCGATCCGCCTCTGCGAGTCCCTGGTCGACGCGGAGGCCCTCTCCCCTTGAATAAGAACAAGAGCGACCGCCGCCAATGGCTATTGCCGCTTCTGGCGGCGACGGGCGTGATCGCCTTCGCGCTGCTCGGGAGTCGGTTCCGCGTCTCGTATCGGACGCCCCTCTCCGGCTGCGTCTACGACGCCGGGACGGGGGGGGCGTCCGGCCTGTACCAGTGGTGCGGACGGATCGGCGTCCCGGCGACGCTGCTGGAAGTCCCGCTCTGGGAGGCCCCGCAAGTCCTTTCGGCGGATTCGGGAAACGTGCTGCTCACGATGGGCGACGGTCCCTTGTCCCCCTCGGGAGTGGAAGGGGGGGCCGAGGAATGGCGGGCGATTCGCGCATGGCTGGAGCGAGGCAACGCCCTGATCGTCGTCACCGGGAGCCCTGGAGGCGCGCCTTCGGCGTTGCTCAAGGAACTCTCCGCCGGCGCGTTCCAGAAGATCGAGACCGACGAGCCGGCGGGCGCCCCCGGTCCCCTCTCGCTTCCGCGCGCGGAACGGGTGGAGAGCCGTCCCGAGACGGTCGACGCGCCCGTGACCGGATCCGGATCGCTTACGGTCGAGGCCCGTGGCCTCCGCTGGAAAGAGCCCCAGCCGAACGCCGACGCCGACCCCGACGGCCCCGCGGAGAAACCAGACGCCCGAACGCGCTCGACGGCGACGGCCGGCTGGCGACTCGCGGGAGACGTTCGCGGCGGCGTGCTGCTTCGCATCCCCGTCGGACGGGGGGCGTGCTACGTCTTGCTCGACGCGTTCGCGTGGACCAACGCCGGGCTCGACTCCGGCGACAACGCGCGGGTGCTGGCCGAGATCCTCGACAACGAGGTGAGGGGCGGCTCGCTGGCGATCGACGAGTATCGCCACGGCCACGGGCGGGCGGAATCGTTTCTCACTTACCTGCTGAGCCTGCCCGGCGCGTCGGCTTTCTTGTGGCTTGCACTGGCCTGGGCGCTCCTGTTCTACTATGCCCGAAACGTCCGGCTTAGACCGGCCGAGCGGCACGTGGAAGCGGAGCGGAGGACGGCCCAGGAGTACATCGACGCGGTCGCGCAGCTCCACGAGCGCGCCCGCGCCGCGCCCCTGGCCGTCGAGGCGGTGGCGGGGCGGCTTCGCCAGCTCGCGAGGGCCTCGGTCGAGCGTGAGTCCGCCGTCGCGTCTCTGCTCCGCGAGGCCGACGCGTACGTCGAAGCTGGAAGCCGGCCCGCGCGGCCCGACGACGCCGTCCGCCTCGTCACCCAACTTGTCCAGCTACGGAAGCGGTTCTATGGATCTCGAACGGTTTCATGAACACGCCCTGGCCTTGAAGAACGGCCTTCGGCAGGTCTGCTTCGGCCAGGACGACGTGATCGAACAGCTTTTGGCGACCGTCTACGCGGGCGGTCACGTCCTGCTTGAGGGCGTTCCCGGCCTGGGGAAGACGCTTCTGGCCAAGAGCCTGGCCAGCCTCTTCGACGCCGACTTCCAGCGGATCCAGTTCACGCCGGACCTGATGCCCGCCGACATCCTCGGCACCGAGGTGTTCCATCTCGCGTCGCAGACGTTCCGGCTTCGCAAGGGGCCCGTCTTCACGACGATCCTGCTGGCCGACGAGATCAACCGGTCCCCGCCCAAGACCCAGGCCGGGCTGCTCGAAGCCATGGAAGAGCGGTCGATCTCCCTCGGCGCCGAGACCCATCCCCTGCCCCCCCTCTTCACCGTGCTGGCCACCCAGAACCCCATTGAGTACGAGGGGACCTATCCGCTGCCCGAGGCCCAGGTCGATCGATTCATGAGCAAGATTCTGCTCAACTACCCGAGCCTCGACGAGGAGCTGCTGATCCTCCAGTCGTACGACCGCGGCCACGACCTGCACCGCGCGGCGCAGTTCGAGTTGAAGCCGGTGACGACCCCCGACGAGGTGCTGGCCGCCCGCCGCCTGCTCGTGGGGGTCCGGATCGCTCCGGAAGTCTTGAAGTACCTGAGCGAGGTGGTCCGAGCGACCCGAACGTTCCCGCAGGTCCAGGTGGGGGCGAGCCCCAGGGCCGGCGTCCACTTGCTCTTGATGACCAAGGCGCGGGCCGCGATGGAGGGCCGAGACTTCGTGACGCCCGACGACGTCAAGGCCGTGGCGCCGGCCGTCCTGCGGCACCGGCTGATCCTTACGCCCGAGGCTCAGGTCGCGGCCGAGACGCCCGACCGCGTCCTCGTCAGGTCCATGGCTCAGGTGGAGGTGCCCCGCTGACGCGCCATGCTCATCCCCACGCGACTTATGATGTGGCTGGCCGCGACCCCGCTCATCGCCATCCTGGGCGGCCAGGGGGTTCCCGCGGCGGTCGTCGTCGCCTGGAGCCTGGCGGGGCTGCTGGCGGCGGCCCTCGTGGTCGACGGGCTACTCGCCCGCCGGCTGCCGATTCGCCTTCACCGCCGAGCCCCCGAGCGACTGCACGTCGATCAGGCCGAACCCATGGCCTGGACCGTCGAGAACCGCGGCCGGACGCCGGTGCGGCTGATCCTGTCGGATCGAACGCCCGAAGGCGCCCGCGCGACGCCGCTGGTCATGGAGGTCGAGGCGCCGCCCAACTCCCGCACGACCTACACGTACGAGTTGGTTCCGACCCGGCGCGGCTTGGTCGCGTTCGGCGACCTGGACTACCGGGTCCGCGGGCCGCTGGGGCTCGCCTGGGCGCAGAAACGGCTGCCGGCGCGGCTCGAGATCCACTGCATGCCCCATCTGGCCAACGCGCGGGCCGCCGACCTGGCTGAGCGGCGCGCGCTCTTGAGGCAGGCGGGCAGCCATCGCTTCCGCTGGCGCGGGGCCGGCGCCACGTTCGAGTCGTTCCGCGAGTACAACGCTCAGGACGACGTCCGCTGGGTCGACTGGAAGGCGACCGCCCGCCTCGGCCGGCCGATAAGTCGGAACTTCCAGATCGAGCGGCACCAGCAGGTCGTGGTCCTGGTCGACGCCAGTCGGGCGCTGACGACCTACTGCGGCCGTCGGACGAAGTTCGACGCCATGCTCGAGGCGGCCATCCTGCTCGCGCGCATCACGCTGGGCCAGGGCGACGATCTGGGCCTCATGGTGTTCGACGATCAGGTCGAACTATACCTCCATCCTCGCCGGGAGCGGAGCCAACTGAAGGCGGTGATCGAGGGGCTCTACACCCTGGAGCCGCGCCTGGTCGAGCCGAATTACGAACTCGCCCTGACGCTCGCCGCCAAGCGGAACACGCGTCGGACGCTGTTCATCCTTCTGACGGACCTGACGGTGGTCGAGGCGGCGCGACGCATGCTCCAGTACTCGCGCGTGCTCACCCCGCGTCACCTGTTCCTCGTCGTTACGATCGCCGACGAGACGCTCGAGGAGAATGAGCTTCGCGAGCCGCGCACCGCCGAGGAGCTTTACCGCGTGGGGGTCGCGGCCGGGCTCATGCGGGAGCGCACCATCCTCTTGGAAGAGCTGCGCCGCTCCGGCGTCGAGGTTCTGGACTCGCGCGCCGATCAGGTCGCCACCCGAGCCGTCGAACGCTATCTCGACCTGAAGCGTCGAAACCGGCTGTAGCCGAACAGCTCCCTTCACGCTCATCCTCGCCGCCGAGCCCGACAAGGCCGACGCTGAAACCGCGTCGCCCGGCTGAAGTACCTGAAGTCGTCGTGGCGAGCGGGACGGGATCGCCCGCGCCCGCGACGAAACTTCAATCCGGGCGCTTGCACGGCGGCGGCGGCCGGGTAAACTTCGAATGATGATCTCCCTTCGACCCATGACGGCTTCGGACGTCGCCGACGGCATGCGGTTGAAGGCCGAGGCGGGCTGGAACCAGATCCCCGCCGACTGGGAGCGGTTTCTGGGGCTCGACCACGAGGGCTGCTTCGTCGCCGAGTCGGACGGACGGGTCGTCGGGTCGGTCGCGTCCTGTCGGTTCGGCCCGGTCGGCTGGATCGCGATGCTGCTGGTGGAGCCGGCGCGGCGGGGCGCGGGGATCGGCAGAAGCCTGCTGATTCAGGCCCTCGAACGCCTGGAGGCCGCCGGCGCGCGTTCGATCCGGCTGGACGCGACGCGGGAGGGTCGGCCGCTCTACGAGTCGATCGGCTTCCGGGTGGATTTCCATCTCGACCGCCACGCCGGGATCTTGAGCGGAGGAGAGGCCGCGGGCGAATCGCGTCTCGCGGCGGCGGCGGACCTGGCCGGGATCGCGGCCCTCGACCGATCGGCGACCGGGACCGATCGGCGGATTCTGATCGATCGGCTGGTTCGCGACAATCCCCTGGAATGCCTGGCGGCGGGGCCGGTCGGCGGGCCGATTCGAGGCTTCGCCCTGTGGAGGCCGGGCTCGTCGGCCGCTCAGATCGGCCCCTGCATCGCCGAGCCGGACGCCGGCCGGGCGCTGCTCGACGACGCGGGGGGGCGGCTGGCTGGGCGCCGGGTCATCATCGACGTCCCGACCGACAACGTCGCCGCCGCGGCCTGGGCGCGGGGGGCGGCCCTCGAACCGAGTCGGGAGTTCTGGCGGATGACGCGCGGCGAGCCGGTCGTCGAGGACCTGTGCCGCCTCTGGGCCAGCTCGGGGCCGGAGATGGGCTGATCTGAGGCAAGGTGACGCACAAGATCGGAGAGGCGAATGAATCAGGACGCGATTCGCGACGTCGACGACCTCGAAGATCGGCTGAGCGCGCCGACCGAAGGCGTGCTGGAGACGATGGCCCGGCTTGAAGGGGACCTGATCGTCCTGGGGGTGGCCGGCAAGATGGGGCCGACCCTCGCCCGAATGGCGCGCCGGGCCCTGGACGAAGTCGGCGGCGCGCGTCGGGTGATCGGCGTGGCTCGGTTCAGCGACGCGGGCTCTGAGGCGCGGCTGCGAGCGATCGGCGTCGAGACCGTCCGGGCCGACCTGCTGAACGAAGACGACCTGGCCCGGCTGCCCGACGCCCCCAACGTCGTCTACATGGCGGGCCGGAAGTTCGGGACTTCGGGGGGAGAGGCGGCCACCTGGGCGCTCAACGCGTACCTCCCCGGGCCGGTCTGCCGACGGTTCAAGGGGAGTCGGATCGTCGCCTTCTCGACAGGGAACGTTTATGGACCCGCCGCCTCCCCGACCGGATCGGTCGAGTCCGACGCGCCGGCGCCGGTCGGCGAATACGCCATGAGCTGCCTGGGACGCGAGCGGATCTTCGAGCACTTCAGCCGAACCCTGGCGATCCCCACGGCCTTGGTCCGGCTCAACTATGCGACCGAGATGCGGTACGGGGTGCTCATCGACGTCGGCGAGCGGGTGCGCGACGGCCTGCCGATCGACCTGTCGACCGGCGCGTTCAACGTGATCTGGCAAGGGGACGCCAACGCGATGGCCTTGCAATGCTTCGATCACGTCGCGACGCCCCCCCGGATCGTCAACCTCACCGGCCCCGAGGTCCTGAACGTCCGTGAAGTCGCTCAGACTTTCGGCCGGATTCTTGGTCGACCGGCGACGTTCAAGGGAGAGGAATCGCCGGGGGCGCTCCTGAGCGACGCGGGGCGGGCGTTCGGGCTCTTCGGCATGCCCAGGGTCGGCGCCGACCAGTTGATCCGGTGGTCCGCCGACTGGCTGGCGCGCGGCGGCGCGACGCTCGGCAAGCCGACCCATTTCGAGGCGAGCGACGGACGGTTCTGAACGGCCGATGGATTCATGCGGAGGTCACGACTTGCCGAGTATTAATATATTGATCCGGTCTGCGCTGAATCGAGGCGTCGCGATTCCCGCGATGCCGCTGGCGCTGACGGCGGCGCGCCGACTCGACGAGCGCGGCCAGCGCGGGTTGATCCGGTACTACGCCGCGGCCGGGGTCGGCGGCCTCGCCGTGGGGGTCCACACGACGCAGTTCGCGATCCGCGATCCCAGGCACGGCCTGTTCGAGCCCGTCCTCGCCCTCGCCGCCGAGGAGTTGGCCCGCGCCGACCGCGATCGCGACCAGGAAGAACCGCTCATCCGAGTCGCGGGGATCTGCGGCGCCGCTCGACAGGCCGTCGCCGAGGCCGAGACGGCCCGCGACCTCGGGTATCACCTCGGCCTTCTTAATCTCGCCGCGGTGGGCGAGGCCGCCGAGGACGCGGTGATCGCCCATTGCCGGGCCGTCGCCGAGGTGATCCCGCTGTTCGGCTTCTATCTTCAGCCGAGCGTCGGCGGTCGGGTCCTCCCTTACGGATTCTGGCGGAAGTTCGCCGAGATCGAGGGGCTGGCCGCGATCAAGATCGCGCCGTTCAATCGCTACCAGACGCTCGACGTCGTCCGGGCCGTCGCCGAGGCCGGCCGCGCCGACGTCGCACTCTATACGGGGAACGACGACGCGATCGTGCAGGACCTTGTGACTCCCTACCGGATCGAGAGGCCGGGCGGATGCGTCGAGCGGCGGATCGTCGGCGGACTGCTGGGGCACTGGTCGGTCTGGACCCGCCCGGCCGTCGCGCTGCTCGACGAATGCCGGCGCGCCGCCGAATCGGGCGCGGCTTCGACCGACCTGCTTTCCCGAGGCGTTCGGGTCACCGACGCCAACGCGGCCTTCTTCGACGCGGCGAACCAGTTCAAGGGCTGCATCGCCGGACTCCACGAGGTCCTGCGACGGCAAGGGCTGCTCGCGGGGATCTGGTGCCTCGACCCCGACGAGGCCCTGAGCGCCGGGCAGGCCGAGGAGATCGACCGGGTCTATCGCTCATATCCTAATTTGAACGATGACGAATTCGTCGCCGCTCACCGTGACGAGTGGCTCTCCGGCTGACGAGGGCGCCTCGAAGTCGCGGCGTCATTGCCGACCGTCCGCCTTGGCGGGCTTGAGGACGTACTCCAGGAACCGGGCGATCTGTTCGTTGGATTGGGGAGTCGGGTCGTGTTTCTCCCGGTTCGTCATCGCCACCCGATGTTTGGCGCCCAGCAGGTCGTTGACGGCGACGAGGTGATTGAGGGCCCGCCAGCGGTCGGGCGTGTCCTCCGAGCCTCCGGAGACCAGGAACGGCCGGGGCGCCATGAGCGCCTGGAATTCGAGCAGGTCGCGGCCGTCCTTGATCAGCCGTTCGTAGGCGCCGGTGCGCGGGTTGCTCGGGGTGATCAGGCCGGGCTTGCGGGTCCGGTCGGGCTCCCAGCCCAGGTACCAGGGCTCCCAGTAGTTGACGTTGCCTCGCGTCTCGTCGAAGACGACGCCCGGATCGGACCAGACGCCGCAGGCGAACCGCTCGTCCAGGCAGGCGGCGAACATCGCCCATTTGCCGCCGTAGGAATGTCCGAGCACGCCGATCCGTCGGGGGTCGACCCTGGGAAAGCTCGTCATCGCGGTGAGGGCGTTGGACGCGACGTAGGAGAGGTACGCCAGCGGTTGAATCTTGATCGTCGATTTCGAGGTGTCGATCACCCGAGGGTCGAAGCCGATCGACAGGCAGACGAACCCGCGCTTGACCAGTTGCCGGGCGAAGTCGCGCCCCGGCTTCCCTCCCACGCCGACGGCCGTCTCGGGCTCGTAGAAGACGACGAGCACCGCCGGGAACGGCCCCGGGCCGTCGGGAGTCAGCACGTACCCCGGCGTCGTCCGATCCGGCGATACCTCGATCCGGACGCTCCGGCGCGTGTACCCCTGCTCTCGCTCTTCCTTCACGACCTCGACCTTCGGGCGTTCGATCAACGGCGGCGGCGCCCCCATCTGATCGCGCCAGGTTTTCAAGATCTCGGCGCGCCGCGCGGGCCACTCGGCCGCGTCGCCGACGACGCGGCCGTCGTCGAACTTGAGAGGGGACTTATATGTTCCCAGATCGCCGGCGAACTCCGGCGGCGGGCTGAACTGCTGGACGACGTCCCGAGCCGGCGGATCGTCGGCCTGGACGGAGGAGGCCGCCGCCACGAGGGCCGAGGCGAGAATCAACCAGAGCGGTCGGCCGCCGACGGATTGCGTTCCGCCCTTCGAAGGATTCATGAAAGCATTCACGGTTCCGAGTCCATGGAGGACGAATCGTCGGCCGCCCGACTTCGCCGCTCTCGTTGAGGAACGCCGCGCCGCCTGCTTGAAAAGCCGGGCCGGCTGTCTGAGAATCAGTGGGTCCAACCCTCCGCGATCCCGATCGGCGAGGTCCAATCCACCCGCGACGACCACTCTAAATCCACCCGGCCCGACGGAGCAAGAGGGTTGCTGATCATTGACTGATTCGTTGAACCTCGCCCAGGCCTGGTTCAAATCGAAGGGAGATCCGCAGAATGTCCGCTTCGCCTACGCCCATCTCGCGTCGTTCCGCGTTGAGGAGGCTCTCGGCCGCCGCCGCGGCGTTTTCGGCGCCCGCCGCGTTTCGCCGTCACGCCGCCGCCGCGCCGAGCGAGACCGTGCTCCACGCCAGCTTCGGCGGATCGGGCATGGCGATGTCCGACGTCCAGAGCCTTGCGAGCAACAAGCATTTCAAGCTCGTCGCCGTGGCGGACGTCGACCTCGCGCGGACCAGGCAGATTCAAAAACTGTTCCCCGACGTGAAGATCTACCAGGATTGGCGCAAGCTGCTCGACAAAGAAAAGGACCTGAACTCGGTCAACGTCTCGACCCCCGACCACATGCACGCCCCGATCACCATGAGCGCCATGCGGCGCGGGCTTCACGTCTACACCCAGAAGCCGTTGACCCAGACGATCCACGAGGCCCGGCGGTTGACCGAGGCGGCGCGCGACAACAAGCTCGTCACCCAGATGGGCATCCAGATCCACTCGCACGTCGTTCATCGGACGGTCGTCGAGACCATTCAGGCGGGAGCGATCGGCAAGGTGAGGGAAGTCCACAGCTGGAGCGGCAAGGACTGGGGCGACAGGAACCCTCGGCCCGATCGCAAGGATCCCGTCCCTCCCGAGATGAACTGGGACGGATGGCTGGGCGTGGCCTCGACTCGGCCGTTCATCGCCGGCTACTACCATCCGGGCGAATGGCGGAAGCGGCTCGACTTCGGCACCGGCACGTTCGGCGACATGGGCTGCCACATCCTCGACCCGGTTTATGCGTCGCTGGCCTTGACCGCGCCCAAGTCGGTCCGATCCGACGGCGACTCCCCCAACGCCGACAGTTGGGGCCTCGACAACCGGGTCCGCTACATCTTCCCGGCCACTCCGCACACGGCCGACGAGCTGACCCTCCACTGGTACAACGGCGCGCATCGGCCCCCCGAAGAAATCAAAGCGCTCCTGGGCAAGCATGCGATGACGAGTCAAGGGTCGATCTACATCGGCTCCGAGGGCGTCCTCTACTCGCCCTACATCGACACGCCCGTCCTGCTGCCGGAGGACAAGTTCAAGGACTTCAAACTCCCCGAGCCGGGAGGCCGAAACCACTATCATCAGTTCATCGACGCCTGCCGGGGCGAGGGGGAGACCTCGGCGCCGTTCGCCTACTCGGGACCGCTGACCGAGATGGTGCTGCTCGGCTGCCTCTCCACCCGGTTCCCCAAGCAGACCCTCGAATGGGACGGCCCCGGCCTCAAGGTGACCAACGTCCCCGAAGCCAACGCGTTCGTCCGCAAGCGCTATCGCCACGGCTGGGAAGTCGAGGGGATCTAAGCCGACCTTCCGCCGACCCATTGAACCCTGACACGATCCGGGTCCACGCGCGAGGGCGTCGTTGACCCAGCTCCTCGTTCCCCAGCATGGAGTGCGGCGGCTCGCCGCCGCGCATCAGCATGTCGAATGCAAGCGTGGCGACTCGGCTTGAACAGGCCTGTGGAGCCTATGAGGCCGGCCGGCTACTGCGGTCCGTTCTGCGCAGGGCTGCGGAGAAGTAAAGCTCCGGCTTTCGGCACCATCGACAAGGGCCGCGATCACGCTCTACGCTCGCCAGAGGCACATAGCAACTCGAGGCAAGCGCAGTTACCAGCCCGACGCGCAAGCGAGGGAAGAAGATGCGTGGGTCGTGACCAACGCTGCGAAATTCCCCATGCGATCCCCTCGCTTGCGCGTCGGGCTGATATTTCGAGGCCTCCGAATCCGCGTCGGGTCGTCATGTCGGGAGGCCGATCCCCTCCCATCGCGCCTCTCGCGATTTCCCCCGTTAACATCTTGACACAGGCGCACGGTGAGTCCAAGATGATTGGAATTGAGACTGAATCTCAGTTGCAAAACAGGCATAATCAAGGACTTCTCCGGGGGAGCCCGAGTGATCCTTTTTTGGAATCCGGGGGAACGGCGACGATGAGTCAGACCGGCGACATTCTGAGTCGATGCTTCGAGCTGGCGGGGGCGGGCCGGCTTGACGAGGCGGGGGACCTGGCGGAGAGCGCGCTGGCGAAACAGGGGGAGAATGGATCGCTCTGGCGGTTCGTCGGCCTGATGCGACATCAGGCGGGGGACTTCGTCGGGGCGTGCGGGGCCCTTGAGACGGCGCAGCTTCTGGTCCCGCTTGATCCGGCGACCAATTGCGCCCTGGCCGAGTGTCTGGCGCGGACGGGTTGTCGGGAGTTGGCCGGCGAGATCTACCAGAGCCTGGCGGCAAGCGATCGCACCCCGGAGCGGCTGCTGCCGACCATCGCCGCGGGGTTGGGATACCTCGGCGAATTCAGCAGCGCCCTCAGGGTC
>ERZ778018.2138-NODE-2138-length-13390-cov-3.781402_pt1 | contig 13390 bp, 3 predicted proteins | sample MGYA00375748_ERZ778018 | MGnify/ENA primary metagenome ERZ778018 (study PRJEB29350, sample SAMN05509839) | bioreactor metagenome | biome: bioreactor; material: wastewater | place: South Africa: University of Cape Town | collected 2014-04-22 ... | reverse complement strand
TTCTCCCGGTGAAGGTGCTCCGTACGGCCACGAAATCCAGCAAGAAATACCAGCAAATCACCGCTTCGATCCGTGAGGTCGGCCTCGTCGAACCGCCCGTGGTTGCCCGCGATCCCGCGAATCCAGGTACATTCCTGCTGCTGGACGGCCATGTTCGAATTGAGGTGCTGAAGGATCTCGGCATCGAACGGGTCGAATGCCTGGTCTCCACCGACGACGAAGCCTTCACCTACAACAAGCGGATCAGCCGGTTGTCGCCCGTCCAGGAGCACAAGATGATCCGGCGTGCCATTGAGCGCGGCGTTCCGGAAGAAAAGATCGCCAAGGCGCTGGACATCAATCCCCAGAGCGTCCGTCGCAAAGTCCGCATGCTGAACGGCATCTGCGATGAGACGGTCGCCATCCTCAAGGATAAGCCCTGTCCGATGGCCGTGTTCGAGATCCTGCGGAAAATGAAGCCGCTGCGCCAGATCGAGGCCGCCGAACTGCTGGTCAACGCCAACAACTACTCGGTGGCCTATGCCTCAGCCATCTTGGCCGGTACCCCGCAGACGCAGCTTGCGGAAGGTGCGAAGCCCAAGCGCATCAAGGGCATCACGCCCGAAGCGATGGCCCGGATGGAGAGCGAACTGGCGCGCCTCCAGGAGTCGATCACCTCCATTCAGGAGACCTACGGTCAGGATCACCTGCATCTGACCGTCATCAAGGGCTATCTGGCGAAGTTGCTCGGGAATGCCCGCGTGGTTCGTTACCTCATGCAGCATCGTCCCGAGTTCCTGACCGAGTTCCAGGCGATCGCCGAGATGACATCCACACTGCCGCCCGAGGCCGCCTAACAGGATCACGACGACTGATGGGGACCCGGACCCGATAAGCGCGGGGACCGCGGGAGACGCCGCACTGTGGGGCGGATCGAGCGCGGTGGTGGGGATGGCGGCGAACCCGCTCGGAGCCCACCAGGCCGGCTTGAGTTTTCGCCGGCCGCGTCTTCATTCAGGCGTGCCGAGAGAACACAATGCTCGGCACGCCTCGCTCCAATACTGAGTCGATACAGCTACGACGTCCAGTTTGGACTGGTTTGCCCTAGATTCCTTTGCTATCGTCTTGGAAACAGTGAGGGGCTCAACAATGGCGGGAACGCCTGATCAAGCCATGACCGTGCGGGACGTGGCGGGTTACCTGAACGTCGATGAAAAGACCGTGTATCGGCTTGCAAAGCGCGGGGATCTTCCCGGCTTCAAGGTAGCCGGCGCATGGCGTTTCAAACGGCTGGACCTCGATACCTGGATCGATGTGCAGAAAAGAGCTGCGCAAGCCAAGACGTGAACGCAGGATGATCTGTGGGTTGGATTCTGAGAGGGCGGCTTCGCAAGTCGGTGAATTGGGGGGAAGTGCGTGAAGGCTTTTGAATTTGATCACGATCTGATTGACACCTATGCTCGCTTTTCACGTTCTTTCAGCACCATTCGCGCCGAAGACCTGCGCACGGAAGTCGAGGCCGAGTATGAAGCCGGCCGCTTTTGGCCCGACAGCCTGCTTTCGTTGAACCCTCGCTACAAGCAGGGACCGACCGTAGACGACCTCGTGGCGTCCGGGGACCTAGACGAGGCGACCGGCAGGATATTCAGGTTTGGTGTTGCCCCGATCCGATTCCACCGCCACCAGGCGCAGTCGATCGCCAAGGGCAGGATGGGGCAGAGCTTTGTCGTAACCACCGGCACCGGTTCGGGAAAATCGCTCTGCTTCTTTGTGCCGGTCGTGGATGCGATCGTGCGCGCGCTCAAGGCGGGTGGTCCCCGTCGCACGCGGGCCATCATTGTCTATCCGATGAATGCGCTGGCCAATAGTCAGATCAAGGAGATCGAGAAGTTCATCTCGCAGTCGGGGTTGCCAGACAACATCAGGCCCGTGGTCAAGCGCTACACGGGTCAGGAGGATCGTGAAGAACGGCAGAGGATTGCGGACAATCCCCCTGATATCCTGCTGACCAACTTCATGATGGCGGAGCTACTTCTGACCAGGCAGGACGAACAGGACACTCGCGTCATCGGCAATGCGTCCGGACTCGAGTTTATCGTACTCGACGAACTTCACACCTATCGCGGCCGCCAGGGCGCCGATGTGGCAATTCTGGTGCGTCGCCTGCGCAATCGCTGTGCGCCGAACAAGGCGCCGATCTGCATCGGGACTTCGGCCACCATGGCCAGTGAGGGGTCAGACGAGAGCAAGGCTCAGGCGGTTGCTAGCGTTGCCTCTCGCCTGTTCGGTGCCCAGATTGGCCCCGACGCCGTGATCGACGAGGCTCTGCAGCGCGCCACGGACGACACGCTGACGCTCGAACATGTACGATCTCAACTTGCGGCGGCCCTAACGGCGCCGCTGCCGGAGACCATGACAGATGAGATGCTGCGCAAGCATCCGCTGGCGGTCTGGGCGGAACTCGCTATCGGCCTCAAGGACGAACAGGAACTGCGCCGTCAGAATCCGATACCCTTTGGCGAAGCGATTGACCGGTTATCGCAGGATAGCGGTGTGGCACCTGAGGTCTGCCGCGAAGCTTTCGAACGTTTCCTGACCCGTGTGAGCCTTCCCGAAACTGAACGTGGCGGAACAGGCACGGGCGCATTCCTCGCCTTCAAGCTACACCGCTTCATCTCTGGCGCCGGTGAAATCTTCACCACGTTGACCGCCCGTCCGCGCCGTGTGTTGTTCGAAGGACAGCTCGAGGATCCACAGGCGCCGGGAAACCGCCTTTACCCCACCCGCTTCTGCCGCAATTGCGGGCAGGAGGTGCATGTCGTCACCAGGACGGAAGATGCCGAAGGGCTGCGTATTTTGCCCCGCAACATTGATGACACGCCGCTTGACAGCGAGGATGGCGACATCGCCGGATACCTGACCTCGGTGGGAGATGGCGATGCTGATTACGTCTTTACCGGCGATATCGAAACCTACCCTGAGGACTGGAAGGAGGAACGCAATGGTGTTGAACGCCTGCGTTCCAACCACAAAAAGCGGGCGCCGGAGCGCCTGAGCATCCGACCAGATGGGCGTTACGGTGCTGATGGAGTAGATTTCTGGTTCTTGCCCGGCAAGTTCGGTTTCTGCCCCTGCTGCCAGAACCAGCCACAGCCGCGGATGCGTGAGCGCGGGAAACTCCCCGGCCTATCCGGCGAGGGGCGCAGCTCAGCGACAACGCTTCTTGTCTCAAGCGCGCTCGAATGGATGAATTCCGACAATAGCGGCGTGCCGCCGGAGAAGCGCAAACTTCTCGGCTTCACCGATAATCGGCAGGACGCCGCCCTCCAGGCCGGGCATTTCAATGATTTTCTGTTTGTCGGTCTGTTGCGCGGCGCGATCCTGCGGGCCGTCCTAGACGCCGGATCAGAAGGGCTCAGCGAGGATGATTTCGGTCTCAAGACCGTTCGTGCGCTCGGTTTCACAGCTGCAAACAGACCGGCACTGGTCCACTGGATGTTGGAGCCAGATGCGGGTGCCGTCGTTCGCGAGGATGCGCAACGCGCATTGGCGAAGGTACTGGCGCACCGGGTCTGGAGCGACCTGCGGCGTGGCTGGCGCTACACCAATCCCAGTCTTGCCGAGCTTGGTTTGATCGAGGCCGAATTCATCGGGCTCGATGATGTCGCCGAGGACGTGTCAGCGCTGACCGCTGTTCTGCCGTCTCTGTCGGAGCTGGATGCTGCCGGGCGGCGCAGGGTTCTTTATGCGATCCTGCATTTTTTGCTCGAGGGGCTGGCCGTCAACACCGAAGCCCTCGATCGCACCGTTCTCGATGGCGTCAGCCTCAAATCCCGCAATCTCCTGCGCAGCCCCTGGGCGATGGATCAGCGGGAACTGCCGCGTGGGCACACCACGCTTCTCCTGCAAGCGCCGGGCAAGGACCGGGTCGGGCTTCGTGAGGAGCAGACGATCCTGCGAGGTGGCCACACGTCCCGCCTCGGCCGTCTGATCAATCGTAAGTCGATGATCGGCAGCAAGCTGAAGAAGGACGATTATCTGGTAGTGGTGTCCGGACTGCTGGAGCTGCTTGGCCGCGAGGGGCTCGTCACACCCGTGGAGGTGGAGTCCGGGCTTCGCGGTTGGCGGCTGGCCCCGTCGGCTGTTCGTATCGTGCCGGGCCCAGCCGCACTCGGGCAGGACACGAAGGGCAATCAGTATTTCCTCGGCCTCTACTCTGCCATCGCCGACGACCTGAAGGATGGCCGAAGCAGCTATTGGGGATTGGAAGGTCGGGAGCACACCGCACAGGTTTCACAAAAGCAGCGTGAATGGCGTGAGTGGCGGTTCCGGTTCGAAGACGACGATCTCGAGCGGATGAAGGAAAACGCGGCCGAGATGAAGGCTGCCGGCGAGACAAGCCAGCTTCTTCCCGCGCTGTTCTGTTCACCGACGATGGAACTTGGCGTCGATATTTCGGCGATGAATGCTGTTTATCTGCGCAACGTGCCTCCGACGCCGGCCAACTATGCCCAGCGAGCGGGGCGCGCCGGGCGTTCGGGCCAGGCGGCAGTGATCGTCACCTATTGCGCGGCGCAGTCACCGCATGACCAGTACTTCTTCTCCCGTCGCAACGAAATGGTTGCGGGGGTTGTGCGTCCACCGGCGCTTGACATCACCAATGAAGAACTCGTGCGCTCGCATCTCCACGCTGTCTGGCTGGCGGAAGCGAAACTGGCGCTCTCCCCGGACATTCCCGAAATTCTTGACCTGACCCGGGAGAAATATCCGCTGAAGCAGGAATTGCTGGATGTCATTCGCCAGCCATCCCTGGCGGCTGCCTGCCGTGCGCCCATGAAGCAGGTATTGGATCAGATCCTGGCCTCGGTCGGCGGCGGCAAACCCGCCTGGCTTGGCGATCCGGATGAATTCATCCTGATGGTCGCGACGAAGGCGCCGGACGAATTCGATATCGCCTTTGACAGGTGGCGGGAACTCTACCACTCCGCGCGCAGCCAACTTGCCGAGGCGAACGCCAAATCCATGATCGCAGGTCTACCGCGGGTGGAGCGCCAGAAGAACAAAGCGGCGCAGATGCAGGCGACCGATCAGATCGCCATTCTGGAACAAGGTAAGGCCTCGAACGGCTCGGACTTCTACTCCTACCGTTACCTAGCCACCGAAGGCTTCCTGCCGGGTTACAATTTCCCGCGCCTGCCGCTCTATGCCTTCGTGCCGGGCGAAGGCAAGGCAGGTTCGTTCCTGCAACGCGCGCGATTCCTGGCCATCTCCGAGTTCGGCCCGCGTAGCCTTATCTATCACGAAGGCCGTGCCTATCGGGTCATGAAGGCCAAGCTACCGCCTGAAGTCCGTACCGGTGACGGGTCGGAACTGGCGACAAAGGATATCTTCATTTGCTCGAATTGCGGCGCGTGTCATGAAGGCGAGGTCGAACGGTGCCATGCTTGCGATTCACCGATGGCCGGAGAAATCCCAGTCCAGCGCACGCTGCGGATCGACAATGTCGAAGCGGCTCCCGCCGAACGCATTACCGCCAATGACGAAGAGCGGGTCCGGCAAGGCTTCGACATCCAGACCGTGTTCTCTTGGCCACGCAAGGATGGCCGGGTGCAGATAACCGATGCGGAATTCCGATGCGACGACGCTTCCGTTCTGGCGTTGCAATATGCCAACAGCGCTGAAATCAGCCGGATCAACAAGGGCCTGAAGCGGCGCAAGGACCAGACGGTGTTCGGCTTCAACATCGATCCGCGCACCGGCTATTGGGCGAAGGCTGAGGATGAAGATGTGGATGTCGATGCCCCGCCTGATGTCGTGAAGCCCGTGCGGATCGTTCCGATCGTCCGTGATCGCAAGAACGCGCTTCTTGTGCGCTTCCAGGAACCGCAAGCTCTGCAGCCGGAGACGATTGCCACCGTTCAGCATGCCCTTCTGCGCGGGATCGAGCTGGAGTTCCAGCTTGAGGAAGGCGAGGTTCTCGGCGAACCTTTGCCTGCCCGGGATAACCGTCGCGCGATCCTGACCTATGAAGCCACCGAGGGGGGCGCGGGGGTCCTGAGCCGGCTGATTGATGACCCGAAGGCGCTTGGCCGGGTTGCCCGCGCAGCACTCATGCTCATGCATTTCAACAATGTCGACGCAGCCATCGCTGCTGGCGACGCGTCACTTCTGACAGACGACACCGATGCGGCCTGCGTCCGCGGCTGCTATCGGTGCCTGCTTTCCTACTTCAACCAGCCGGATCACGAACTGATCGACCGCATGAGCGAACAGGCCAGGCAGATGCTGGTCGACCTGGCGCGCGGCGAAGTACGCGTCATGTCATCAGTTCGTGGAGATAGTGAGGTTGATGGCTGGTCTACAGCATTCAAGCAGGCGGGCGTTCCACAGCCGGATGCCAAACCGGCGACATTGGGACAACAGGAGTTCACTCTGGTCTGGCGGGCCAATCGGGTCGCCGCGACAGCCGCAACGCTGAGCGATGCCGCGCGATCCTACGCTGAAGATATGGGCTGGTCGCTGTTCGAACTGCCCAAAGACACTGGGGCGGACCTTCCGGCGGAACTCGTCGCCGCCCTGAAGGAAGCCTCCAATGACAGTCAACTTTGCCCCGGGCGATCTCGTCCGTGCACGCGGTCGCGAATGGGTTGCCCTGCCAGCGCCGCGTGAGGGTACGCTTGCATTGCGTCCGCTGTCTGGCGGGGAAAGCGATGCGGTGATCCTCGATCCGCAACTGGAGATCATGCCGGTTGAGCCGGCGCGCTTTGATCTGCCTGAAGACGTGCGCCACACCGTGCAGGCAAAAGCGGCACTATTGGCCGATGCCCTTCGTCTCACACTGCGCCGAGGTGCTGGCCCATTCCGCTCTGCCGCACAACTCGCGTTCGAGCCGCGTGTCTATCAGCTCGTGCCATTGCTTATGGCGCTTCGGCTGCAGGTGCCGCGTCTCCTGATTGCTGACGACGTCGGTATCGGCAAGACCATTGAGGCAGGTCTGATCCTGCGTGAGTTTATGGATCGTGGCGAGGTGGACACCTTCTCTGTGCTTTGCCCGCCGCATCTGGTCGAGCAATGGGTGATCGAACTCAAATCTCGTTTCGGCATCGATGCCGTCGCGGTCACTTCGGGGAGTGCCGCTCGTCTGGAAAGCGGCCTGCCGCTGTCGCAGACGTTGTTCGATGCCTATCCTTACACGGTGGTGAGCCTCGACTACATCAAGGCCGAAAAGCGTCGGGAAGGTTTTGCGCGGTCATGCCCGGATTTCGTGATTGTCGACGAGGCCCATGCCTGTGTCGGCACAGGCGCAGGCAAGCAACAGCGCTTCGAGCTTCTCTCGGGCCTTGCAAAGGATCCCGAGCGCCGGATGATCCTGCTGACAGCCACACCGCACTCTGGGGATGAGGAGGCATTCGGTCGGCTTCTCTCGCTGATCGACCCGTCTTTCGTTCCGATGAATTTTGATGATGCCCGCTACCGGGAACGTCTGGCCCGACATTTTGTTCAGCGCCGACGCATCGATCTCGTTTCTGGGGAGTGGCACGAGGAACGCGCTTTCCCCAAACACGAAACCACCGAATTCCCGTATCGCCTTTCGCAGGCGCATCTCGGTTTCCAGGAGGCGGTTCTCGACTATTGCCTTGGCGTGGTGTCCCGGGCAGGCGAAACCCAGAGGGACCGCAGGCTCGCCTTCTGGGGCACATTGGCCTTGATGCGTTGTGTGGGATCTTCGCCGGCGGCGGCTCTCAGTGCGCTGCGCAACCGCATGGCTAGCGAGACCGACCGACTGGAGCCGCAGATCTACGACGACGATGGCGATGACGAGGATGCCGTCGATCTCGAGCCGGGGGCGAGCTTCGCCACCGACCCGGCGCTTCTGGTGCTTGTTGACCAGGCCGAGACCCTGATCTCGCAACCCGATCCGAAGCTGGATGCGCTGATTGACGCCCTCAAACCCTTGTTGAAACAGGGCGCCAATCCGGTGGTCTTCTGTCGCTATCTGGCCACAGCCGACTATGTTCGCGACGGTCTGCGCCGCGCTTTCCCGAAACTGTCGATCGAAGCAGTCACCGGTGTTCTAACGCCGGACGAACGCCGCGATCGTGTCGCCGACATGGCCGGTATCGACGGCGAAAAGGCTGACCAGCGCCTGCTGGTTGCGACCGACTGCCTGTCCGAGGGCATCAACCTTCAGCAGATCTTCGATACGGTCATCCACTATGACCTGTGCTGGAACCCGACCCGCCATCAGCAGCGCGAAGGCCGGGTGGATCGTTTCGGACAGCCGGCAGACCTGGTGCGCTCGATCATGATGTTCTCCCCCGATAGCGCCATCGACGGCGCCGTGCTCGAAGTCATCCTGCGCAAGGCCGAAGAAATTCGGAAAGCGACCGGTGTCACCGTCCCGCTACCGGATGAGCGTGGACCAGTTACCGACGCGCTGATGGCTTCGATGATGCTGCGCCGGGGCGGAACGAAACAGCTGGCGCTCGATCTTCGCCTCGACGACGGGACCAGGGCAATGGAAGCGCGCTGGCGTGATGCTTCCGAGAACGAGAAGAAATCCCGCGCTCGTTTTGCGCAGAATGCGATGAAGCCGCAGGAGGTGGCGCCGGAATGGGAAAGGGTGCGCAACTTCCTCGGCTCACCCGAGGATGCGCGTATCTTTGTCGAGGCCGCAATGGCCCGCTTTGGTGTCCCGCTGGAAAGCCGGAAGTCGCTGCTTCTGGCCCATGTCCATGGCCTCGATGCCGGTTTGCGCGAGCGCCTCGAACAACACGATCTGAAGGGATCGGTGCGACTGGCCTTGGTAGAACCGGCGCCATCGGGCGCAGCGCTTCTAACCCGCACCCATCCCCTGACCGCGACATTGGCGGAGTCCCTGGTCGAGGCCTCGCTCGATCCCGAAGCGCTCGCATCGCTTGGCATCGGCCGCGTCGGCGCCTGGCCAACAGATGCAGTGCAAAAGCTAACGCGGCTTGCACTGCTGCGCATCCGCTTCAAGCTGACGGTTCATGCCCGCAAGGAACGCCTGCTGCTGGCCGAGGAAGCCGCCCTTGTCGCCCTTCAAGGCAACGAGATCATTGAGAAAGGGGAGGATGCAAGAAGGTTGCTGGATACTCCCGCCACATCGGATCTCGCGCAGTCGGCCCGCGAGCGCTTTATCGGCAAGGCACGTGACGACTTGCCGACGCTCCTTGAGGGCTCCTTGTCCGGCTTCGTGCGACAGCGGGCCGAGGACCTGATGCAGGATCATGCCCGCCTGCGCGCTGCCGCGGGCTCCGCCTCGCGCGTCACCGTAGAAGCCGTTCTGCCCCCGGATGTGATCGGCCTTTTTGTTCTGATGCCGAGCGAGATCTGAGCCATGGCCCGCAAACCCGTTATCGACATGTCTGCCTGGCCTTCGCTCAGCCTCGAAGGCAACCTGATCGCTCCTGCCATGGTAACGCAGATCGCAGCCCCGAAAGACGACGAAGAAACACGTCAGTCCTATCGCATCCGCAAGGGGCTGACGGTCCGCGAGGAAATTTCCACCGCCTTCCGCGTCGGACAGTCGCATTTCGACACGTTCCGCCGGATGCCGAACCCTTCGGCTGATGCCACTCGGCGCTTCATGCGCGACTTTCTGGCTGAAACGCTAGGGTTTGACGATCTCGCCACCGAGGGAGGTATTCTTTCTTTCGTGGCGGGTGGCCGCGTGCCGATCGTCATCGTTCCTCCCAATGAGGAAAAACTCGACCGTCGCAGTCTGACGCTGTCGACCGACCGTTCACGCTCGCCGGCCTTCGCGCTGCAGGATCATCTGAACGATAGTGACGACTGCCTATGGGGTCTCGTCACCAATGGAACGATGATCCGGCTGATGCGTGACAATGCCTCGCTGACCCGCCCGGCCTATGTCGAAGCGGACCTGGCGCAGATCTTCACCAATGAGGATGCCGCATCGTTCGCCGTCCTCTGGCTGCTCTTCCATCGCACCCGCTTTGGTGCGGCTGGTGCGCCGGCTAGCGATTGTGCACTGGAACATTGGCGCGATGCCGGTGTGCGTGAGGGCGAAGTCGCGCGCGACCGGCTTGCCGGTCAGGTCGAAACAGCCCTGAAGCTTCTGGGATCCGGCTTTCTTGAAGCCAATCCTGATTTGGGCCAGCGCCTGAAATCGGGCGAAATCAACCTGACGGAATGGTTCAACGAACTGCTGCGGCTCGTCTATCGCCTGATCTTCCTGATGGTGGCGGAGGACCGAAATCTTCTGCATCCGTCCAATGCGCGAGCGGACGCTCGAAAACTCTATGCCGATGGCTATTCGTTGACGGCACTGCGGGCCCAGTGCTTTCGCGCCTCAACCTGGGATCGTCACCACGACCGCTACGAGGGTATAAAGATCGTTTTCCGCGCGCTCGCCCACGGGCAGGAGGCGCTCGCCCTCCCGGCGCTCGGCGGCCTCTTTGCCGAGGACAGGCTGCCCCACCTCGAAACCGCCCGCCTACGCAACCGCGCCTTCATGGAGGCGCTCTATCGCCTCTCCTGGCTCGCCGACAAAACCGGCATGGTCCCGGTCAACTGGCGCGCGATGGAGACCGAGGAACTGGGCTCGGTTTACGAATCCCTCCTCGAACTCCAGCCCCAGCTCGGCGACGACGGCAAGACGCTGGTCTTCGCCTCCGAGGCGGCCGAGCAGAAGGGCAACCAGCGCAAGACCACCGGCTCCTACTACACGCCCGACAGCCTCGTTCAGGCGCTGCTCGATACCGCGCTCGACCCTGTGCTCGACAAGACCGAGGCCGAAGCAGACGATCCCGCCAAGGCGCTGCTGAAACTGTCGGTCATCGACCCGGCCTGCGGCTCGGGCCATTTCCTCTTGGCCGCCGCCCGCCGCATCGCCACGCGGCTGGCGCGCATCCGCACTGACGGCACGCCCACGCTCGCCGACTTCCGCCACGCGCTGCGCGATGTCGCGCGCTCCTGCCTGCACGGGGTGGACCGCAACCCGATGGCGGTGGAACTGACCAAGGTCGCGCTCTGGATCGAGACGGTGGATCCCGGCCTTCCGCTCGGCTTCTTCGACGCGCAGATCCGCTGCGGCGATGCGCTGCTGGGCGTGTTCGACCTGAAGGTGCTGCAGGACGGCATCCCCGATGCCGCCTACAAGCCGCTGACCGGCGATGATCGAGACACGGCGCGCTACTACCTGCAGGCAAACCGTGCCGCAACCTCGGGGCAAGGCGGGTTCGACTTTGGCACCGGTCAGGCGTCGATGCCCGCGATGAAGCCGCTGGCGCTGGATTTCTCGGGGTTCCGCGACCTGCCCGAGGATACGGTCGAGCAGATCGGCGCCAAGGCCAAGCGGTTCAAGGAGCTGCGCAAGGGGCAGACCTTTGTCCGCGCCAAGGCGGCGGCGGACCTTTATGTGGCGGCCTTCCTGCTGCCCAAGGTCGGCGGCGCACCGGCGGGGGCCTCGGCCCGCACCGTGCCGACGACCGAGGAGCTTTGGATGGCCCTTAATCAGGGCAAGATGCGCCAGGCGATGGTCGAAGCCCCCAAGGCCGCCCGCAACGCCCGCGCCCTGCATTGGCCGCTGGAGTTCCCCGATGTGATGCAGCGCGGCGGGTTCGACGTGGTGTTGGGCAACCCGCCGTGGGAACGGATCAAGCTGCAGGAGCAGGAATTCTTTGCCTCCCGCTCGCCCGAGATCGCAAACGCCCCGAACAAGGCTGCGCGCGACCGGCTGGTCAAAGCGCTCGTGAACGCCGCGCAGGGCACGGTTGACCGCGCACTATTCGATGCGTTCATTGCCGCAAAACGCGAGGCGGAGGCTACGAGCGAGTTCGCCCGTTTGTCCGGCAAAGACGGCGGGCGCTTTGACCTTACGGGAAGGGGCGACGTGAACACCTATGCGCTGTTCGCCGAGCTATTCGCCAATCTTGCCAGGCAGCGCGCCGGGGTGATCGTTCCCACTGGTGTCGCAACAGATGGTACGACTGCACCCTTTTTCGCATATCTTGTCGATGCGCAGCGGTTGGCAAGATTGATAGATTTCGAGAACCGTGCTGGGATATTTCCAGCGATCGACAGTCGGACGAAGTTTGCGCTTTTGACCGTTGGCCGTGACGAGCCCATTGCGAAGTTCGCATTCTTCTTGACTGATCCATCGCAGCTCGCGGAACCGGAGCGCAATTTCACCCTACTGCCTGCCGAGATTGCAGCAATAAACCCGAACACGAAGACAGCTCCTGTTTTTCGATCTAGGTCAGACGCAGTATTAACTGAAAAGATTTATTCGCATGCACCCGCGCTCGTAAAAGAGGAAGGGAAATCCAAGACGGATCCATGGTCTTTCGATTATGCAACGAAGCTTTTCGACATGGCCGATGACTCACCTATTTTTATGACAGCAGAGCAACTCAGCCAGGATGGCTTTTACTTTAGCGGTTTTGACTGGGCCTCTGCATCTCCTGAAGTCGAGAAGTACGTTCCGCTATATGAAGCGAAGATGGTGCATCATTTCGACCACCGTTGGTCCGGATACACACTCGAGGACCCAACTTCTGTTGATTACTCCCCAGAATATAAGGCTGAGCCAAACAATGAGGTGGTTTCGCGCTATTGGGTGGATGAACTAGAGGTCAAAAGGCGTGTTGCAGCAAAGGGTTGGACCAGAAGCTGGCTGATGGGGTGGCGCGACATTACTAATGCAACGAACGAACGCACCGTGATTTCGTCAATTGTCCCTTGGACCGGCGTTGGCCACACGCTTCGCCTCCTGCATGTGGGCAGCAGCGCCCCATCTGCGGCAGCCTTCCTTGCAAATTCATCAGCCATCGCGCTGGATTTCGTCGCGCGGCAAAAGGTTGGCGGCACCCACCTAACGGTAGAAATGTGGAAGCAACTCCCCATCCTCCCGCCCGAATTCTACACCGAACGGCGCCTCGCCTTCATCTTACCGAAGGTGCTGGAACTCACCTACACCTCGCACAGCCTCGCCCCCTTCGCCCGCGATCTGGGCCATGACGGCCCGCCCTTCGCCTGGGACGAGGACCGCCGCGCCCTCCTGCGCGCCAATCTCGACGCCTTCTACGCCCGCGCCTACGGCCTAACCCGCGACGAACTGCGCTACATCCTCGACCCCGCCGACGTGAAGGGCCCCGACTACCCCTCGGAAACCTTCCGCGTCCTCAAGGAAAAAGAAATCCGCCAACACGGCGAATACCGCACCCGCCGCCTCGTCCTCGAAGCCTGGGACAGGATGGAGGCGGACGGGACCTTCGACGCGCTGGGACTAGTTGCCGAAGTGGAGGCGCAGGGGGAGACGCCTCGCACCGAACTGCCTGTGCTTGTCAGCCTGCGCGACGGCGCATGGGGATGGCCGGCACAGATCCAACCGCAAGATCGGCTGCGCTATGCAGCTCAATACGCG
>ERZ778018.2132-NODE-2132-length-13430-cov-5.321346_pt1 | contig 13430 bp, 19 predicted proteins | sample MGYA00375748_ERZ778018 | MGnify/ENA primary metagenome ERZ778018 (study PRJEB29350, sample SAMN05509839) | bioreactor metagenome | biome: bioreactor; material: wastewater | place: South Africa: University of Cape Town | collected 2014-04-22 ... | reverse complement strand
ATACGAGATTACAAGGTGACTGGAGTTCAGACGTGTGCTCTTCCGATCTAGACGGATCAGACCGCTCAGTAGATCCTGATGTTCCATTGGCTGCCGTCATCCCGGCAATGATCATCGAAGATCGATATCGAATTTCGATAGTTTGTTTGTGCGTCGGCGTCAACGAGATTGTGTCGCCAATGGCCTGCAATAGGGCATCAATGGTTCTGATAGCCTTTGCGCGCAGATGCGCCTTGACGAGTAAAGGCATCGAGTCGTGGAGCTCGTGTGGATTCGCGGCTAAAGTTCCAGGCCACAAGGATGCTGCGTCCGATTTCCTGCCCGCCTTGCCACTCATTAGGCAGGATTGGCATCGGGACCGCGGTCTGGAGAAGGACGTCCTTGGGGACTGTCGGAGCGCCGAGATGAGCGGTGTCGAAATGGGGGTGGCTCGAAACGATAAGGTCGGCGCAGTGCGCGAACAGTTCCTGCATCGTAGTGGCCGACGTTCCAGCGGACCGGCACTCCCTTTCCAGTTGGGTTTGCGCCAGGCGCTCCTCGAACGCGTCCTGGATGGCAGGGGCTCGTTCGCGCCTCTCGCCCTCGTGTGAGGCCGAAGTGCTGACGTCGACGCCGATGAGCCTCGCCTTATGTCGCTCGGTCACGTCGATGGCAGTTTCGGTCGCGTCGAGATAGACGACGATATCCTTGTACGGCATGATCTCCTCCACCGGAAACTGGGCGCAAACGAACTTTCCGAACGCGCGAAAGTCGACACGGATCAGGGATCATCAGCCAACGGGGCGGTTAAAGGTGGAGCCCATCACCAGCCGTTCAACGCCGTACGTTTCCGGTGGTTCCGACGCTCGCGCAAGAATGGGGAGGCGGGCCTCATCGCACAGGCATTCTGGTGCGTTCGGCAGGAAGGAAAACGTTCTGGCAACCCGATGGCCTCGGGCATTGGCCTCAACTAAGGCCGCCGCAGTGTTGGCACATCGCCCGGGGCTTTCGTCAATTCGCGCCGACGGGCGTCCAGCCTTTCGAGACTTTCCAGGGTCTGCTTAAGAAGCTTCGCGGCCACTCCGACCAGCAGTGCGTCGACTAGGGCGAGGGTGGTCGTATGCATGCTGAACATGTCCGCTGGCCGCGGGCGACCGGAAGGACCAGTTCCACGCGATCACGCAGCGGAATAGCCAGCGTGTCGGTGATCAAGACTGCCTTTAGCCTAGCCCGTTTCGCCTCGCGCAACAGTACGTCGGCCTCGCGGTAGACCCGTCCATAGGCGAGAATTACGATCAGGTCCAGCGGCCGGAGCGTTTGGAGATCGTCCGCGAACAGGATGCCCGTCCTCGTAAGGCTGCTTGCTTCGAGATCGAAGCGCCCTAGCTGGATTTCGAGATACGTCGTCATGGCGCTCGACGGACCGATGCCGAAAACGACTGTCCGACCGGCGTCCACGACAAGCCGGACAGCGTCCTCGAAAAGCCCGGCTGGCAGTCCCGGCGCAATTGCTCGATGCTCTCCTGATAGATCCTCAGGGTCGTCTCGAGCGCCACCCTCGACCTGGTGGAGCGTGGCAGCTGCGCGCGTTGCAGGCGAAAGGCTTTCCTTCATTTCAGCGGCGAGCAAACGGCACAGTTCCTCCATCCCTGAGAAGCCAAGCGTGCGCGTGGTCCGCACGACTGTGGCGTCGGCCGTTCCGGCTTTTGAGGCAGCGCTGCCGCGGACGTCAAGAGAACCTCTTCCTTACTCTCCTGGAAGGCGCGGGCGACACGCCTCTCGGCGGCAGCCGTTTTCTCTATCCGCGCCGTGATACGCTGATCGAAGGACTCGTCAGCTGGCATTGCGGGCAATCCATTAGTTGCGGACGCTACGTTTCTGGAATAGGCCATGACAGAGACAGCGCGTCGAGTTGGCTTGTTGTGTCGCAGACCGGCAAAAGTTGTCGCGACAAGTCTTGCAAGCGGGTAAACCGCCCGCAAGTGAAACAAACCGGGGGACAATTCCGGCGGAGCATTTGTCTCACGGGATGCTAGAAACTTGCACCAACTGCCGCGCGAAATTTCGGCGATGGGCGATAGGCAGCCCAGGTGGTCACGGCTTCGGGAACAATTCGGTGGTCAGGCCGGCCGCACGGTAGGTGACGAGCCCGACCCATTCATGCGCCGCAAGATCCGCGGCTTCTAGCCCGTTGGCGAGCGTTTCGGCCGGCCGTATCAGATCGGCGGGACCGCGCGTGCGATAGTCCACGGGATAGGCGGTGATGTCGAACCCAGCCGCACGAAAACAGGCCATGGACCGCGGCATGTGGCTGGCGGAGGTGACGAGCAGCCAGGTCTCGCCCGGTTTCGGCTTCACGGAAGCGGCGCTTTCGGTGGCGTTCTCGCAGGTGTTGCGGGAACGCTCTTCCATTTCGATCCGGCTGGCCGGAATCCCCATTGCCACCAGCATGTTCCGCGCGACTTCGGATTCCGTCATCGCGGCGTTGCCGGTCAGATGCGCGGCACCGCCCGACAGGAAAATACGCGCACTTGGAAAGCGTCTGCCGAGCTCAATTGTGGCCGTCAGCCGCTCGGCCGCCTCGTTCAGTGTCAGCGTGTTTCTGTCGCTGCTGATGTGGGTGTCCACGGCGCCGCCCAGCATGACGATTCCGGCGACTGGTCCATCGAGTTTCGGCTGGGGGAAGCGATCTTCCAAGGCCATCAGTGCTGCCGGCCCTAAAGGAACCCAGCCGAGGATAGCAAGAAGCGCGACGGATCCGACGAGGAACGCCTTTCCCAGGCGCGACCAGCCCAGCGCCAGTGTGGCGATGCCGGCAAGGCCCAGAAGGCCGATCACATTGGACGGCGACAGGAAGAAATCCAGCAGTTTCGAGAAGATAAAAAACATGGTCGAGAGCCGTGGCGCGCATCTACGGTTCGGTCGTGTTACGACCGAGCGATGAATGCGAGCGAACGTATCCAAGCAACATTGAGACTTCGATAAGACGGCAACCAGCTAGATAACCGACCAACCTACCAAGTGGTTCGTCCTTCTATCCGGCGAGCCACAGGCTACCCGCGAGAATGACGCCGTAGCGGGCGGCCTTGCCAATGGCGACGAGCAGAACGAAGGGAGTGAGAGAAACGCGGGCGGCGCCGGCGACTACCGTCAGCACGTCGCCGATCACCGGCAACCAGGCGAAAAGCAGGGACCACAGGCCATAACGGTTGAAGGTCCGTGCGGCCCGCGCGTAGGTCTCGCGGCCCGCCTTCGGCAGCCAGCGTTTGGCGACGACCGCCCCGGCGCCGCGACCGAGCACCCAGTTCACCACCGCTCCAGCAGTGTTACCGATAGTTCCCACAATCAACAGTAGCGCCGGATCGCCTCGGCCCGTGGCAACCAGGCCGGCCAACACCAGTTCCGATTGCGCTGGGAGCAGCGTCGCTGAGACGAAGGCGCTCAGAAAAAGCGCGCCATAGGGAGCAAGCGTCTCCATGGCGCCGCTATCGACCGTCAGGCCTGCACGTCGACGATGCCCATCATACCAAGCTGCTCATGCTCCAGAATGTGGCAATGGTACATGCGCGGTCCGGGCAGATCCTGGCGCAAAAGCAGACGCACGGTTTCACCTTGGGCGACATTGACCGTATCCTTCCAGGCGAGATAGGCCGGCTTTGTCACCTTGCCGTCCCGTTCGTGCTCGACCACCTGGAACTGCGTGCCGTGTACATGGAAGGGATGATCCATGTCAGCTTGGTTTACGATCTCCCACAGCTCGACCTGACCTGCTTTGGAGACGACGTCGACCCGTTTCATGTCGAAGCTTGCGCCATTGATGAAGAACCCCATGCCCATGGTATCGGAACCCATCGCCATGCCACCCATGTCGTGCGAACCCATGTCCATGCCGGTCATCGATCCGCCCATCGACATGTTCCCCGATCCCATGTCCATCGATTCGGTAAAGACGAAACGCCGGGTAACGGCCGGCGCGCCGAGTGGCGAAATCGCCCGAAGAGTTTCGGGCAAGGGCGGGAACGGCTCAGCGGGCGTCTCCGAAACGTTAACGGTGAGCAGGGTCAGGCCGGCGTCGTCTGGTCGGCCAGGTCCCATCCAACCGCGATCATAGTCGAGTGTGTACAGGGTCACCGGGCCGGGTTTGTCGAAGGAGACTATCAACTCAAGACGTTCCGCTGGGCTGAGCAGAATGTCGTCGACTGCAATTGGCGCATCCAACAAGCCACCATCGGTTCCGATGATCGTCATGGAGGGACCATCAAAGGCGAGCCGCAAAAAACGGGCGTTGGTCGCATTGTAGAGTCTGAAGCGGCGCTTCGTGCCAAAAGGGATCTCCAGCTTGGGATTCTTCTGACCGTTGACCAGCACATGGTCACCAACGCGGCCGTTCATCATGTCTGCCATGGTGCTGGCCGGCATGGTGCCGTCCGCCGCGAGCCGCAGATCGGTGAACATCAGAACCGTGTCGCCATATTCGGCTGGGATCGGATCGACTTTCGGCTTGACCAGGAACACGCCGGCGAGGCCGCGATAGACCTGCTCGGCCGTCTTGCCGTGCGGATGCGGGTGGTACCAGTAGGAAGCCGCGCTGCCTTCGGGCAGGTTGAAAGCGTAGGTCCGGCTGCCGCCCGATGCGACCGGGTCCATCGGGTTGCCATCCTGGTCCGCCGGCACCGGCATGCCGTGCCAGTGGATGGTGCTTTCCTCGCCGGGTATGCCATTCTCGAACGCGATCTCAACGCGATCACCTTCAATTACCTCGATCAGCGGGCCGGGGCTCATGCCGTTATAGGCAAGCACCGGCGTATCCATCCCCTCGGCGAAGTTTGCCGTGGCCGATCCTGCCGACAGTCGCGCCTTGAACGAGCCGGGAGCCGTCGATTCATTGGCCAACCGTTGAAGATCGCGCAACGGTTCGCCCTGCGGCAACACGGGGGTGGGTGATGGCGAGCCCATGTCGTGATCCGCGTGCCCCCCCATGTCCATCCCTGGCATGTCGTGGCTCATGCCGTCCATCTTCATCTGAGCGGTTGCGGGCGCCGCGGCAAGCGAGGCGAGGCCTGCCAGGAAAGTGCGTCGGTACATCGGTTTTCTCCTTGGTTCGTCCGAACATGGGGTCAGCAGCTCACCGCGGCTACGAAGCCCGGCTTTGGGCGGCCACGTCAATGCGGCGTATGGTCAGCTTCGGTTTCGCCGGTGCGGCGTCGTGGCCGCTGGAAAGATCCTCGATGATCGGGCAATTCGATCTTCCATCGCCCTGGCAGTGATCGGCGAGATGCCGCAATGTCTTCGTCATGTCGCGCAGTTCGCGCATCTTGCGCTCGAGTTCGGCAATGTGCTCCAGCGCGATGCGCTTGACATCGCCGCTGGCGCGCGATCGGTCGCTCCAAAGCTTCAGGAGATCGCCCATCTGCTCGACCGAAAAGCCAAGGTCACGCGAACGGCAGATGAAGCGCAGCGTATGCACGTCATCGTCGGAATAGACGCGATAGCCTGCGCTGGTGCGCAGCGCGTTCGAGATCAAGCCGGTGGATTCGTAGTAGCGGATCATCTTGGCCGAAACGCCGGAGGCGACCGAGGCTTCGCCAATATTCATGGTTGGGCTCCTGCGCGGGAACGGTTTTCTGTCAAATGGGTATCGGGCGTGAATAATACATCGGCATGAATGTCCGTGGTTCGTGCGCCCCGGGCCGCCAGTATCGGGGCCGCCGAGGCGATCATGGCCGGCGGACCGGCGACATAGATCTTCCAGCCATCGAGGTCGTCGAGGTCCGATGCCACCGCGTCGTTGACGAAGCCGCCACGCCGGTCGCCGCCTGCTTCCTACAGCACGGGCAGGAAACGCAAATTGGCGTGAGCTTCGGCCAGTTCGGCGAAGAGGCCGGTCATATAGAGGTCGCGTTCAGCGCGGACCCCTAAATAGACGTGTATCGGCTGCCCGAACCCACTGGCCAGCGCCGTTTCGACGATCGCCTTGACCGGCGCCAGGCCGGAGCCACCGGCTATGCCTAGGATTGGGCCGGAATGCTTCTCGCGCAGGAACGCCGCGCCCAACGGCCCTTCGAGTTCGAGACCAAGGCCGGGCTTTGCGACGGCGGCGATGCGCTCGCTGGCCGCGCCGCCGGGCACGCGGCGGATGTGGAATTCCAGCAGCGGCTGGTCGGGCCTGCTGGCCATGGAATAGTCGCGGCACGGCGCGCCCGGTATTGTGAGCCGAGCATATTGGTCGACCCAGAAAGCGAACCCCTCTCTGCGCTCCAGCCGCACGAGAATGCGCTTGATGTCGTGGGTGGCGTTCTCGACCGAAACGATCTCGCCGGCGAGGCGGCCGACAGGGAGGTCAGTCACTTCGTCACTAATCGCTCCATCAGCAACCAAGGAGAGCTACCATGTTGAAACTGAAAGTCCCGGACATGAGCTGCGGCCATTGCGCCGGCACCATCGAGAAGGTGGTCAAAAGCGTCGATCCGACGGCACATATAACGGTCGGCCTCGGGTCGTCGACGGTTGCCGTTGAAACTGGCGCCGACGAGAATGCGATCCGGGACGTCATCCGCGCGGCCGGCTACGACAACGAAAAGGCGATTGCGAGGATCAAAGCCGTGCCAGCCGTGTTAGCTTTGAAAAAGCCAAGGAGAGGGACGGGCACAGTATGTTTTTGCAACCGATCGACTATTTTCTCGCGGGCTGGCTCGTGCTCGCTGCGGCCTCGACCAGCATCGCAACAATCCCGAACCGGTGGTTATGAAGTAGGAGACCAGCACCTTGTTGTTGCAGCAGCGGATAACGCTGTCGGCCCGGCTTAGCGTTTTCAGCAGCCGCCCGCTGGCGGTCGGCGCCTAGCGCGAATCGTTGAAGGTCAGAAGATAGCCGACACTCGAGGCCGCGATGTCGGCTGGCGATCGGTCGACAGCACGTTCAGTTTACAGAATCGTAATCAGCCGGCAAGGTCACGAGCAAGATGACAAAGTATCGTTTGGCAGTTATCTGGTTCGAGTTCTCAGGTGTTGGAGCCACATTTTGTTCGGTCCCGTGCCAAGGGCGGGCATGGATGCCGCTCAGCCAATAGGCGGCATATTTTTTTATGATCATGTACGCGGCAACGGCGAGCACCAGCGCCGCGAAAATCCGATTGAGAGCCGTCTTGCTTGCCGAAAGCCGCGTGGCCAGCAGCATCCCTGCGCCGCCGCCGATGACACCACCGAAAATGAACTGGGCGGCGAGCGGCCAATCCACCCGACCAGCCAGCGGATATTTGAGAGCCGTTGCTAGTCCGAAGGTGCCGCGAGCAGCAACGAGCCGATTGCGTGATGATCGGCCTGCCTGTAGCGAAAATCAGCGTCGGTACGATCAGGGACCCGCCGCCGATACCGAAGAAGTCCGACGCCACGCCGGTGGCGATGGCGGCCGCGCCTGTCGTCAGACACATGTTGAGATCAATGGGCCGTTGCCGGCCTTTCTGATCGCGCGTCGGACGCAGCATCAGGAGCGCGACCGCAACCATCACCAAGCCGAACAGGAACAGCAGCTTTTTCCCATCGACGAGAAGGCCGAGGCTCGACCCAAGCGCGGCGCAATGGCGCAGCGCCACCGCACATGCCCCTTGCGGGCATGAGCGACGAGATTAGCATAGGCGTTGACCGGAACTGCGAGCGCGCCGGTGCCGATCGCCGCAAAAAGAGAAACGTCCATCACGAACATCTTCCCGCCAGAAACCGGTCATGCAGGACCATGCCTGCCGCTATGGCGGCGACGAACAACAGAACCAGCGGCAGCCCCATCGAAACGGCTGAGATGGCTGGCCCTGGACAGAAGCCGGCGAGCCCCCATCCCGTGCCGAAGATCGCTGAGCCGACCACCAGACGAACATCGATATTGGCCCGCTGCGGCTGGTGAAACTGCCCGTCAAGGATTGGCTTCGCCATCCGGCGCTGCAGCATGACGCCCGGCACCGCGACCAGCACTGCGCCGCCAAGCACAAACGCCAGCGTCGGATCCCAATGACCGCTGGCCAGATCGAGGAAGCCGATCACGCGCGCCGGGTCCACCATCTCCGACAGCGACAGTCCGAAGCCGAAGATCGCGCCCGCCAACAGGGCGATGGCAATACGTGCATAAGCAGAGGCGGTCATTTCAACAGTCCCATAGTGGTTGCCGCGACGATCCCTGCCGCGAGGAAGGTAGCGGTCGCTGCGAAGGAGCGTTTCGAAAAACGGGCAAGGCCGAGAATGCCATGGCCGGAGGTGCAACCCGAGCCCATCCTGGTGCCGCCGCCGACCAGCAGCCCCGAGAAGAGCACGAGGGGCCAGGAGGAGGCGATCGTCACCTCTGGAAACCGCCCATAGGCGGCGGCGTAAAGGAGCGGACCAGTGAAAAGGCCGACAACAAAGGCCGCGTTGATCCAGACCTGATGCCCGCCGAGCAGGCGACCGATGATGCCGGAGATGCCGGCGATCCGGCCGTTGACGACAAACAGCAGGACGGCGGAGAGACCAAGCATCATGCCGCCGAACAGAGCAGGTAGGTACTGGGTCATGCCCGTTCCTCCGGATCGCAGTAAATGGCATAGAGCGCCTGAACGAGCTGTGCCGCCTTTTGCTCCGTCAAACGATAGAATATCTGCTTGGCCTCTCTGCGGGTCTCGACTACGCCCGCTTCGCGCAAAACGCCCAGTTGCTGCGACAAGGACGGCTGGTGGATATCGAGTTTTTCCTCCAATTCGCCGACCGAGAATTCGCCCTCAGCCAGTGTGCAGGCGAGCATCAGGCGCGCCGGGTGAGCCATCGTCTTCAACAGGGACGCAACCTGGTCCGCGCGGCTCTGCATGTCCTGTGGCGCAACGATGCGTCGTTTCGGTGTTTTAACGAGTGCTACCATGCCGCCCCCTCCAGTGCATCCAGCGGGAATTTGAGATAGCGACGGCCATTGTCCTCTGGCTCGGGCAGCCGGCCGCCACGCACGTTCACCTGAAGCGCATGAAGGATCAGCTTCGGCATCGGCAATGTTCGATCCCGTGCTTCGCGAAGCGCCACGAAACGTGCCTCGGTCATATCGGCAAGATGCGGGTTGGCACGCTTCTGCTCACCCACCGTGCTTTCCCATTTCGCGCTTCTCCCGTCCGGCCGGTAATCGTGACCGGTGAACAGGCGCGTCTCATCGGGCAGCGTCAGAATCCGCTGGATGGAGTTCCACAGCGCTTTGGCGTCGCCGCCCGGAAAATCAGCGCGAGCCGTGCCCGAATCCGGCACGAAGATCGTGTCGTGGACGAAGGCGGCGTCGCCGATGACATAGGTGATGGAGGCGAGCGTGTGGCCCGGCGAGAACATCACCCGACCTTCGAGGGTGCCTATCTTGAACGTGTCGCCGTCGGCGAACAGGCGGTCCCATTGCGAACCGTCGGTGGCCAGGCCCGGCCAGTTGTAGATGCCCTTCCAGAGCTTCTGCACGTCTGTGACGCGCGAGCCGATCGCTGTCGGAGCGCCGGTCATACGTTTCAGATAATCAGCGGCGGAGAAATGGTCGGCGTGTGGGTGGGTGTCGAGGATCCAATCCACCGTCAGCCCCTCGGCACGCACACAATCCAGGATCGCATCGGCATGGGCAGGTGAAGTCGCGCCGGACTTCTCGTCGAAGTCGAACACCGGGTCGATGATCGCACAACGCCGCGTCGCCGGATCGGCGACGACATACTGGATGCTGCCCGTGCGCTCGTCGTAAAAGCCCTTGACGCGGGGTACGTTCGCCTCATGCTGGTCGAGCCAACGCGCGGCGCTCGACAGATCGAGACCGTGGCTCTTGCCGACGACCTCTACGTCCTCGCTCTTCATTCGCCCGTCCAGCACCTCGCCGAGCATGTAAAGCGCTAGCGCCCGCAGCCCGCTCTTGCAATGGGCAAGGACTGGTCCGTTGGCGTTGGTCATGGCTTTCTGGAAGGCCCGGATGTCGGCTTCTGTAATTGTCGGGCCGGTGACCGGCACGAAGGCATAGTCAAGACCGGCCGATTGCGCGGCGGCGGCTTCGGCGACGTTGCCCGGCTGGCCGGTCTCCTCGCCGTCCGGCCTGGCGTTGATCACGGCGGCGAAGCCTTGCCGGGCGAAATCGGCGAAGACGGTTGGGTCCGGCTGGGCCGATACTGTCAAGCGATCATTGATTCTCACGAGTTTCATGGGGGTAAGCGCTCTTGCTCGAGTACATTATGCGATTACATATAACGTATAATAATTGGCTTCAAGAACGCAGAGGACTTATGCCGGAAAGGCAGGATCGATCTGATGGTTCCGGATCAGTTTGTGTAGGCGAACCGCCACGACACCTCCGCCGCGCAGTTCGGCGCAGTGGTCTTGCGTGCACATGTGCTCCCACATTGTCTCGACTTTGCGCCTAGTATACTGTCAACGGGTGAGGAACCGGAAAGGGCGAGGCCTTTACGTCGGCACCAAAGTACGCGGCGGCTTGGACAACGACATGCGTAAAACAATAGCCTACGGCACGATGCATGAATCCGATCCCATGCGTCGTGCTGTAGCCGAATGATCAGAGCGGCCCAGCGGTGATGTCGCCCGCGCCGCGCCGGCAATGACATCGGCGCACGGCAGTGCGAGATGATCCTTATCGTGACGGGGCAAGACGGAAGAGGCAAACTCGGCAAATGAATATAGCGGTAATAGTGGCACTTGCAACGGGTATGGCGTGCGCCGGCACGACCGCAACCGCTAAGGGCGAGGAAGCCAAGAGCGGCGGCAATCCAATGTGGCCGGCCGGTCTGCGTTGGAATTGCAAGACGGGTTCCAAGATCGTGTGCGAGCGCGACGGCTCGTGCCGTACCGACAAGGGAGATGCGCCATTCGCGCTGAACTACGACAACAACGATGTCGAATTTTCGGACGGCAAAGTCCGGATCAAACGGCACTATCAACAGACGGTGCAGGGTAGCCCGTTACAAAGCGAAGTCAAGGTGGAGTTGGCTGACAACCGCGTGATCTGGCTGACAGCCGTCGATGCCAGCCGAACCTATTCCGCCGCATGGGTGGGGGCGATAAGCGAACTAAAGGGTGGCGTCGTGCTGATGGAATCGCAAGGCGTATACTGCACTCCGAAAAAATAAGGTGATGCCTATCGAAGCTGGACCAAATCCCGGAGGATTTGGCCATGTCTCGATGCCCTGAATGTGGCTTTGGCTGGAGTTGGCGTCTTGCGGACAGACGGCTGAAATGCCGCCGTTGTAACCGTCGTTGGCGGATCAGGTCGCTCTGGGATGCCTCCCGGCTCGGCAGCCGGGTGAAGACGGAACTGGTGCAGCGCTTTGTCTGGAGCGTTCCGGTCTACCGCCAGTGCTTCTCGCTCATGGCCAGCCGGCCGGCGACGGAACGGTTCTACCGGCTGATCGGTACGGCCATGGCTCATGCCGAACACCTGCGCGAGCCGTTCGAGGGCAGTCTCGAATACGACGAGACCACCTTCGGCGGCGCCCGCAAGGGCAAGCGCGGCTGGGGTGCTGTCGGCAAGGTCATCGTCTTCGGCATCGTCAAGCGCAACGGGCTGGTGAAGGCACAGCCGATCCCGGCGCACGACCGCGCCTCGATCATGCAGGTGATCCAGGCTGAAAGCCGCGAGGGCTCGCTTTACTGCACCGACGAGTGGCAGGCCTACGCCACCTTGCGCATGCGTGGCGACCATGTCGTCATCCGCAAGGAGAAGGGACGGCCGCTCGGCCGCGACCACATCAACGGCATCGAGGTTCTGGTCATATGCCAAAAACTGGCTCTATCCCTACCGCGGCGTGGCGAAAAAGTTCTTCCATCTCTATCTCGGTGAAACCTGCTATCGCTTCAACCACCGCGACGACGACCTCAAACCCTTGATCACCATGCTCTTGAGAACCACGGCCGTCGAGCACATCGATAGAAATCCGGTCCAGTTCAGATAGGCATTACCAAAAATAAAGGGGGTCGTTAATTGCCAGACCGCCGGAATATCTGTCGATCGCCTTTCGGCTCGAGATTCTTGAAAAGTCGCTCGCCAGCGTAATTAACGCATTGCGCCAGGTTGAGTACGGCGACGGCTCGGCAGCCAAAACAGAGGCGGTCGCTGATGCATGCGCGGCAATACTGGACGACAATTGGATGGAGGTGAAAGAGGCTATACATGCAGTCGAACGCCGCTATCACCGGGCTTGCACTACCGAGTAGAAAGCGGCATGGCTCGCTGAGCCAAGCCGAGACCACACCGGACTGCCACCAAGTTGGCCTCTTGCTGCTTTCCATAATTGCTGTGCCGGCAATAACTGCCGCGTCGAGCAAAAGTCCAGCTTCGACAACTGAGAGAAATGCCACGTGCCGCGATAGCCAAATGATGGAACCGAGAACGATATTCCCGCTCTTGCAAGCATGGGTGCGTCACGGCATAGCGGCGAAGTTCTCTTGACGAATTCAAGTAACATACGGCGCTGGAGACGGAACGACGCTGAAGCCGCCCGAAATTTGTTGGGATTGCCTGTTCGGACTATGATGCTGCCGGCGCGACTGGTGCGTTTTCCTGTCCGGTAGTGGTCGAATGTGTGGAGAAGCAGGGACACCATGATCATATACACCTTTTCACCGGCTTTGGGGGCGGGCGAGGATCGTTGGAAGGATACCGGAATCCGCGAGCAGTTCTACGCTGATCTGGAAGAGGTCCGGCACGCGGTTTGCGATTTCCGCGATGATTTGGCCTTACAGAAAGGTGAACCTCCGGTGGGGTCCATTCCAATCGAGCGGGTTAAACTCGATGCCCCTACGGCTGAAAATGTTCTGACGTTGTTGAACTGCGGAATCGGCCCTTTGGTTCGGCATTGTGAAATCGTTGAAACGATTGCCTGAGGCCGTTCCGAGGAATCGTCCCCAGCCTCCGCCGTCACTTCCGCACTTTGGTGCCGTCTCGGCTCTGACGATTTTACGCAATAGTACTCGAAAGAATATTCGGGACTCCAGCGTTGACGACTTGGCCGAATAGGTCCGTGCCCGGTTGGGCGCGCGCAACAAGACGGAAGCGGTTCGCACCGCCGTGCGCAATGAACTGGCCCGCGCAGAGGCCGCAACGCCCTAGCGGGAGAGGCTGGACGGCGTACGCCGATGGGCGCGCAGGAAATTGGGACCACCGGTTCCCGCCATCGACATGAAGTAGCTTATGGATGAGCTTTGGGAGGAGGGCGCATGAGCCTTGTCGATGCGTCGGTGATCGTCGCCATTCTCAACGAGGAGCCCGGATTCGAGGAACTGGAAAAACGGATAGAGGACGCCAGGCCACGGCTTTTCGTGTCGCCGCTCGTCCGCTTCGAAGCCATCACGGCGATGATGACAATCGAACTGATCCGCTCGGGCTACAAGGGCGATCGGCAAGAGATCGCGTCCAAGGTGCGCGAACTGGTCGATGCATTCATAGAAATCATGGCTGCACGGACGATCGTCATTGAC
>ERZ778018.2130-NODE-2130-length-13441-cov-4.483341_pt1 | contig 13441 bp, 12 predicted proteins | sample MGYA00375748_ERZ778018 | MGnify/ENA primary metagenome ERZ778018 (study PRJEB29350, sample SAMN05509839) | bioreactor metagenome | biome: bioreactor; material: wastewater | place: South Africa: University of Cape Town | collected 2014-04-22 ... | reverse complement strand
TTTCTGACCCGTGACATAAAAGTTGATCGACTTTTGTCGATAACCTCGTTCATCCATTTGCTACACGTCTTCGGGCCCGCTGCTTCTGTCCCAATCGACGGCGTTGACCACAACGTCTTAGAGATTATTTCCAATGAATCTTTGCGAATTCGCCTAAAGTTAGATAATTGGCATAAACCCTTCATGGCGACAAGGCATGGATGCCGGTGTCTAACAATGGATCGTTCCTTCGTAGCTAGTGCACAGCCTGACCGGCAGGCCCATGACGACCAACTCCTGGCTACCTTCGCCGAGATCGGCTTGCCATTGGGCTGGCGATTACGAACTCTTGACAGGGAGTTCATGGTCAAAGATTTGCTCGACGATTCTATCGCAAATTTTAATATAAATCAAGAAGAGATTGAGTGGGCCGCCATCGCCTACGCAATATATGCACCTTTCTCCAGTGGAATCACAAACAAATACGGCACTACATTTACATTCGACGCTATCGTTTCAAAGCTCATAGAAAGAGAATCCGTCGATTTGCCATGCGATGGAATGCATCGCTTGATGGCGCTGTCTATCATCTCCACACGAGCAGAGAGAGGCGATCTTCCATCGCTTAGACAACGGCTCGAACTCAATGCATATCTGAGTAAACGACTTGAGTTGCTTGTCGCCTCGCAAACCTTGGACGGTTCGTGGCCGATGCGAGTCGATGATTCACGGCTTGCTTCGCAGGCAGACAGTTCGCGTATGACTGCTCGATGCGTATTGTCAACCGGGCATAAACTCGAGTGGGCGATTATGTCGAGAATGGCAAACCCCAATCTGACCTCTACTATTAGACAGGCAAGACATTGTCTCGAAGAGGAATTGGAGATTTGCCGCCCAGAAAATTTATCCACCGCCTTCTGCCCTTATTCGCATGCTGTCAAGGCGATCCTCGATAGCATAGCATTGGGGTTATAGGACTTACGATAGCCCCGATTTCTTTGACTTTGAGGAGACACTCGGATGACTGTCATTCGCGCACTCAACCTGGCGTCCGGATTGATGCTGATTTGCATCAGCATGCACTTGGGAGAGACCAATCACTGCATTCCAGTAAGCCACAGGCCGTCGCCCGCTGAGGCAAGTACGGTCCACGGCGGAAATGGATGCAAACAGTGGATATTGGTTCTGCAGTGCGACAGCGAAGAGTGTGGACAGCAATTTGGATACAACTGCGTAATTGAAGGAGCCATAGGACTTGCGGACTTTGGAGGATGGTGTTGTGAGGACAGCAACCTCTTTCCAGTCCACATTAACCCCGACTTTTGCTTCCCTGAGTGACGAGTTTTTGCTTCCCTGAGTCACGAGTTGAGATCTTCGAGCCTGGTTGCCTCCCTGTAATAGATGCGCACAGATGGCTAGTTCTGCTTCAGGGTTGCATGCGGCTTTGTGTTCGCGCCGGGAGGGCGAGGCTTCCGGATCAACACTCGGCCTGTGCAACCCGACCCAAAACGCGCTAAATAGCTCCCAGCAACAGGGAAAGCAGACCAGCGCCGAAAGCTCGGCGCTTCCCGCAAGCCGAAATGCCCAAGCACTTTCAGTGTTGCTGGGAGCTATTTAGTAAGACCAGGCTTACTATACTCCGCACGCCGTGATTAATTAAACGACACAACCCAGTGTTCGCACGAAGACTATTTGTCCAAGCACCTGACAAACCAGCCAAAAACGGCTCTCGACTCAAACATTCGGGCGATTTTTTTTCTCGCGAATCCTTCAACTCTCCCTCCGTGAACGAGGCTGGTTGCTTCCTCCGCGCTAACCACCGGCGCGGCGAGTCGTCGATAAGTAGTTGGAGTTGTCGCCAATGCGTTTTATCATCATTACGAGCGCTTTATTAAGCAGCACTTCTGGCAACATCCCGTTAGCCGAGCGTGCTCAGGGGGTTTCATGGTTAACAATCAACAAATGCTCAGTAAATGCATTGTACCTGTATCTCCGACTGCACTCAGTATCGGTTAGCTACGCTGTGATAGAAAAGAACCTGACCGTTTCGAGCGATGGCTGTCCTATCAGCGAGCTGAGCGGCCTGGCAAATCGTCTGGGGCTGGAGTCCTCAGTTGTAAAACTAACTCCGAAGTCTTTGGCAAATTACGGCTTCCCAATTATTGCGCACATCGAAAATGATGGGATTGATTCCGGTCATTATATTGTGGTTCTAGGCGTCCGTGATTCGGTAGTCGATCTTATAGACGGAACGTCGGGGTCGAAACTGCCGATGTCGCGGGTTGAATTCTACAAGCAATGGACTGGATTCGCCATGGTTAGGACTCCTTCGAGGGGATTGGTCTCGATGTGCGTTCTCATCTTGGGGCTCATCGTGCTGGTATGTGAGGGGGGGAGGACTCTGGCAAAGGCGCGCCATGCGCTAAGGCCCTTTCCAAAGTCAGTGGTATTGATAATTGCGGCCCTTATGATTTGGGCTTGGCAAGCAGGCCACGCCAGCGGGCAAGATCTTGCAAGGCTCGCCGACGACATCGATGTTCAGTGGGCGGGCGTAACGCAATTTAAGGTGAAGTACTCTTCGATCATGAAGGCTTTGGTGGACAACGAGCGAATCCATGAGGTTCTTGGAGTCGATTACCTGTTGAAGACCGACCGCACCTACGCGTTCGATGGCGACAAGCGTTATTTCGAGCAATCCGACTCGGCGACGCCGTTGTCGCCCACCCCTGGGGCCGCATCGTTCGGCGAACTGAGAAAGTCAAATATCTATACGTATAATGGCAAATCTGACGTGATTAGGTACATGGACAAGATGTCCAAGATGTTTGCCACGACTTCGCTTGACAATCCGGCCTACGCCTCGGATCGCAAAATCTTCGACCAGGAGTTTTTGGGGTTTTTATACAGGTCGGCACCGAATATTTTCGCGTCCAGACGCCCAGGCGCCGTCCATGTTTTGTCACTCTCGGACAAATTAAGGTCGGGCGTGTTCCGATTCACGGGCTACGAGGAGTTGGACGGCGTATCCTGCGTCAAGGTTCAGGATGAGCGAGGACAAGCTATCGAATCGGTGTGGTTGAGTCCGGCCCTCCGTTTCGCGGTCGTCAAGAGGGAGACTCGGAAGCGAGGGGTCGACGGCCCCGCCTCCGTTACTGTGCTTCACGATCATCGCCTCGTCAGTAAAGAATTGTACGTGCCGCATTTGATTACAACGTTGCAGTACTACGAGATCGACAACAGTTCCGAATATCCGCGCAAGCCGCTGCTACAGCACGTGGTCACCGTCAAGGAATGCAAGACCACCGGCCTGCCTGAAGCCATGTTTCGCTACGAGCCACCCTCGGGCACTCCCGCCCTCGGAGACCTGAATGGAAGGCGCGTGCCTTATGTCGTGCCGGCCGACCAGCGGCAACTCGATTCCGTCCTGGCCGACATGCAGGCTGGCTACGAGGAAGGGACGTTGCACAAGCTTCTTAGACTGTTCATCGTCCCTGCGGTCGTCCTTGGGACATGCCTCGCCGCTGTGACGCTCGTCTACTTCCGATTCCGACGCCGCTCGACGATCTGAGTCGTTTCCGTGGTTGCGTTATCTTCCCCCTCGCGTCGATTTCAACACCCCGAGGAGACTTCAATGGATCTCAGTCGCCGCCGATTTCTTCTCTCTCAAGCCACGGCATTCTCCGGCGTCGCCGCTCTCTATTCGTCCGGCCCGCGATTGATGGCCGCCGAGGAAGCGCCGCCCGAAGCCGTCGCCACAGGTTCGATTGTACTCGGCGCCGCCGGAATATCCTCGACGGACGGGGACGGCCGTCTGAGATCGGGAGCGATCGCCTTTTCCACCAAGGACGGAAGTTGGCGTTTTCTTACTCCGATCGTCGGCCCCTTTCGTCTGTCCCCGGACTGCCGGCGACTCGCCTTGCTTGATATCAATCGCCATTCAATCTGGGCTTGTGATCTAGCCGACGGCTCTACAAGGCAGCTGGCCGACCTCGACGGCCTGCCCGTCTGGTCTCCCGACGGTTCCATGCTGATGATCAGCGCCCTGCCTCCCCACGACGCGCATCCGAAGCTGGCGGGGCAAACGTATGAAACCTGGAAGGTGAAATGGGGGGGCGGCCCTCCCGATCGCGTGGAGCTTCCCGCGGCGGACTTCGTGTCGGATTGGTCGTCCGACGGTTCGTGGTTCGCCTTGCGTACGTACTTGAGCGAGCCGGTGCCCGGGACTCAGATCTTCGTCTGTCGTCCGGATGGTAGTGAAAGACGGCAACTCACCTCGGAGCGTGCTTATCATTCGAGCGCGCGCTTCGCCCCGGACGGCAAATCCGTCGTCTACATCAGGCAGAGCAAGGAAGGAAGCAGCATCTGGGTGAACAGTCTCGACGGCAAATCGCCGCGCCGAATCCTGCTCGAGCCGATCCAATATCGCTATCAGGTCTGCTGGGCGCCCGACGGCGAAAGGATCGCATTCACCCGCCTCGACACCAAGGCCAACCGCACGACCGTGGAGCTCGTCGCCTTGAAAACGCTTGAGCGAACGCCGCTGAACGCCCCGGCAGGGCTCCACGGCGGCTGCGATTGGCGCTGCTGAGCGGAACAGGTGTCCCCGAGGCCGTCGGTACTCGTTCCACCTCGGTGAATCGGGTTCAAGCGTCCAAAGGAGAAAGACGTTGTCCAAGAGGCTTCGGCCCGGTGGGTTTACCCTGATCGAGCTTGTCGTCCTGTTTGGAATCGTGGCAATTGCGGCGGGGTTGCTCCTCCCCGCCGTGCAGTCGGCCCGCGAATCGGCTCGGCGGGCCCACTGCTCCAACAATCTCAGGCAACTGGCGCTGGGCCTGTCGAACTACGTCGATTCCAACCTCGTACTTCCGATTGGATCGTTCATGATGCCCCCTCCCGGCAATCCGCGGGGGACTCCGGGGAGCGGGAGCCACGAGCACAGCTTCCTGATCAGGTCTCTTCCTTATCTGGAACGAGCCAGTCTCTTTGCTGCATTCAACAGCAACGTACATTATACTCAACCCGCCAACACCACCGTGCTCTCGACGGCCGTGCCTCTTCTCTGGTGCCCCAGCGACCCCCAGGTCTCGATCACGAGCCAGACCCTGACCAGGGCGTTGCTCATGCGCCACACGAGCTATCGGGCGAATGCAGGCACTTGGTCCACCCCGGGGCGACTCCAAGACCCAAGAACTCCCGACTTTCTGAGGGCGCTCAGCCAGGCGAACGGCGTTGTTTATTATTACAGCATGGTCTCGCGAGCCGATCTCACCGACGGCGCGAGCAGGACCATGCTGCTCGGCGAGGGAGCATTCGGCAGACTGAGCCCGGTCGATCAACGAGAGTGGTGTTGGTGGGCCTCGGGGAATTATTCGGACTCCATGTACAATACCTTGTGCCCCTTGAATTCGATCCGTCGGTTCAGTCAGGCTGGGCCCGGCAACGGCTACGACTCCGGAACCGATTCGCCGTTCGTCTGCGGCGCCTCCAGCATGCATCCGGGAGGCGCTTTGTTCGCGTTCTGTGACGGCTCGGTAAGCTTCCTGACGGATTCGATCGACACGATGCGGTACAATCCATCCACTGGGTTCCCGGTAGACGTCAAGCTCGTTCCCTATGACAGATCGACCGGTAGAGGGAACCTCTACTTCCTCCGCGGCACGTTCGGCGTCTATCAGGCGCTCTCTTCACGCAACGGCGGTGAACTCCAGAGCGATTGATCTTCGACGCGCACGGTCGCTCGAGAAGCAGCCGTCCGCCGCTGAATCCAACAGACGGCGGATGGTCCGGGCGGGGGAGACGAAGAGTTGAATCTTCGACCATGGCGGGTTTGGATTGATCCCGCTCCCCGGTCGTGATCGTCGGCCGTCGGGGCTGATTCGTTGGACAGGCCCGGTCTTTGCGCGAGATCCACGCGCAATCTTCCTCGAAGGATGGTAAGCTGTGGTTTACGTCCCGGCCTCGCGCTGTTTCCGAATTCGCGCCTGGACCCCCGAGCCGAAAGGACCTGGATCATGCGGCCCGACTCGACGACCGACAACCTGGACGAACAAGAGAACGACGACGAGATCGACGCGACGATCCCGTTCCCGCCCCCTTCCCCGCTCAACGGGGGCTTGCCGATCCTCGACCTGGACGACGATTTCCTGGACGCCGAGGACGACGACTTCGACGCCGAGGAAGACCTGGACGCGCTCGACGGCGACGACGAACCGCGCACGGTGCTGATCACCGGCGCCTGCGGCAACCTCGGCCGCAAATTGCGGACCGCCTGGGCCGACGTCTACGACTTGATCCTCCTCGACAACGCCCCGGACGACGACCCGGACGTCTTCAAGGTCGACCTGAGCATCTTCGACGAGGACTGGATCACCCATTTTCACGGGGTCGACACGGTCGTTCACCTGGCGGCCAACCCGGACTCGACCGCGACGGTCGAGGACCTGGCCGGGCCGAACATCGACGCGCTGGCCAACGTGCTCAACGCGTCGGCCCTCGCGGGGGTCGAGCGGATCGTCTACGCCAGCTCGAACCACGTGATGAGCGGCTGTCGAGACGACGCGCCGGAGCTGATCGGCGTCGATCTGCCGCCGAATCCGTCGGGCCCGTACGGCACCTTGAAGTACGTCGGCGAGCGGTTCGGCGCGAGCCTGGCCCATGCGTTCGACGTGACGTTCATCGCCCTCCGCCTGGGCTACATCCAGGAGGGCGCCAATCGTCCCGAGACGCTCGACGACGACTGGAATCGGAAGCTCTGGCTGTCCAACGGCGATCTGGTCCGTCTCTTCGACGCGGCCGTCGAGGCCGAGATCGAGGACCGGTTGTTCCTGGTCGTCAACGGCGTCTCGAGGAACCACGGCACCGCCTGGGACCTCTCCGACGCCGCCGAGTTCCTCGGCTATCTCCCCGAGGACGACGCCTTCGCCGCTCGGAACCAGCCCGAACCCGTCGACGAGACGGTCTGAGGCGACGCCGACCATGAACCCGACCGGACGGCGATCTGACTTCGTCGCCCGCGTCGGGACGTCGGCCCTCAACGGATCAAGGCCGTCGCGGATCGGCATGCCGTTCACTTCGAGAAGACCGATACGCCGTCGCAATCGCCTATGACGAGGCCGAGAACCCTCACACGAATCCGATTCGATCCATCAGCGATCGGCCCGGAACCCACTTCGCTTTCGAAGCCGGCTCGATGGAGAGATCCGGCGACCAGGCCGTCTGCGCAAAGCTTGGCGAATCTCGCGATTCACCGGACGGCGCCGTCCGCCAGCTCGACTTCAGGCCGATCGGCGGCCGCGGAATTCCGATAATCCGAACAGGCGGCGCGAGCAATGGAGTACGCGCTCGGTCGGAGCTGTGGTCGTGTCGATCCGTGTGCAACCACAAGAATCGACCGTGCCAGGGACGGCGCGGCCCGCCGCGATCGGCAAGTCGCCTTGACCGAGAGGGGCATCCTGCTAAAAGAACGAGGCTTATCCGCATCTCCACATCATGTCTGTGCGATCCGGGCGCGTCGCGCGTGCCATTCCAGCGGCGTCGGCCTCTTCGCTTGCACTCCGACGGATCGACGTCGACCGCCCAGGGACGGCCGGTCGACATTCCAAAGCCAGGGATGGGGGCCCGATTCACGTGACCAGTCATTCGAAAAAGTCGAAGTCGCTGCTCCGCCGCCTCGTTTACTTCCTCGTCATGGTCATGACCGGAGGGAGCGCGGGGATCAGCGGCTGGTTCTTCAAGGATTATCCTCAGCTCAAGGCGCTGACCGAGGCGGTACTGGGCAAGTCGGTCGACGAGTTCGATCAGGACGAAGGGCTCAAGATCAAGACTCGTCTGAAGACGGCGGTCACCGCCGCCTTGACCCGCGACTCCAAGGGCCCAGGCGCGTACAAGGTTCGGATCACCGCGCTCGAACTCGACCCAAGGCAGTTCCCCGAGGGTAGGACCGTCGACATCCAGGCCGAGGTGCGCAAGATCGACGCTCAGGGAAACAACGTCCTCGTCTGGGAGAGCAAGGCGTTCGGCGAGAACCTCGCGGTCGTCGGCCGCGACGACCTCTCGGTCGACTGGAACAATCGCCCGTTCGACATCGAGTGGCGGCAGGGCGAGCGGATCGTGGTCTCGGCCTGGGACCGCAAGTCGGGCTTCTTCAATCCCAGGACGTTCACGATGGCGCTCCCCGGCCCCGATGAATTCCCGCTGGCCTCGGGTCCGCACGTCCTGGCCGCCGCGTCGAACCGCAAGGCGACCCAGTCGGTTCTCAATCGGATCGTCTTCGACAGCCGGCGCACCGGCGCCGGTCCCGACTCGTCCGACCCCGAGCCGAACGCGCCGGAACGGTCGGTCGCCAGGAGGAACGGCGTCGGCCGTTCGACGGCCGACGACTCCGACCGTCCGATCATCATCCGGTAACCATCCAAGGAGTCCGGACGTGGGCATTCCACTCTCGATCGATCGGTTTGAGGGGGACGGCAAATCGATCGCAGTCCTGCTGACCGACGACGGCGCGACGATCAACTTCCCCAGGGCGTTGCTCCCCGCCGACGCCAAGCCCGGCGACGTGCTGTCGATGACCCTGGCTCGCGACGAGGCCGCCACCAAGAAAGTGGCGGCCGACACCCGCAAGATCCAGGACGATCTCAAGGCGACCGACCCCGGGGGAGACCTCAAGTTGTGATCGGCAAACCTCTCCGCCGCCTGGCGGTCGTCGCCGCGCTGGCGGTCGGCCTGTGGTCGATCTCCGCGCCGGTCCAGGCCCAACTGTTCTCCGACCGCTCGCGGTCGGCGGCGCGGTCGATGGTCCGGATCGAGGTCCTCGACGTCGGCCAGGGCGACTCGATCCTGATCCGATCGCCCGAGGGCAAGACCGCCCTGGTCGACGCCGGCCCCACCCGCGACGGCGCGTTGAACGTCCTCAAGGGCAAGGGGATCACGAGCATCGACATGGTGGTGGTCTCGCATCACCACAGCGACCACTACGGCGGCATGGAGCCGATCCTCCGCACGTTCAAGCCCAAATACTTCGTCGCGACCGGTTCGTCGCACACGACCAAGAGCTACCTCAAGCTGCTTGAAGTCGTAACGTCCGAGGGGCTAACCGCCGTCCAGCCCTCGTCCAAACCCCGGAAGGTCGAGTTGGGCTCGGTGGAGATCACGATCCTTCCCCAGCCCCCCGAGAACGTCAAGGAAGAGAACGACAACTCGATCGGGCTTCGCGTCCAGTACGGCGGGTTCTCGATGCTGTTGACCGGCGACAGCGAGGACGACGAGCGGCGGTGGTGGTTGGCCCATTGTCCCGATCTGGTCGGCGACTGCTCCATCCTCAAACTCGCGCACCACGGCAGCCGCAACGGCACCGACGCCCGATGGCTGGAACTGGTCGCCCCCGATCTCGCCGTCGCCAGCCTGGGCTCGGGGAACAGCTTCGGCCATCCCCACTCCGAGACGATCGCGCTGTTGCGTCAGTACAGGGTGCCGTTGCTGCGAACCGATGAGCGGGGGACAATCACGCTGGTCAGCAACGGAGCGACCTGGAACTACGTCACCTCGACCCCTCTGGCCAGGCGACGCTCTCCTCGCGACGACGCCGTGGCCGCGACCCGCGACGATGGGACGAGCCGGCGGCCCTCGCGGTCGTCGTCGCGGACGCGCTGAACCCGCCGCGCGGAGTTCCTGACGGCTTGATCGATCCCCCTTTCCCGTTCCCTCGGTTCGCTGTAAGATCCCGATCCCACGATGGGGCGGTCGTGTTTCGAGGACGCTCAGGGAGGAGCCGGCGATGTCACTCTCGATCCACTCCGCGGCGTCGTCGCCAGCCGACGAGCCGAGCCTCGGCTCGTTCCGCGACCCTCGGACGTTCGTGCGGGTCTTCGTCGGGGCGTTCCTCCGCGACGTCCATTCGTTCTATCCCGGCTGCCGGATGGAGTCGATCCCCGCGCCCCTCGGCGTCCGAACGGCGAAGACAGCCGGCGAGCCGCCCGAGCCTGGCGACGGCATCGGGTTCGAGATGACCGACGAGGACGACGACCGGACGACGGCGGTCTGGGTCTCTCTGTTCGGGACCTGGCATCGCCTGGTTCCCGAGCGTCCGCTGGGGCTGGGGGCGCAGGACCGCCGGCTGATCCGGGCAGTCGCCGCGGTGCTGGAGCTGAACTTCCAGATCCTCTTCCGACGGTCCCGGATGTCGATCCTCCAGTTGCGCCGGGGGATGCCCGAGGACCATTACGTCGCCGCTTGCCTTGAGCCCTCGGCTTATGCGCCGACCGCCTGGGCGTCGAGCCGAATCGCGGAGGCGATTCTGACGCTCCGCACGATGGCCCTGTCGACCTACGAAAACCGCCGCGTCAGCACCGGCGCGCTGATCCTCGGCGCGGCCGGCGATCACCCGGACGAGGGCCGACGCTCCACCTCCGCCGAGGCGATCCAGTTCGGCGCCGAGTTGACGAGCCTCAAGAGCCTGCAACGGCTCTGCGACGGCCGCCGGACGGTGTTCCTGATCGACCGCGCGGGCAAGCTCGCCGACGTCGTCGACGTCCAGAGGTGGGCCGACCGCGACGACGGATCGACGGGGGGCGAGAAGTCGACCGCCCCCGGCCCCGACGTCCCTTGCGCCCGGATCTATGCGGCCCACGCCCGAGCCACGCGATCCGGCGGCGACGTCTGCCTGGTCTTGAGCCCGAATCAGGAGATCAAGGTCTTCGCCGACGGGATGCAGGCGTTCGTCTTCGCCCACGGCCGCTGGCGCGCTCTCGACGTCGAGTCGAAGTTCGCCGTCTGGCGAGAGGCGCTCGCGAACCCTCGGCTCGCCCGCGTCCTCTTCCAGGCGGCCCTCGACCTGGCCGAGGAACGACAAGGGGGGTTGCTCGTCGTCGTCGTCGACCCGTCGCGGGCCGTCGGCCGGCTCCTCGATCCGCGCGACGTGGTCGATTTCGAGGCGGAACCCGAGGCAGAACCGGAACCTTCGCCCGGCCGGGAATCGGGCCCGGCGCTCTACGTCGTCGATCCCTGGGATGCGACGGCCGCCGGCGAGCCGCCGGTAGTCGACTCTCTCACCAAACGATCCATCCATTATCTGGCCGGAAGCCGCTCGCTGCTGACGCTCGACGCCTCGGTGGTCGAGGCCCTCGCGTCACTCGACGGCGCGCTGGTGGCCGACGGCGACGGACGGCTGCTGGCCTTCGGCGCGATCCTCCGTCACGACGCCCTCAGCCGTCCCCAGACCATGGCGGAAGGCGCCCGAACCACCGCCGCGATCGTCGCCAGTCGGTTCGGGCCGGTCCTCAAGGTGAGTGAGGACGGCATCGTCTCCTGTTTCCTCGACGGCGTGCGCGTCTGGGATTTGTGACTTGTCGCCCCACGCCCCGAACCCGAAGATGAGAAAAGACGCAATCGACGGCGTCACCACCTGGAACCGCGGCGCGGGGCGATGGATTTCATGACGGACGACACGCGATATTCCGGCGAACTCGAACTGGTCAAGGCCCTGGCGGTCGAGGCCGCCAATGAGGCGATGCGGCGATCGAAGCGGGTCAAGCCCGAGGAGAAGGCCAACCTCAGCTACGTGACCGACCTCGACAAGGACCTGGAGCAACTGATCCGCAAGCGGCTGGGAGAGGCGTACCCCGACGACCGGCTCACCGGCGAGGAATACGCCGCGAGCGGCGGCGACGGCCGCCGCCGGTGGTCGATCGACCCTATCGACGGCACCGGCAACCTCGTCCACGGTCTGCCCCTCTGGGCCGTTAGCATCGGCCTGATCGAGGAGGGGGAGCCCGTCCTCGGCGTGATCGCAATCCCCCCGCTCGGCGAACTGTACTGGGCCGTCAAGGGTCAGGGCGCCTGGCGCGACGGCGAGCGCCTTGAGGCCGGCGACGCCGAGGCGTTCCACACCCAGGACAACGTCTGCCTGGGGACCAACGCCATGCGCGCCGTCGACCCGAGGTCGATCACGGGTCGGCTCCGCGACCTCGGAAGCGCCTGCTGCGAGCAGGTCTTCGTCGCGTCCAACCGACTCAAGGCGTGCGTGTTCCTGGGGGAGCAGACGCACGACGTCGCCGCCGGAGTGGTGATCTCCAGCGAAGCCGGCTGCGTCTTCGGCACGCTCGACGGCGAGCGGCTCAGCCCGGCCGAGATGGTCCGTCGCACCCCGGTCTCGACCCCGACGTTCGTCGCGTCGCCCAGGCGGCTGGAGGCGATCCTCAGCAACGCCCGCCGCTACCCCGACGCCCTGGCGCGGTCTTGACCATGCGCCGGTTCGTTGCGAATCTGCCCGACGGAACGACCGAGATCTGCCTGGTCAGGATGGGTTTCCAGGTCCGAGGCCTTTCCGGATGGTTCCACGCCCGGACGCTCCGCGCGGCGATCGACCGCGACGCCGAGCAAGCCCTCGCCGAGGGCGCCGGCCTCCTCTCCTCGGAATCGTTCACGATCGCGCGCGGCCATTTCGGCGTCCTGCAATACTGGAGAAGCTTCGACGCCCTCGACGCCTGGTCGCATCGGCCGCCGCACTCGGAATGGTGGCGCGCGGCCGTCGACCGGATGAGGCGCAAGCACGACCTGGGCGTCTACCATGAAGCCTATCTGGTTCCGGCCGCCAACCTGGAATCGATCTATCTCGACTGCGAACCGGCGGGATTGGCCCGGTTCGGCAAGCTTGGCGAGCCGATCGGGCCGATGACCACCGCCCGAGGCCGGCTGGGAAGGATGAGGCCGAAATGACTGGATGCTGGGGCTTGAAGAGCTACGAGAACGACGACGCCCACGACGCCCTCGACCGGGGTTTCGAGCGGGTCCACGGCGCGGTCTACGACGACCTGATGGACGACGGCGACCCCACGCCGTTCGACCAGATCCAGAAGCGGCTCGCCAGCCCCGAGACTCTGGCCGCCGCGCTCGACCTGTTCGAATACGAAGCCGGCTCGAACCGCGACCGCTGGGACGACCTCGACCGCCTGGGCTACGCCGGGATCGTCGTCCGCCACGTCGAACTGGGCGTCGCCGTCCCTGACGACCTCAAGGCGACCGCCGCAGCCTTCCTCGAAGCCGAGAACCTCGACTGGGACGAACCCACCAGGCGCAAGCTCCGCCGCGAACAGGAACTCGCCATTCTCCGGAGGTGACGTTGGGCAGTCGAAGACGCGCTGCTTCTCGGCTTGCTCGCCGCTTGACTTCTTGCCCAGAAAGTCCAAGAATCGAATTAAACGAAGTTGCGGAGGTCTCCTCTCGATGGCTGATTTCGCCGAGGCTCTCGGAGCCAGCAAAGGTGCGTCCACTCTCTTGGTACTTTTCATACCCAGTAGAGATCGCATGGATCAACCGATCGATCAGGATTATTGGGTCGAGGAGACGCTGAAAGCGCTCGGAGTGATGTTCGGCGGAGCGACTGCTTTCCCCAGGGGAAAAGGAGTCTGGCGCGACGAGGCCCAAGGCGGGAAGTTGCAGATCGGAAGAGCGTCGTGTAGGGAAAGAG
>ERZ778018.2126-NODE-2126-length-13454-cov-11.120457_pt1 | contig 13454 bp, 8 predicted proteins | sample MGYA00375748_ERZ778018 | MGnify/ENA primary metagenome ERZ778018 (study PRJEB29350, sample SAMN05509839) | bioreactor metagenome | biome: bioreactor; material: wastewater | place: South Africa: University of Cape Town | collected 2014-04-22 ... | reverse complement strand
GATCGCCGCGGCCTCCGAAAAAGTGTCGGTCGTCAGCCCGGTGGGAGAGGGGACGTCGCGCTTCGCTCCGTCTTTCTCGGAGACTCAGAGCCCCTTGCCGCCCAGGTGCTTGCGCTTGCGGGGGTTGCGGACTCCGTGGTGCTTGGGGCGACGGCCCTTGGCCACCGGCGAGGAGTTGGCCTTCTTCCGCCAGGCGTGGCTCTTGCGATTCTTCGTCTTCACCTTCATGACGACCTGCCCATCCCATCGTGGAGTCGGAACCGGGACCGCTTTCGAAGAAGGACGATTATGCCAGCGCCCCGGCCCCGGTGCAAGCCGAGGCGTTCGGTCGTTCAAGCGCGGCCGGCCTGGCCGGCGCGGGGGGCGAGCCGGACGGTGAACGGGCGGCTGGAACGGCCGACGTGGCCCAGGTCGTCGATGGCGCGGATCCGCATGGTGTGGACCTCGCCGGGGGCCAGGGCCTTGTCGAACGTGACCTTGTACTGTCCGTTCTTCTCGACCTGACCCTGGCCGAAGACCACGTCGGAGTCCTGGTCGTAGATTTGCAAGGTGGCCCGGGCCTGGTACGTCCCGGTGAACGTCGGCGTCGGCGTGTTGGTGACGAAATGGCCGGTGGCCGGCGTCGCGCCCATGTCCCTGGCCAGCATCGGCGGGTTGGGCGCGGGCATCGGCTGGCCGACGATCAGCGTCATCTGAAGGACCGTGGCGTAGTCGTTGGTGGTCACGAAGACGGGTTGCGCCAACGTCGTGTTGATCGTCGTCGCCAGGGTGTGGAGGTTGTCGGCGATCGTGTCGATCTCCTGGGTCGTGGCCCCGGCGGAGACCAGCACCCCGGTTAGCGCGTTGTTGAGCGCCTGGGCGCTTCGGGCGCTGAGGGTGGGCCGGCTGACGACGTCGCGGAGGACCTCGTTGAACGATTCGATGGACTGCTGGGACGCGCGGTCGAGGCTGCTGATCGACTCGGTCATCGCCTGCTGGATCGGCTCGATCAGGTCGCGGGGCAGTGGGCGGTTGCGGTCGAAGGCCCGCATGTTGGTCGGGATCCGGTCGATCCGGGTCGTCTTCTGCTGGATCGTGACCGGCAGGTCGGACTGGACGGTGGTCGTCAGCGACCCGAGGACGCCCGACATCGGGTTCATCGTCGAGAGCATCATCCGGCCCTCCACCTTCTCCGAGACGGGAATGAAACGGCGGCGATCCATCGCGGCGTCCTCCTGGGCGGGTTCGTCGCGCCCGGCCCTCGCGATCGCGGGCCGTCTCGGCCGACTCGGACGCGAGCCCGACCGAAGGACGTGACGTCCGGCCGCTCGCCCCCCGATTTGCGTTTGCATCCCTCGCGACGTGGCGTCCGCGCCGGACTCCGGGCGGACGGCCGCATCCTTTACCAGAACCGCCCGATCCCGCCTAGAGCGCGTCACGCGAATCCCCGGCGACCGCCCGTCGTCGAACTCGAAATCCAAAGAGGCGCCGCCGACCGCCGACATGGTATACTAGCCTGGACGCCGGTACATGAATAATCGGCGTCGTCCTTGCGACGGGAGCGATCCGGAATGTCGAGCCGCGCGTTTTGCCATCTTCACTGCCACAGCCATTACAGTTTGCTGGACGGGGCCAACAAGCTGCCGGACCTGGTCAAGCACGTGAAGGCCGGCGGGATGTCGGCGATCGCCGTGACCGACCACGGCAACCTCTTCGGCGCGTTGGAGTTCCTGCGCGAGGCCAAGTACGCCGGGATCAAGCCGATCGTCGGCATCGAGGCTTACGTCGCGCCCGGCAAGCGGACGGATCGATCCACCGGCGGCTCCGGCGAGGAGAAGTTCGCCTACCACCTGACGCTGCTGGCCAAAAACGGCGCGGGCCTGCGCAACCTGTTGCGGCTCTCGTCGCGGTCGTACCAGGAGGGGTATTACTACAAGCCCCGCGTCGACAAGGAGTTGCTGGCGAGGTACAGCGAGGGGATCGTCTGCCTCTCCGGCTGCGTCGGCTCGGAGCTCTCCCAGCACCTGCTGCGCGACCGGATCGACCAGGCCGAGAAGCTGGCGATCTGGTACCAGGAGACCTTCGGCGAGGGGAACTTCTTCGTCGAGATCCAGGACAACGGCCTGCAAATCCAGCGCGACGCCCGCGAGCGCCAGGTTGATTTGGCGCGAAAGCTCGGGATGCCGCTGGTGGCCACCAGCGACGCCCACTACCTCAAGCAAGGCGACAACCTGGCGCACGACGTCTTGCTTTGCATCAACACCGGCAAGACGATCGACCAGCCGTTGGGCAAGCCGCGGTTCGTGGACGACTCCGGCGGCAAGATCTCCGACCAGTTCCACGTTCGCGTCCCCGACGAGATGTACGCGGCGTTCGCCGGCTATGAGGAGGCGCTGAAGCAGTCGACCCTGATCGCCGAAGGCGTCGAGGAGAACTACGCCAGCGCCGAGTTGGGCAAGCGGCAGTTCCCCTCGTTCCAGCCGCCGGACGAGAAGACGCCCGAGGCGTTCCTGCTGGAACTGTGCGAGAAGGGCCTGCGCGAACGCTATCCGTCCCCCACCCCGGTCGAGGTCCGCGAGCGGCTGGACCACGAGTTGGGGATCATCAACCGGATGGGGTTCGCCTCGTACTTCCTGATCGTCTGGGACTTCGTGCGCTACGCCCGCGAGAACGGGATCCCGGCGCTGGCGAGAGGCTCGGCGTGCGGGGCGTTGGTCTCTTACGTCCTGCGGCTCTCCGACGTCTGCCCGCTCAAGTACGACCTGCTCTTCGAGCGGTTCCTCGACCCGAACCGATCGGAGGCGCCCGACATCGACATCGACCTCGACCAGGACCGGCGGTACGAGGTCATCGACTACGTCCGCCGCAAGTACGGCGACGCCAACGTCGCCCAGATCGGCACCTTCGGCACGATGAAGGCCAAGGCCGCGATCAAGGACGTCGGCCGCGCCATGAACATGCCGCTGTCGCGGGTGGAGGAGATCAACAAGCTCATACCGACTCGCCTGAACATCACCCTCGACGAGGCGATCGCCGAGGAGCCGGCCTTGAAGGGCCTGATGGACGGCGACGCGGACGTCAAGCGACTTCTCGACTTCGCCCGGCGGCTGGAGGGCTCGGCGCGGAACGCCAGCACCCACGCCGCCGGCGTGGTGATCGCCGACCAGCCGCTGGAGTCGCTGGTCCCGCTCCAGGTGATCCGTCGCGGCGGCGGCGACAAGGAGGAGATCGTCTGCACCCAGTGGGACATGGGCGACGTCGAGAAGGCCGGGCTCCTCAAGATGGACTTCCTGGGCCTTCGCAACCTCACCACGCTCCAGGCCGCCCTGAGGATCATCGCCGAACGCCATCCCGAGGACCGCTTCAAGCTCGAAGGGCTCCCCCTGGACGACGCCGAGACCTTCGCGCTCCTTCAGCGCGGCGAGACCAAGGGGGTCTTCCAGCTCGAAAGCGCCGGGATCCGCGACCTCTTGGTGAAGATGAAGCCCGACCGCTTCGCCGACATCATCGCCACCAACGCGCTTTACCGCCCCGGCCCGCTCAACGGCGGCATGGTCGACGAGTACGTCGACGTGAAGAACGGCCGCAAGGAGGCGTCGTACCTGCATCCGGTCCTCAAGGACGTCCTGGAGGAGACCTACGGCGTGATGGTCTACCAGGAGCAGGTGATGCGGATTTTAAACCGGCTGGGGGACATCGAACTCTCCCGCGCGTACGCCTGCATCAAGGCGATCTCCAAGAAGAAGACCGAGGTGATCGCCGAGGGCCGCGAGCAGTTCGTCAAGGGGGCCGTCGCCAAGGGGCTGGACAAGGCCGAGGCGGTGCGGATCTTCGAGTTGATCGAGTTCTTCGGCGGCTACGGCTTCAACAAGTCGCACTCCACGGCCTACGCGCTGGTGGCCTACCAGACGGCCTACCTCAAGGCCCATTATCCCACCGAGTACATGGCCGCGGTCCTCTCGTCCGAGATGGGAGGGGCGGAGCGCGACAAGTTCTTCGTCGAGCATATCGACGATTGCAAGCGCATGAACATCGAGGTCTTGCCGCCGAACGTCAACCGCGGCGAGGCGACGTTCGCCGTCCACGACGCGGGCAAGATCGAATTCGGACTGGAGGCGATCAAGGGGGTGGGGGCCAAGGCGGTCGAGGCGATGCTCAAGGCCCGCGCCGGGGACGGGCCGTTCAAGAGCCTGGAGGACTTCTTCGAGCGCGTCTCCAACCGCGACGTCGGCGCCGCGGCGGCCGAGACCCTGATCCGCGCCGGCGCGTTCGACTTCCTCGGCGCCCGTCGCGCGCAGCTTCTGGCGATCCTCCCCCGCGCGGTGCAAGGGGGGCAAGCCAAGCAGGAGGACCGCAAGCGCGGCCAGCGCGGGCTGTTCGACGACGACGACGCGCCCGAGGCCGGCCCGACCGCCTCCAACCTCCCCGACGTCCCCGAGCTTCCGGACGTCGACAAGCTCTCCGGCGAGAAGAAGGCGCTGGGCTTTTACATGTCCAGCCATCCCCTGACCGTCCATGCCGACCGGCTCCAGGCGCTGGCGACCCATCGGACGATCGACGTGGCGGAGTTGGCCGCCCGGATGCGCGAGGCCGACGGCGGCGCGAACAACGGCGGACGGCGGGGGTTCCGCAACGGCGGCGGGAGCAGGACGGAGGTGATCCTGGGCGGCCTCGTCACGGGGCTGACGATCCGCAACGTCCAGAAGAGTCGCTCCGGGCTGACCCGGATGGCCAAGTTCACCTTCGAGGACCTGCACGGGACCGCCCCGGCGATGCTCTGGCCCGAGGAGTTCGCCAGGATGGCCGACCTCCTGAGGGACGACGCCATCGGCTTCATCAAGGGGACGATCAACATCAGCCGAGACCCGGCCGAGATCGAGGTGACGCGGTTCGTCCCCATCGAGAACGCCGAGGCCGAGTTGGCCCGCGGCGTGGTCGTCACGCTCCGCAAGGGGACGCAGCAGCCGGAGGACCTGCAACGGCTGTTGCGGGTCGTCCGCGTCCGGCCGGGGAACCTGGACCTCTATTTGGAGATCTTCGGCCTGGCGAACGTCCGCCGCGTGATCTACCGCGCCGGCGCCGGCTTGAAGGTGCGGTACGACGACGCGATGGTCACGGAGATGGGGACGATCGTCGGCAAGGGGAACGTCCGGGTCCTCGGCGCCGGCGGCGCCACCACCCGCGTCGAGGCCCCCGCGCCCGCGGCGGCGACCGTCGCCGGGATGGAGGAGGCGATTGGCGACATGGATGCGGGCGACGATGATTGAATCGAGTCGGTCGCCGCGCGCTCCCTCCCTCCTCAACGACCTCCGATCCCGTCGGACATGCCGCATGCGTCCCGCCGCCGGCCGTCCGCCTTGATCGAAGGGGCGGATCCTGGCATGATGGCGGGGTGGAGACCCGGCCGCCGCGGGACGACGTTCGGCGATCACGGCCCGACGCCGATCGTCTAGGAGGAGATGGGTTGCGTATCACGTTTCATGGGGCCACCCGCCAGGTCACGGGCAGCGCCCATCTTCTGGAGATCGGGTCGTCCCGAATCCTGCTCGACTGCGGCCTGTTCGATTCCGACCGGATCGACCCCGCCAGCCAGAACCGCCGGCTGGAGTTCGATCCCCTTTCGCTCGACGCCGTGGTCGTCTCGCACGCGCACAACGATCACATCGGCCGGCTGCCGTTCCTGGTGAGGCGGGGGTATCGGGGGGACGTCTTCACCACCCCGGCCACCGCCGACATCATGGGTCTGATGCTTCGCGACAGCGCCCGGATCCAACGCGAGGACGTCCGCCTGGCCCACGTCCGCCATCCGGAGATCGAGGCCCCCGAACCCCTCTTCGAGATTTACGACGTCGAGGAGTTGATCGAGCGTCTGGTCCGCGTCCCCTACGAGGAGAGTCGGGAGATCGCCCCGGGGATCTTCCTCACCTATCGCGACGCCGGCCACGTCCTGGGCTCGGCGATCGTCCAGATCGACTTCCAGGAGGAGGGGCGCTCGCGAAGGTTGGTCTTCACCGGCGACCTCGGCCGCCGCGACACCGGGCTGCTGCCAGACCCGACCGTCGTCAAGGACGTCGATATCCTGATCTGCGAAAGCACTTACGGCGATAAAGCGCTCGACCCCTACGAAAAGCTCCTGAAGCAGCTTCACGCGATCCTGGCCCGCGCGATCCGGCTCGGGGGCAAGATCGTCATCCCGGCGTTCAGCCTCGGCCGCACCCAGCGCATGGTCTACTGCCTTCAAGAGATCTTCGCCACCGCCAAACTGCGGCCGATCCCGATCTACGTCGACAGCCCCCTGGCCACCCGCCTCACCGAGGTCCATCGCGACCATCCGGAATCCTACACGCCCCACGCCCGGGCCCTGATGGACAAGGACCCGCTCTACTTCGGCTCCAAGTACGTCGAATACTGCATGGGTTTCGAGGACTCGCGGCGGCTCAACCACCAGCGCGGGCCGATGGTCGTGATCTCGTCGTCCGGCATGTGCGAGGCCGGTCGGATCCGCCACCACCTGCGGCACGTCGTCTCCGAACCGGACAACGCGATCGTCATCGTCAGCTATCAGGCCGCGGAGACCCTGGGCCGTCGGATCTCCGAGGGGGTGGAGCGGGTCCAGATCCTCGACCACTGGTACGACCTCAACGCCGCGGTCTACGTCCTGGACGGCTTCTCCGGCCACGCCGACCGCGACGACCTGGCCTGGTGGTTCGAGCAGACCGGCGGCGGGATCGAGCACGCCTTCCTCGTCCACGGCGAGCCCGGCCCCATGGACGCCCTCGCCCCGGTCCTCCAGCGCTTTGTCAAGAATCCCGTCCGCACGCCGGAGCTGCATCAGAGCTACGAGGTTTGAGCGGCGGGTGCCGCGTTGAAGCCCCTGGCGGACGCTTTGACGGATATCCCTTCTCCGCTTGAGGGAGAAGGTGGCCGAAGGCCGGATGAGGGGTGGGCACGACAGGAAGCCTGGAGGGTTCGCGGCCGGGGGTCTCGTGGGTTTCGGCGGTTTGACTGGGACGTGACGCCGATCGACCCCTCATCCGGCCCTTTGGGCCACCTTCTCCCACGAGGGGAGAAGGGTTGATTTACGACGTCTTCGACAGGTCGAGAGGGGACGATGACGTCGGAAGACATCAGCCCGTGGGACGTGCTGGTCCTGGCGACGCTCGCCCCCCTGGGGGCGTTTCGGCCGGTCCACCTGACGCCGAACCTGGGGCCCGCCGAGTTGGGCGTGGCGGCGTCGGCCCCGATCCCCAGGGCGCCCGGCGAGTTCCTCGTCGCCGCGATCTCGGATTCCTCCGAGGCCGCCGCGATCCCGGTCCTGCTGACGACGCGCCGGATCATCTGGTTCGAGCGGATCGCCCCCGCGACCGGCGCGGTCGACCGAAGGCCGACGCTCGGCGGTCGCGCGGCCGACTTTTCCGACGTCGGTCCCGAGGCCGCCGCGGTCGGCTCGACGGTGGACCTCGGCGCGGGCCGCGTCGTCCCCCTGCCCCCGGACCAACCGAGACTGGCCGAGGCGCTCGCCGAGGCGATCCGGACCCTCCGCCACGCCGCGACCACCGGGGAGGCCCCGGCGGTCGCCCCCGCCCTGGCCGCTCGGATCGCCGCGGCGATCCCCAGGGCCCGGGCGCTCGACGCCCGCTTGGCGGACGTCGGCGCGGAGCGGTCGCGGTTCCGTCAGGAGTTGATGGCGGGCTCGCCGCGGGTCTACGCGACCCCGGCGATCGTCGCCGCCTGCGTGGCGGTTTGGGGAGCGATGACCCTCGCGGGCGTCGCCCCCGGCCAGCCGACGTCCGAGGACCTGCTCGCCTGGGGCGCCAACAACGCCTTGCGAGTGGCCCTCGGCGGCGAGGCGTGGCGGCTGCCGGCCAGCGTCTTCCTGCACGGCGGGATCCTCCATCTGGCCGTGAACATGTGGGCGCTCGCCGTGCTCGGTCCCCTGGTGGAGCGGCTTTACGGCACGGCGCGGTTCGCCACGCTCTACATGGTCGCGGGGGTCGGCGGAGCGATGGCAAGCTCCGCGATTGGCCCCGCGCGGGTGAGCGTGGGGGCCTCCGGCGCGATCTTCGGCGTCCTGGGGGCGATCCTGTCGTTTCTAATCATCCACCGCCACGCGATCCCGCCGAGCATCCTCAAGCCCTTGCGGTCGCAGACGTTGACGTTCGTGGTCTTCAACGTCGCCTTCGGCGCGATCGTGCCGGCGATCGACCAGGCGGCCCACCTGGGGGGCTTGGCCGCGGGCTTCCTCGCCGGCCTGGCGCTCTGGCCGCCGTGGCCCCCGCTGAGGACGTCCGCCGCGGCGAGGGCGCGGACGGTCGTCGCCTGCGCGGCGGTCGCCGCGGCGACGGTCGTCGCCTGCGCCTGGGCGATCGACCGTCGCGCCGAGACGATCTCGCCCGCCGACCTGTTCCGCGACTTCGCCCTCCAGATCGCCCCCATCGAGGACGTCCAGGACGACACCGCCAAGGGCCTCATGGACATCGCCCGCGAGTTCGCCCAGACCGACGGCCGAACGATCAAGGCGGACCTCGCCGCGCGACTCGACGACCAGGAGCGCGAGGGCCGCGCCAACCTCGAAGCGCTCAAGGCGGTCTGGACCCCCGACCCCAAGCTCCGCGCCTTCGCCGACCTCATGGCCGACTTCCAGCGCGAGCAGATCGCCGCCGTCGAAGCCGCCCGGCGCTACGCCCGCGCGGGCGACCGTCACGACCTGGAGGGAGACGGCGGCTTCACGAGCCACGTCCAGGCCGCCGCTCGCATCCGAGCCTCCACCGGCGGCTTCCAGGAATCCTACCTTCGCGACCGCGGCATGACCGATGAAGACGACGAACCCTGACGGTTCGGTCGTCGCGACCGCTGTAATCCGTCACTCGGCGGCTTTCGCGTTCGCCTCGCCTTTGACGCCGACGCCCTCGGCCTGGGACAATCGCGTGATTGGTCCGTCGTCGCCGCGAGCCGAGGCCCCGCCATGAGTTCGATCGTCGAGTTGTTCGAGAAGGCGCGCGGGGATCTGGAAGCCCGCGAGATCGAGGGAGCGGAGAAAGCCGTTGAGGTCGATCCCGAGCGGGAGGCGTTCCAAACGCTCCGGGGCGAGATCGGCAACAAGGCCAGGCCGGTCCCCGCGGAACTGCTCGCCGCCCACGTCATGGGGATCGTCCCACCCGAGGAGTGGCTGGCGCGGGCCGACGCGCTCGACGCCATCCTGCGGCGGCTCGACTCGGCGAAGAAGGAAGAGTTGTCGATCCGCGAACGCCCCGGCAAGGGCCGCGCGCTCGGGCTCTACGCCACCGGACGGAAGAAGTCCAAGGGGCGACGCCCCTACCGGACCCTGATCCGCGGCGTCGACCCGATCGACGCCCGCTGCGACTGCCCGGACTTCCTCAAGAACTCCCTCGGCGTCTGCAAGCACGTCCTGGCCGTCCTGCGACACCTTTACGACCGCCCCAACCTGCTGGCGAGGGCCCGCAAGCAGCAGGCCGCGGCCGACCCCGGCGAGGGCCTCGCCTGGGATCCGATCCGCCCCCTGGTCGGCCTCGGCGACTGGCTCGACCGTGTCACCTTCCAGGGCGCGGACAAGCTTACGGGAGACGCCCGCCGCCTGTTCCAGCAAAACGGCCACGGCGGCGCGACGCTCCGCGACGCCTGCCACGACGCCCCCGAGAAACGCTTGAAGCTCGTCGAGGCGCTCTTGAAAATCGTCCCCGACGCGCCCGAGTCGCCTCGGTTCGACCCGGCCCTGCTGGCGCTTCTTGCCCATGAGCAAGCCCGCCTCCGCCGCGTGCTCGACGCCGCGGTCTGGCCGTCGGAGTTGAAGACCGCGTTCAAGCGACTCTCGCGTCCGCTCTACCCGTACCAGAAGGAAGGCGTGACCCGGTTCCTCGCCAGCACCCGGCTGCTCCTGGCCGACGACATGGGCCTGGGCAAGACCGCGCAGGCCATCGCCTGCTGCGCGATCCTGAAGAAGCTCGGCCGCGTGAAGCGGGGCCTGGTGATCGCGCCGGCGAGCCTCAAGCCGCAGTGGGCGCGCGAGTGGGCCGGCTTCACCGACCTCCCCGTCCGGGTCGTCGACGGCCCCCCCGCCGACCGCGCCGCCGCTTACGCGGAGACCGACGAAGGCTTCCTCATCATCAACTATGAACAACTCCTCCGCGACCTGGACGTGGCCCGGAACTGGAACCCCGACCTGGTCGTCCTGGACGAGGCGCAACGGATCAAGAACTGGCAAACCAAGACCGCGCTTTCGGTCAAGGGGCTGGAGCCGAAGTACCGGCTGGTGCTGACCGGCACGCCGATGGAGAACCGGGTGGAGGAGTTGGCGTCGGTGGTCGAATGGGTCGACGACGACGCGCTTGAGCCCAAGTGGCGGCTGTCGTCGGTCCACGCCGTCCGGGCCGACGGTCGCAAGGAGGTCGTCGGCGTCCGCAACCTGGACACGCTCCGCCAGCGCCTCGCCCCGAGCATGCTCAGGCGGATCCGCCAGGAGGTGCTCGATCAGCTCCCGCCCCGAACCAACGTCCGCGTCCCCATCGAGATGACCGAAGCGCAGATGGAGGAGCACCAGGCGCTCGACCCGCCGATCAAGCGGATCCTCGCCACCGCCCACAAGCGGCCGTTGACGCAGGTCGAGTTCATGAAGCTGATGAGCCTGATGACCGCCCAGCGGATCATCTCCAACGGCCTGGCGCAACTCCGCTTCGACGAGGTCTGGCCGACCCTGAAAGACCGTCGCGCCGACGACGCCCTGCTGCGGAGCCTGGCCGCCCCCAAGCTGATCGAGCTTCGGCAACTCGTCCGGGAACTGACGATCGATCAGGGCCGCAAGGTGGTGGTCTTCAGCCAGTGGCGGCGGATGCTCCACCTGGCCCACTGGGCCGTCGCCGACCTTCTGACCGACGACGGCCTCCGCGCCGGCTACTTCACCGGGGCCGAAAGCGCCAAGCGGCGGACCCAGAACGTCGTCGAGTTCCACGACGACCCTACGTTCCGAATCCTCTTCGCCACCGACGCCGGCGGGGTCGGGCTGAACCTCCAGCGCGCCGCCAACAGCGTCGTGAACCTGGAGCTGCCCTGGAACCCCGCCGTGCTGGAGCAGCGCGTCGGCCGCATCTACCGGCTGGGGCAGACGTCGCCGATCGACGTCTACAACCTCGTCGCCGAGGAGGGGATCGAATCGCGGATCGCCGATCTGGTGGGTTCCAAGCAAGCGTTCTTCAAGGGCCTCTTCGACGGCGAGAGCGACACGGTCCACTTCGACCAGTCCGGCTCGTTCCTCAGCCGCGCCCAGAAGTTGTACGAGGCCGACGAAGCCGTCGGCGATTCGGCCGACGACGACGTCTTCGAGCCGTCCGACCTGGAGGTCGACGACGACGTTCCCGAGGACGTCCCCGACCCGATCGACGAGTTCGTCGAGGCCGCCGCGCTGGACGGCCCCGTCGAGGCGCCCGAGCCCTTCGCCCTCCCCGCGCCCGCTCCCTCGCCTGCTTCCCTACCGTCGCCCGCGCCCGCGCTCGGCGACGGCGAGGTCCGGCGGTTGTTCTCCAGCCTGAGCATCAGGCGGAGCGACTCCGGCGGCGTCGTCATCGAGGCGCCCCCCGAGGCCGCCGAGACCCTGGGCGCCCTGTTCGAGGGCATGGCCGCCATGCTGCGGGCCTCGGCGCCGCCGTCGGAGTGAGCCGGAGATCCGGGACTTCCTTCACGTTTGTGGCAAGCGGGACGCCGTGTTATCCTTCGCGTCATGAAGCGGAAACTCGACGTCCCCGAAGATCCGGCGGAACACGCGGCGAGGTTTTCGATCGATTGGCGCGATCGGATGGAAGCCCACGCGCGGAGGCGGCTCCGCGAACTTGGCATTCCCGAGGATCAAATCGGGGCGCTCGATGAGAGCTTCGGCCACCGCGAGGCCGCGTTTCATCCCAGGGAGGAGACCGGAGGCGGCATCTCGCCCGGTCGGAGGATCAACCTCAACAGCGGCGTGTTCAATCCGGATCTCCTGCGACCCATGCTCGGCGAAGAGGCCGCTTCGATGTGGGAAAGGTTGCCGTTGCGACATAGAATGGATGCGGTGATCGCCCACGAGTACGAGGAAGGCAAGTCCGGCGATCACGAGCGGGCGGTCATCGATGCGGCGAGCACCGAACTGCCCATCAGCGAACGAGCGAGGGAGATGCTCCAGGCTATCGCCGGCGACGTTAAGGAGAGGTCCCGATGATCCACCTGCTGACCATGGGGCATTTCACGCCCGGCAACCCGAAGACGGCCGCCGTCGAAAAGCCGCTCGACATGGACGTCGTGAACCGGCTTCTGACTGAACTGGCCGCCGAGGACGCCGCGGGCAAGCCCACCCTAGACGGCGCGCCCGTCAAGCTCAAGGGCGGCGTCGCGGTCGTCGCCTGGAAGGCCGGGCTTCACCGCAACCGCGCGGCCGAGGAATTCGCCCTCCGCCTCCAGGCCGAGACGGGATGCGCGATCGTGGACCGCGAGCATTCCCAGATGATCGACCCCGGCCGGTTGGAAGGCGTGGGGGATCACGCGGTGGGCCGAAGCGGCGGGTGAACGAAGGATCGGTCCTCCCGCCGACCGACACGGTCGAGACGTCCGCGTCCGGGCCGGGCGCTTGCGGCGCTCCTCGGGGCGCGGCATCTTGATAAGGCGATCGAGCCTACCCGCCTCGGGCGTGGCCGCCCTCCCGCCTTTCTCGAAGGAGTCGTGCCGATGAAGCGACGTGAATTCCTGACCCGTTCCGCCGTGGCCGGGGCCTCCGCCGGGTTTTTGAGCGGCGCCGCGCCGGCGATCGCGAGGGCGGCCGACGAATCGCCCGACTCCAAGTCCAAGGTCCGCTTCGCCTGCATCGGCGTCGGCGGCAAGGGGGACAGCGACTCCAACGACGCCGGCAAGCACGGCCGGATCGTCGCGCTCTGCGACATCGACGAGAAGACCCTGGAGAAGAAGGCCGCCAAGTTCCCCGACGCCAAGAAGTACCACGACTACCGCGCGATGCTGGCGGAGATGGGCGACCAGATCGACGCCGTCACCGTCAGCACCCCCGACCACACCCACGCCCCGGCCGCCGCCATGGCCATGCGCATGGGCAAGCACGTTTTCGTCCAGAAGCCGCTGACCTGGTCGATCGAGGAGGCCCGGCTGCTGCGGACCCTCGCCGCGGAGAAGAAGCTCTGCACCCAGATGGGCAACCAGGGGACCGCCGAGAACGGCTTCCGCGAGGGCGTCGAACTCCTCCGCGCCGGGACGCTGGGGACCGTCAAGGAGATCCACGTCTGGACCAACCGCCCGGTCTGGCCCCAGGGGATCCCCGCCTTCAAGGACTGCCCCGGCATCCCCAACCACGTCCACTGGTACGAGTTCCTGGGCTCCGCCCCCGACCGCCCCTACCACGACGGCTACCACCCGTTCAACTGGCGCGGCTGGCTCGACTTCGGCACCGGCGCGCTGGGCGACATGGCCTGCCACACCATCAACGT
>ERZ778018.2122-NODE-2122-length-13479-cov-10.194353_pt1 | contig 13479 bp, 9 predicted proteins | sample MGYA00375748_ERZ778018 | MGnify/ENA primary metagenome ERZ778018 (study PRJEB29350, sample SAMN05509839) | bioreactor metagenome | biome: bioreactor; material: wastewater | place: South Africa: University of Cape Town | collected 2014-04-22 ... | reverse complement strand
TTCCTCTCCGTGTCCTCCGTGACTCCGTGGTTAAATTCCGGGAAGTTATTTCGGCATCGTTCCCAGCACGGTGATCGTGGGGGCCACCCCGTCGATCATCTGGGACGAGTAGCTCGCGGTCTTCCCTGGGTCGAGCGTGTAACTCTTGCCGCTGGGCTGCATCTTGAAGCTGACCGCCTTGCCCGAATCGTTCCAGATCGTGTAGTTGACCGCCTTGGTGGGATGAGCGGCCACGTCCGCCTTGTAGGCCGCCTCGACCTTGTCGATCCGGGACGACTCGGCCGCGAGGGCTTCCTTCTCCAGGGCGTTCCGCTCGTACTTCCGGCCGCCCTTGGACCACTCCTTGAAGTAACGGTAGCCGAAGTTGCTCAGGCTCGACCCGTACCTTTCGAACTATTGCGAGTGAGTAAGCTCGTGGATGATGAACTTCAGACGCTCGCGATCGGTCATGTTCTCGCGAGCCGACCGAATGTAGATGTTCAGCCCGAACGTCTGGGCCGCGGTGTCCGGGCCTCCAAGCTTGAGCGTGTAACCCTTTCCGCTCCACGAGTTGAGCGGGTCCGCCCCGTAGTAAACGGTGACGCGGCCGGGGAGGTCGCCGAAGTAAGGCTTGAGCACCCGCTGCGTCGAGGGATTGAGCCGGTGCGACGTCCGGTTGGCGTTCCGCAAGCTCATCGTCGTGGCGGACGCGGTATGGATGCTACGCCCGGCCTCGCCGACCAGCCCGTGAACGGCATCGGCCGGGTTGAGCGGCGGCGGCTTCGGCGGCGGGGGCAGTGGCGGTGGCGTCTTCGGCAGCGGCGGCGGCTTGATCTTCAGCGCGGCGGGGTTGAGCCCGTTGGCGAGGGCGTGTCCCGCGACGGTCGAGGCGGAGAGGACCTGACGTTCCTCCAGCGATTCCAGGGCGAGGGAGTACTTGCGGCAACGGCGGCGTGGGGGCATGGGAGAGTCTCCAGGGTTGCTCGATGTGTCATGTCGAGGAGGGCGGGCGCGAGTCCCGCGGCGACGGCGGTTCGCAAGGACGTGTCTAAAAAGTTCCTGGCGTAAATGTCGGCACGAATCACTACGCGACAAAACAACAATGATTTGCATAAAGCCGTCGCGCCTCCTAAAATCAGGAGGTCGGGTCGGAATCATTCAGGCGACGACGCACGCGAGGGCGACGACATGGCGAAGGCTGTCATACCGAGGGCGGGGGACTGGCGGGCGATCTTCCAGCTAGCGGGCGAATGCCGGGAACTGGGGGACGACCCGACGGCGTGGCGGGACCACCTGCTCGAAGGGCTGTCGCGGCTGATCGACGCCGACCTGGGGTCGAGCGGCGAATCGAGCGGCCACGCGGGGGGGCCGCCGCGAAGCCTCGGCGTCGCGCATTATCGTTACGATCGCTTCGTCGGGCCGAAGGTCCAGGCGGACATCGCTTCCGAATTAGCGAGGGATCCGACCCGATACTGCATCATCGAGCGGTGGTACGCCGCGCAGGCCCGCGAGGACGGGGCCGCGTTGACCCGCCGAAGGGTCTACGAGGATCGCGAATGGGACGCCTCGTTCAGCGCGAACTTCGTCCACCGACCGCTGGGAGTGGACCACGTCGTCGCGTGCTTCCGGACGATCCCCGGAGGCCGCGACGTCTGCATCGGCACGATGCTCTTCCGGGGCCGGGAACGGCGTGACTTCGACGACCGCGAGGTGGCGATCGTCCGGGAGGCCCACGCCGCGATCGCCCCGCTGGTCGGCGGCCCGCTGGCGCGGTTCGAGGAGCCCTCGCCGCGCGACCTGCCGCCGCACATGCGCCGGGTGCTCGCCCGCCTGCTGGAAGGGGACTGCGACAAGCAAATCGCCCTTCGGCTCGGCCTGAGCCCCTACAGCGTCAACCAGTATACCAAGGGCCTGTACCGCCACTTCGGCGTCCGATCCCGCGCCGAACTCCTCGCCCGCTGGCTCCGCCGGGCCTACCCGAACCCGCCGACGTGGCTCAAGGAGAGCGACTCGGCGTAGCTCATTCCGCCGTCGGCCGGGGCCTTCGGCTGGCGAGGTGTTCCTCCATCTTATGCATGCCGACGACGCCGACGCCCGCCTGGGCCAGTTGGGCGCCGACGTACTTCAAGCCGCGTTGGGGAGGGATCTTGAGGACGACCTCGGCGCCGTCTTTCAGGAGGGTGACGGGGGCCCAGGACGACAGGCGGACGCCGGCCCTGGCGGCGAGGGGGCGGGCGACCTCGACGACCTGGCCGAGCGTCATGCGCGCCAGGGCTTGCGGGGTCTTGCTCAACACCTGGTAGAGGCCGCCGGCGGAACGCACCGCCCACCAGCGGGCGGCCTGACGGGCGGAGGCGTCGGCCGACTCGCGGGCGCCGGCCCTGGCGGCGGATTCCAGGCTCGCCTTCGCGCCCTCGCGGACGGTCGCCTTCAGTTCGCTCCGGGCCGTTTCCACCGCGACCGCCGCGCCGGGCTGGATCGCGGCCAGGCTCAACACGTCGGTGACGACGAACCCGGCGTCCAGAAGCGCCCAGGCGGCCTCGCCGGTGGTGGGGGCGTAGCCGCGACGAAGGACGTCGCCCAGGTGGACCATGTCGTACAGCGGCAGGAACTGGTGGAAGCGAAGGTCGGCGTCGGAGAGGCTGGCGACCCGCTCCAGGCCGTCGCTTTTGATCCGTCGAATCACCGATTGGCCGTCCTCGCCGGTCAGGTAAAGCGCGGTCTTCGCCAGCTTCTCGGTCAGCGTGGTCCCGTCCCTGGCCTGGAGGGCCGTGAGGGTCTCCGGGTTGGCGTCGACCCGCGCGATCGGCGGGATCACGGCGGAGCCGTAAGTTCGCAGGACGTCGCGGAAGTCGGGATCGGCGGCGTACTTCTCCAGCATCGCCAGGGCCATCGCGCCGTGCTCGGCGATCGCCGCGGCGGCCTGCTTGCGCAGGACCGGATCGGTGTAGGAGTCGAAAACCACGTCGGCGGCGTCGGCCCCCCCCTTGGCGAGGGCGCGGTCGCCCAGCGCGCCGTACTCCACCGAGAGCCGCAGCCCGTTGGGTCCGCCGCCGGCCTGCTCGACCAGCCCGGCCGCCTTGACGCGCGCCAGCCGTCGCGCGACCGTCTCCGGCCGGTGGGTTTGCAGTTGTTCATCGACGAACGCGGAGTTCACCCGCAGGAGGATCAGGCTTTCGTCGAGCGGGACGGCGCTTCCAAGGGCCTCCAGCACGGGGCCGTACAGGCTCACCAGCGCGAAGCCCTCCATCCCCCGCCGCCGGAAGGCGTCCAGCGACAGCCTCGGATGGTCCTCGACCGTTCGCAGGGCCGAACGCAAGTCGGCGGCGCCCTGGTCCAGGCTCACGAGGCTCAAGAGGACCAGGCGATCGGCCAGGGCCGCGTCGTCGTCGCTGGAGGCCATCAACTCGGCGACCCCCTCGGGCTCGGCGAGGACCAGCGGCAGGGCGCTCGGGTGTTTGGCGGCGAGCCGGCGCTGAGAGGGGGTCAGGCCCTCCAGTTCGGCGATGAGAATCTTGCGGTCGGTGTCGTCGGCGCGTTTCAGGCCGAAGTACTCCCGCCAGTGCAACAGGAGGTCGGCCGCGGCGTCGTCGTCCAGGAGGTCGCGGAGGGCGCGGAACTCGGAGGGGTGTTTCTCGTAGAGGAAGAGCGCCTCCAGATCGAGCCGGTCCAGAAGCTTCAGGCCGCGGAGGCCGTCGGAGCGTTCCACGGCGACCGCGTTGCGGCGGTAGCGCTCAAGCGTCCGCGCCACCAGGTCGCGGTCGTCGGCCGGGGCGTCGGCGTAACGGGCCAGAAGCGCGTCCTCCTCGGAAAGCGAGGGCGCGGCCGGAGCGGCGGTCGTCTCGCGAACGTCGAGGCGCGGCGAGGTCGGGGCGGTCTTGAGGGTGAGCTTGGCCGCCGTCCCCAGCGCGGCGAGGAGGACGACGACCGCGAAGGTTCGCTTCATGATGGGACCGGCCTCGTGACGTTGGGGTCCGGCGGATACGCGGGCGGCGATTCAAGGGCCGGGCGAACGGTCAAACCCGACCCCACTCCGTAATTGTCCGCCACGTCGCCGGATTCGTCAATTCGACCCGCGCCGATCCCCGGCCGGCGCGCGGGGTCCTAACCGATCCGACGATCGCTCGGGCGGCGAATCGCGAGGAGGCCCGCCTTCTCGGTCGAGATCCTGAAACGGGAATGATGACGCCCTTCGTTCGAGGGTCACTCGCCGAGGCCGAGGGCGCGGAGGGCGTCGTCGAGGGCGGCGAGGTCCCAGACCTCGGCGAGGGAGTCGCCGCCGCCGACGGCCAGGCGGCGGCCGGAGGGATCGAAGGCCAGGGCGGGGACGGGGCCGCCGTCCCGCCAGGGGAGGCGGAGCGACGGGCGGGGGGAGGACGGGTCGGCGACGTCCCAGAGTCGCACCGCGCCGGGCTGGGAGCCGACGGCCAGGATGCGGCCGTCGGGAGCGAACGCCAGGGTGGTGGCGTGGGTTTCGGGGTCGTCGGCGACGGGCTCGATCCGCCCCAGCGTCTTCAGCCGAACCGCGTCGACCAGGGCGACGGCGCCGCCGCGGTCGCCGATCGCCAAAAGCGCGCCGTCGGGGCTCAGGGCGATCGCGCCGGCCGCTTCCGGAGGGTCGTCGGCCCAGGTCTCGGCCGCGGCGAGGACGGCGTCGTCCCGGCGCGACAGCTTCCAGGCCTGGACCTGGACGAACGGCCCCGCCCCCATGACGAGGTAGAGCCGATCGCCGCTCGGCGAGAGCTGCGCGGCCCGCGCCGTCGGGCCGAAGTCCGGAGGCGAGCCGTCGGGGCCGCCGCGACGGCGGCGGCGAGAGTCGCCGGAGGGGGGTCCGCCGCGGTCGAACGGCTCGCGGGGGTCGTCGGGGAAGGCGACCGGGACGACGGCGTCGGGGCGGTCGACGTCCCACAGGAAGACGGAGCGACCGCGGCCGAGGACCATCGTCCGGCCATCGACGGCGCGGACGAGGATCGGCCAATTGGGCCCCTGGGCCCCCGATTGCATCGGCGGGAGATCGACGCGGGTCGTGGGGGCGTCGGCGGCGAGGCCGGCGGGATGGATCTCAAGCCCGCGCGCGTCGTGGACCACCAGGTCGCCGGCCGCGGAGAACGCCGCGCCGGAGGGTCGGGGGAGGAACGACCGGGCCGGATCGCGGCCGGAGTTGCGCCCCTCGGAGGGTTCGGGCGGGCCGACCGGATCGAGCGTCCGGGCGCGGGCGGCGCGAAACGGGGCGCGGGCGCCGGCGGAGGCGACGTTCGCGACGTTCCAGGCCCAGACCTCGCCGGCGAAGTCCGAGACCGCCAGCGTCCCGTCGTCGCGGAAGGCGGCCGAGAACGGCCGGGCGGCCAGGCCGGAGGCCGTGGCGCGGACGGCGGGCTCGCGGATCCGCCACGTCGAGGTCGTCGTCCCGGCCGCGGCCAGGGTCCGGCCGTCGCCGGAGAACGCCACGTCCCAGGCCGAATCGGCGCAGGGGAGGACGGCGACCGCCTTGTGCGACGCGGCGTCCCAGACCTCGACCTTGGCGCTTCCGCTCCACGACGCCGCCGCCAGCAGGCCGCCGGTCGGATCGAACTGGAGCCGGGAGACGAAGCCGTGGGTCGAGAGGCTCGTGATATACGCCTGGGCGTCGGGCCGCGCCAGGTTCCAGAGTTGGATCGTCCCCTGCGAGGCCGCGGCCAGCAGGCCGCCGGGGCCCAGGGCCAGGACGCGGACGTCGGTCGGCGCCTCGATGACGCGCGATTCCAGGCCGGTCTCGGCGTCGATGATCCGGATCGCGGTCTCGCCGGGGAAGGCGACGGCCAGGGTCTTGGCGTCGGGGCTCAGGGCGACGGAGGGCGGCGGCCAGGCGCGGCGGCCCTCCCGGCCCAGGTCCACGGGGCGGGCGGCGGAGTCGGGTCGGTCGAGATCCCAGAGGACCAGCCGGCACTCGCCCCCGCCGTCGTCGCCGGCCGCGGACCTCGGGCCGTCCGTCTCCAGGACGGCCAGCCGCTTGCCGGTCGGCTCGCCGAGGATCGACCAGACCCGGCCGGCGGTCGTCTTCAACTCGCGAGTCGGGACTCCCGAGGAGGCGTCGACCAGCAGGATCGCGCCGCCGCCGCGGGGCGCCACGGCCAGACTCGCGCCGGAGGCGACCAGGCGGCCGCCCGTCCTCCCTCCCCACATCCCGCCGCGACGGCCGCCGGGACCGTCGTCGCGGTCGTCCCCGTCGGCGTGGCGGCCCAGGGCGAGGGCGTCGTTGCGACGACCGCAGGCGAGATCCCAGAACGCCAGTTCCTCGCCGCCGCCGCGGTCCTCGTCGCGGGCCGTCAAGGTCGCCAGCCGGGTCCCGGTCTGGCCCGGGACGGCGTCGCGGGTGGCGCCGGTGGGCAGGTCGACGCGGGGCTCGAACTCGCGGAGGACCAGGAACTCGGCCGCCTCGTCGCGGAGCCGCGCCCGGGTCTCGGCGTCGGGCCCCAGCGCCGCGGCCTTCTCGATCAGGCCCAGGCCGACGCCGCGACGGTCGGGGGAGTCGGTGTGGCGGACGAGTTCGGCGTGCCGCCACAGCTCCATCCGTCGCGCCGCCTGGCTCTCGCGCACGGCCTGCTCGGTTCGGGCCAGGGCCTCGTCGGCGCGGGTCAGGGCCGCCACCTTCTGCTGCAAGGCCGCGTCCTTGGCGTCGCGCTCGCGGACGACGCGGTGGTAGGCGAAGCCGGCCACGGCCAGCACGATCAGGCAGGCCGCGGTCGACACCGCGCTGATGCCGGGGTGCCGCCGCATCACCCGCCAGGCGCGGCCGACGGGGCTGATCCGCCGCGCCTTGACCGGCTCGCGGTTGAGGAACCGCGCCAGGTCGGCGGCCTGCTCCAGGGCCGAGGCGTAGCGATCCGACGGCCGCTTGGCCAGGCTCTTCAGGACGATCGTCTCCAGATCGCGGGGGATCCTCGGGTCGATCGACCGGGGCGCGGCCGGCTCGCGGCCGGCGATCTGGTCGAGCAGCTCCGCCGCGGTCGCGCCGTCGAACGGCGGCCGGAGGGTCAACAATTCGTAGAGGGTCGCGCCCAGGCTGTAGACGTCGGCGCGGCCGTCGAGGACGCCGGAGCGGCCCTGCTCCGGGCTCATGTACCGCGGCGTCCCCAGCGTCGCCTCGTGGTGGGTCAGGCCGGGATCGGCCAGACGGCGGGCCAGGCCGAAGTCGGCGACCCAGATCGACCCCTCGCCGTCGATCAGGAGGTTCGACGGCTTGACGTCGCGGTGGATCACCCCGTGCTGGTGGGCGTGCGCCAGCGCCTCGGCCGCCTGCATCCCCACCCGCGCCGCCCACCGGAAGTAAGACGAGCCCCCCGGCGGCTCGAACGGCGGCTCGACGGCCTCCGCCGCCCGGGCCGCCAGCGACGACGACGTCCCGCCGGAGCGCGACAGGGCCAGCAGGGAACGACTCTCCGACAATCCCCAGGCCGGCGTGAGGTCGTCGGCGTCCAGCACCGACGCCGCGGGTTCGACCGCGACCGCCGAGCGCCCCCAAGGCGGACGCGACGGGGACCGCAACCAGACCGCGGCCGCGCGGGTCAGCCGCCACGACGAGACCCCGCCGCGGCTGGAGGGGTCGACCGACGACCGGCCGCCGCCCGCGCCGCGCTCGCTCCGCAGCCAGCGGACGACCCGGTCCAGCCCGCTCCCCTGGATCCGCTGCATGGCGTAGTAGCAGAGCCCGCCGACCTGGCCGACGTCGAAGACCGGGACGATGTGGGTGTGGTGCAGCCCCGCGGCCACCCTGGCCTCGTTCAAGAACCGTCGCCGGGCCGAGGAGTCCGGCGCCGCCAGCGTCCCCAGCACCTTCAAGGCGACGGGACGGTCGAGCCCGACGTGAACGGCCTCGTAGACCGTCCCCATGCCGCCGCGGCCGAGTTCCCGGACGATCCGGTAGCCGGCGATCCGCCGCCCCGTCTCCAGGTTCCGCCCCGGTCCCCCGCCCCCCGACGACCCGCTCGCCCCGCCCACCAGGCCGTTGACCAGCTCCAGCCCCTCCAGCGCCGCGCGGACGTCGTCCTCGATGTCGCCGTAGCGGGCCGCGAAGACCTCGGCCGCGGGGGCCTCGCCGCGCTCGGCCAGTTCGAGATAGACCTCGACCGCCTCGCCCAGGCGCTCGTCGTCGTCCGGGGGGACGACGCTGGAAGTCTCGTCAACCGGCAGGCCCATGGTCGTACCTCAAGTTTCCGCCCGGCGGTCCTTCCAGCGAGCGTTTCAACCGCTTCAAGCCGCGCGCCCAGATCCCCCGCACCGACTTCCGCGTCACCCCCATCCGGTCGCCGATGGCCTCGAACGAGAGCCCCTCGGCGTGATACAGCCACAGGACGTCGGCCTCGGCGGTCGGCAAGGCGGCCAAAGCGTCGGCCAGCAGGACGATCAACTCCCGACGGCTGGCGACCTCGCTGGGGCTGGTCTGGCTCAGGGCCAGCACGTCCAGCAGCCGCCCGCCGCCCCCCTCGCCGCCGTCGTCCCCCCGGCCCCCCTCCCAGGGGGCGTCCAGCGGCACCGGCGCGCCCCCGCCGGCGCGCTTGGTCCGGCTGTGATAACGCCCCAGGTCGGCCAGCTTCTGCCCCACCAGCCGCCGCAGCCAGCCCACCAGCGCCGCCTCGTTCTGGCCGGTGAACTGGGGGAACTGGCGGACCACCTCCACCAGCGCCTCCTGAACCACGTCGGAGAGTTCCAGCCGCTCGCGAAGGCGAGGCCCCAACCCGGTTCGGACGACCATCCGAAGGTAGTTGCGGTACAAGGCGCAAAGTTCGCCCAACGCCTCCGCCTCGCCGGCGCGAGCCTTGGCCAAAAGCTCGATCGGCCCCTCGGCCATGACCCACGCCCCTCTCCGTCCACAACTAAATAGGCGACGATCCCCGCCCGGTCGGACCACGCAACCCGCCGAATCCATCATGGGCGGACGTCGCCCCGACGGCAAGGCGGCGCGTGGAGGCGCCCCCGTCCGTCGTTTACTCCGGCCGCGGCAGGCTCGGCATGGCGAAGTCGGACGTGAACGTCAGCGTGGTCCCGCCGCCGTTGGCGAGGCGGATCGTGTTGGCCAGCAGGCGCATCGCCAAGGGGTCGCCCTGGCGACTGTGCAGGACGGCGACCTCGGAGGCCGACCAGTCGTAGTCGATCACCCGGATCGTGATCGGGTCGCCGTGCTTCCAGACGATCGGCTGGGCGAACGTGTAGTCCCAGATCGGCCGCGTGCTGTTGGCGACCACCGGCGAGGGACCGTAAGTCACCCCGCCGACCTCCAACGTCACCCCCAGGTCCGGGCCGCCGCCGGCGAGGTACTTGCCGGTCGACGCCGGAACCTCCCCCCGGCGCAGGGTGACGCGGTAGCCGGTGGGGACCGTGACCTTGTCCCACCAGTCGAGGTAGGCTTTCGCGGCGTCGGCGTAACGGCCGTCGGCGTGGTCGCGGAGATAGTCGCGGAAGCGGCGGGCGACCTCCTCCGCGTCGTCGGGGCGGGCCTGGGCGCGGTCGTAAGCCTGGCGGTAGGCGGACGAGTCCCACTCGCGGAGGATCCCGTCCCTGGCCTCAAGCGCCTCGCTGATGTAACTCCCGCCCGCCTGGTGGGCCTTCAGATAGTCCTGGTACTTCTCGATCCGGGCCGCGAAGCTCGACGGCTGGTTGCGGGAGAACTCGCGGGCGCGGGCGATGTCGCGCTCGTCCAGCCGTTTGAGGTAGTCGTCGAGCCGGTCTTGCACCTCGCGACGCAACGGGCTCTCGGGATGCTCGTCGAGGAACTTGCCGGCGCGCTCGACCAGCTCGGACAGCGAGGCGTTGGGGAGGGACTCGGCGCGGATCAGGTCGTCGACCACTCGGCGCTCGACGGCCGTCCGCCTGGTTTGCTGTTCGGTCTTGAGGCTGGCGGCCAGCTTCAGGGCCTCGGGCCGGTTGGGAGAGTCGGGGAACTCGCGGAGGAAGCCGTCGAGCGCGGCCAGGCCGGTCGCCGGGTCGTCGATCGTCTCAAGCGAGTTGGCCTGGGCGTAAACGTCCCTCCAGCGCTCGTCGTGGCGGACTTGCTCGCGGGACTTCTCGACCTCGCGGATCGCCGGGGCCAACCGGGGGGCCTGCTCGCGCGCGGCCTCCAGCTTGGCGTCGAGGTCCGGGACGGCCGCGCCGGCCGCCAGCCGCGAGGCGCTGGCCTTGACGGTCCACTCGGCCTGCTTGTCGGCGGCCTCGCGGGCGCGTCGGGGCATCAGCCAGGGCATCGTCGGATGACTTTCCAGCAGGTTCGACCACCGCGAGGCCACCGCCGCGGCGGTGTTGCCGGAGTCGCGCTCGAACGCCGCGGCCCGCTCGAAGCCCCACAGGTCGTAGCCGACGGCCAACCCCGCCGCCGCCGCGACCGCCGCCGCCGCCTTCCCCAACCGTCGCAGCGTCCGCTTGCGCTCCAAGCCGCGGAGGCGATCGCGAAATTCATACGTCCGGTTCGACCGCGGGTACCGCTTCTCGTACGCGGCGAGGCAGCGATGCAAGCGCGGCGGGTCGTCGGCCGCGAGTTCCCAGAGCGTCTCCATCTGCGCGCGGTCGCGGGCTTGAAGCCGATCGGCGACCCATCCCAACGGCCCCTCCAACCCCATCGGCCGGATCTCCGACGGCGGCCGGTTGCCGTCGGCGCCGGGGCCGAAGGCGCTGACGGCGAAGATGACGCCGTCGGGGGCGTGCTGGCGAAGCGCGTGGCGGGTCATGCCGTACTGGCGGTCGACCAACTCCTCGACGAACGCCTCGTCGATGGTCGCGTCTTGCTTCTCGCGAGCCAGCACGCGGTCGAACTTGGTGAGCAGGAGCGCGACGGGGCGGTCGGTGCTGATGTCGTCGGACTTCTCGATGTAACGTTCCAGGAGGTTTTCGACCTCCTGCTGGCGGCGTCGGCGCTCGGCGGGGTCGGCGGGGCCCTCGGGGTCCAGGCAGAGGAAGACGGCGTCGCAGCCCTGGAAGAACTCCTGGATCGGCTCGTCGCTCCCCAGGGTGACGTGCTCGCCCTGGTAGTCCTTGACGATCAGATCGAACCGCGCGGGGCCGTGGTAGAGCCGCAGGTTCAGCTCGGTCTCGGCGAGCGTGCCGCCGATGGCCTCGCCGGACTCGACCGCGGCGATCTTCTCGGCGAGGTACTCGGCGGTGGGGGCGTCGGCCGCGGCCAGCCGGACGCCCGGCACCAGCCCGCCGGCCGCCTGGCGATAAAACATCGCCAGGAGCGTCGTCTTGCCGACGTTGCGATGACCGAAAAGCGCGAGCTTCTTGGGCCCCGTCAGCCGGGCCTCCAGGGCGTCCAGTCGCGCGCTGGCGTTGCGGCGGTTCGACACGCTCCGTTCCTCGATCCTGAAAGGAAACCGACGACCGCGGGCGTCCACGCCCGGAAAAACGAAAGACCTGGGTACTCAATGGGTTCAACGTCCCCTCTCCCACCGGGAGAGGGTGGCCCGAAGGGCCGGGTGAGGGTCGACGCGCCTCGGGATACGCTCTGGGTTTGCGTCATGGCGACCCGTCGGCGTCCGCGAAGCGCCGCGACCCTCACCCGCCGCTGCGCGGCTGCCCTCTCCCGGCGGGAGAGGGGGCGCGTTTCTCGTTTCACTTCATCTGATCGGCTTGCCCGCCGCGCGTCGCGGGACCACCCGCCGCAGCAGCCCGGCCGCGGCGGTGAACGGCCTGAACATGGTTCGAAGCGGAAATCCCAGCACGACCAGAAGCGCCCCGCAGGCGACGACCGCGGCGAGGACCGCGCCGAGCTTGCGGAAGACCGGAAAGTCGATGCCGTGACGGGCCAGGGCCTCGCCGATGCTGGCCTCCAACCCCGCGGCGGCCCCGCCGCCGACGGCCGTCGCCAACGCCACGCCGGCGCGGGCGAACTCGCGCGCGCCGTACTCGGTGACGCGGCCGGCATAGTCCACGAAGGCGTCCGGGTTGGCGTAGAACGCCGCCAGCACCCCCGCCGCCGCCAGCTTCTTCTTATGAGGAAGCACCTGGGTCGTCAGGAACTCCCACCCCCCCCTGCCCGTCTTGCGCAGGACGCCCAGGCTTTCGGGGCCTTCCTTGACGATGACCTCGGCCACGTCGTCGCCGAACGCGCGGACGGCGGCCAGCCCCTCGGGGCCCAGTTCGCGGACGATCCGCTCGGCGTCCCCGGGGTGGCGTCTGGCGATCGTCGCGGCGGATTCGCCCATCGCCAGCACGGCGCGCTTCTCGGCGGTCTTGAGGGCGGAGAAGCCGCGCATGGCGTCGGCGTCGCGGCCGACGAGCTGGCCGAAGCGGGTCTCCAGCAACAGTTCGCTGGGGTTTTCGACCTTGCGGGCGGCGCGGCCGAGTTCGTCGGAGTGCCTGGCGATTTGTTCCAGGCTTTCCTCGGCGCCGTGGGCGAAGAGCTTGCCGGCGGCGCGGGCCTCGATCGCCGCGGCGTCGCCCCCCTGGGCGAGGGCCTTGCCGCCGCGGGCCTCCACGATGACGCGGTGGACGACCTCGTCCAGCCACGAGAGCGACCCGGCGCGCGCCGCGGCCGGCGCGAGCGCGAACGCCGCCGCGAGCGCGACCAACCATCCGGTCCTGGTCCTGGTCCTGGAGAGGCGATGCATCATTCCGGTCCTTCCAAGCCGCCGTGGGATACCCGGTCGAAGGCGATTCGCCGACCACCATGGTCTATTGTATCGCCCGTTCGAATTTCGGCGGTGAGGAATGACGAAATCGTCGAATCATCCCCGGTCAGGTCGGCGCGGCGGCGGAATCCCGGTAGAGTTTGTGGGCTTCGATGTAGGCCGTCACGGCGGCCGGGACCAGGTAGCGGACGCTCTTGCCCGACGCCAGACGACGCCGAAGGTCCGAGGAGGATATCTCCAGGGGAGGGATCGCGACGGACAGGATGGGCTTGGCGTCGATCCCGAAATCGGGGACCTCGCCCCGCGCTCCGGGACGGTTGACGACCACGATCGACGCCAGCCGGGCGATTCGCTCGGGCTCGCGCCAGGTGGGGAGGTCGACCAGGCTGTCGCCGCCGATGAGGAAGAACAGCTCGTCGCCGGATCGCTCCGCCTGGATCTGGGCCAGCGTCTCCACGCTGTACGACGGCCCCTCCCGCTCGACCTCGACGTCCGAGACCTCGAACCCCGAGTTCCCCGCGATCCCTAGCCGGACCATCTCCAGGCGATGCCGCGCGGCCGTCCGCTCGACCCCGCGCTTATGCGGCGGCTCGCCGGCGACCACGAACCAGACCCGGTCCAGCCCGCACGCCTCGCGGCATTGCTCCGCCAGGACCAAATGCCCGACGTGGATCGGGTCGAACGTCCCTCCGAACAATCCCAGTCGCATGGACGATCCGACCCCCGCTCCCGCGTTGGACCTTGATTCCAACTGGACAAATCCACAGAATCAGGTCGATCCAAGAAGAAACGCGCTGTCCGCCAATGATCCGGTGATTTGACGATAGGTCCGCCCGATGAGCGTTGTCAACCAGCCCGAGGAGACGAGCGACCCCGCAACCCCTTCTCCCCTTGAGGGAGAAGG